>JAEEGI010005974.1_pt1 | contig 27675 bp, 20 predicted proteins | sample 8958751 | NCBI WGS metagenome assembly JAEEGI01 (sample SAMN16246545, study PRJNA631951) | gut metagenome | biome: gut microbiome; feature: rumen; material: KS-attached | host: Bos | place: Iran: Karaj | collected 2018-10 | reverse complement strand
GCGTACGTTGTGTCCAGCATAGTCCAGGCCGTAGATACGCTCAGGATCATCGTGGTATGCCGGCCGCGGGTCCTGCGACAGCAGCTCCTTCAACCTCTCAATATCATCCTCGGATAGACCGGTGGCAGCTTGCCCGTGTCCGGGGGTGGACACGTCCGCCAAGGGCAAACTGCCACCGGCAAAGACGACATCAAGTACTGAAGGAGCTGCTGAAGCAAAGCCGGAGCGGACTCCGGGATGTGCATCAGCATACTCGACATAGGGTTTGATGTCGTAGATGGGCGTACCGTCCACCAGATCCGCACCGAGCACAGAAATGCGCCCTGCGGAAGCATCTATCGAAGAAATCCTGACGGAAGAAAGCCCCAGGGGATTGGGTCTGTATGGCGAACGGGTGGCAAATACCCCCATCTTGTCGTTGCCGCCGAGCCTGGGAGGACGCACCTTGGAAGAAACGCTTGCATCGGGATTGTTCAGGCTGAATCCCCAGATAAGCCAAATATAATCGAACCCCTCCAGCCCGTCAAGCATCGCAGGCTCGTAACCATCGCAAAACTCCACTACGCCCGGAAGATCCGGCACCAGACCCGCCTGACGCGGAGTGCCGAACTTCTCCCTGAGAGGGGAGCGGAAGAATGCTATGGGCTTAATTTCCATTGTTGGCCATTTCTGCCTTATATACGCGGTAGAGCGAATCCAGCGCAGGCAGGTTCTCTTTCTTTATAGGTTCGGCAGAAGGGGACTCAAGCTTGAGAGGATCCACCGGAGTGCCGTTTTTCCATACGCGGAAATCCAGGTGGGGGCCTGTCGCGGATCCGGTCATACCTACATAGCCGATGACCTGGCCCTGTTGGACACGGGTTCCGGCCTTGATTCCTTTAGCGAAACTGCGAAGGTGCAGGTATCCGGTGGTATATACGCTGTTGTGGCGTATCTTTATCATATTGCCGGCACCGCCCTTGCCCCAGCCGGCGGAAAGCACTACACCATCTCCCAAAGCGTGGACGGGAGTTCCCGAGGGGGCAGCATAGTCGACTGCGGTATGGGGACGGACCACTCCGTGTATGGGATGGACGCGGTGGTAGCTGAACTTGCTGCTGATGCGGGTGAATTTGAGGGGGGCCTTCAGGAAGGCCTTGCGCATGGATTCACCCTTCTGGTTCCAATACTTGTTGCCATTGTCACCTTGGTCATAGCGTATGGCATATAGGGTGTCGCGGCCGCGGGTATATTCGGCGAAATCAACTCCCAGGATATCTATGACCTCATCTTCGCAGACGCGCTGATGGTAGAATGCACGGAAACGGTCCCCTTCGTGCAGGCCGAAGAAGTCCACGGTCCAGGCATAGACGTCGGCGAGTTCCAATATGAGCAGGGGAGATGCTCCTGCGGCTATCATATCGTTCCAGAGGGAACTTTTGATGGTTACGTCGGTGTATTTGCGGACAGTGTCCACCTGTTTGGCCACGTTCCAGATGGCCAGGGAGTCATAGCACTTGAAAACTGTGGAATTGATGCGGTCACGCTCGTAAACCACGTATCTGAGCACCGGGGAGAGGGTATCTCCGCAGTAATAGGCATCGACCTTGTTGCCTGCGCGGAGTTTGCGTATATCGAAGGTGGAGTCGCAGACGGCAGCAAGTTTCTGCACTTCGCCGCCGGGCATTCCCAGGCGGGTGAAAAGCTTGTAGAATACGTCACCGCTCTCGACCTTGGACTCTTTCACGAACAAAGTATCGGTCCTGAAGCCCAGGGGCCACACGGTTTCATCGGTATCGGTCTTGCTTTTTTTGCCGCTGCAGGCACAGATTGCGAGTATGCAGACAGTGAGTACGGAGATTCTTTTAAACATAACGCGAAGATAGTTATTTTTAAGTCTTCAGAAAAATATTTAAATTTGAAAATATGTTTGCTGCCTTCACCATATCAATTCTTACCTATTTGCTTTCATCCGTCATAGCTGTTCAGGCCCCGGGTGAACCTGAGCGCGATGATTTGATAGAACTGTTCAGGAATCCCGCCAGACAGGCGAGGCCCTATGTCTGGTGGCACTGGATGGATGGTGAAGTAACTCCCGAAGGCATCAGGAAAGACCTTGAATGGATGGATGCCGTGGGTATCGCGGGGTTCCATCAGTTCGATGCAGGCGGCGTAAACATGCCTAAGGCTGCGCCTTTCAAAAGGCCTTATCTATCCGACAGCTGGAAGGCTGCTTTCCGCTATGCGGTCAGTCTCGCAGATTCCTTGGGGCTGGAAATGACCATTGCCAGCGCCCCCGGCTGGAGCAGCACCGGAGGCCCTTGGGTAAGCCCGGAAGATGCAATGAAGAAGCTGGAATGGCAGACAGTGGAGGTCTGCGGCGGAAATGTGGATATCCAGCTGCCCGAATTGCAGAAGATTACAGGCCCTTACAGGGATATACCCCGGAAAAATGAACACGTAAAAGTGGATCCCTATGGCTATGACATAGCCGTGGTAGCGGTCAAGCTGTCGAAAAGGTATAAAAGTATGGAGGAACTCGGGGCCAAGGTGGAGATCGATCCCGGCAAATCGGTAAGCGTATCATTCCCTGCCGCTACCCAGGTCCGTTCTTTCACCGTAAGGACATCTTCCCCATCCGTCCGCCCGAGGGAAGGCAGTGCCGACAGCGGCATCATCTTCCAGAAAAGCAGGGACGGCAAGCACTGGAAAACGGTAATGAACGTTCCTAAATCCCCTCTGGAATATACTACGAACAATGTGGACGCCTATGCACGCTATTTCCGGGTGATTGGCAAAGGGGTAGAGGGCCTGGAACTATCTTCCGAATATAAGATCGATCATTTCGAAGAGAAAGCAGGGTACTGCTTCCCATATGATTTTTCCAGATATCCGACGGAACATTTTGCGGAGATCTACTGCCACAAGCCTTCGGATATTGTCATACTGACCGGGCAGATGAGCGCCGACGGGCGTCTGCAGTGCACCCTTCCCGAGGGGAAGTGGCGCATCTACCGCTTCGGGGCATCGCTGACCGGCAAGATGAACCATCCTGCATCTCCCAATGCCACTGGCCTGGAGGTGGACAAGCTCGACAAGGATGCCTGGGAACGCTACTTCCGGAATTATCTTCAGATGTACAAGGAGGCTGCAGGAGGGATGCTGGGGGAGAAGGGGATTACGCACCTGCTGGTCGATAGTTACGAGGCCGGCACCGAAACCTGGACCGCCAATCTTCCTCAGGAATTCCGGGCCCGGAGAGGCTACGACCTCATCCCCTGGCTGCCCGTACTCACCGGAGAAATAATAGGCAGCACGCTGCAGAGCGGGCAGTTCCTTGCCGACTGGCGCAAGACACTTGCCGAACTCTTCGAAGAGAATTATCAGAGAATCAATGAGATAATCGCCGGATTCGGGATGAAGGGCAGCTATATCGAATCCCACGAAACCGGCCGGGCATTCGTAGGGGACGGTATGGCAGTTAAGAAGAATGCCTCCGTGCCTATGTCGGCCATATGGGTGCAGGATACTCCCTCGGGGTCGATGATCCCATCCGCCATATCGGATATACGGGAAAGTGCGTCGGTCGCCCATATCTACGGTCAGAATATCGCTGCCGCCGAATCCTTCACTGCAAACGGGGACGGTGCCCACGCATATACCTATCATCCGGGGAATCTGAAAGCCGTCGCCGACATAGCCCTTGCAAGCGGCCTGAACCGCTTCGTTATCCACGACAGCGCCTCGCAGCCTTCGGATGATTATCTTCCCGGGCTGGGCCTGTTCAGATACGGCCAGTGGTTCCATCGTAACGAGACCTGGGCCCCTTATGCGAAGGTATGGACGGATTATCTTGCCCGTAGCTGCCAGATGATGCAGGCCGGGCGCAACGTGGCGGACATCCTTCTTTTCTATGGGGATGACACCAATGCCACTGCGCAGTATGGTGGAGAGTATCTATCTTATTTGCCGAAAATTCCGGCCGGATATAATTTCGATTATGCGAATGCGGACGTTCTCCGTAACGCCGTGACTTTCGAAGATGGCTGCCTCGTGACCAAGAGCGGCCAGCGCTACAAGATCTTGGTGTTGGGTGCGAACTCCGATATTTCGATTTCCAAGGAGACCGTGGGCATTATTCAGCAATTAGGCCTCCAGGGTCTGCGTATCTGCTATGAGGAACAATTGCCGGACGAACTTGCCGCTTCGGACTTGAAACCGGACTGTGAGGTTGCCGGTCAGAAAGGCGCTTTCGTATATGGGGGAACAGCCCCTAGGAATCAGCGCGGGCACGATTGCAGCCTGACAGGAATCCAGTTCGTGCACAGGAAGATTGCCGGACAGGCGGACATCTATTGGCTATGCAATTTTACCGGGAAGGACTGGCAGGGGGCCGTTTATTTCCGCGAAACTGCGAAGAATGCCGCGCTGCTGGATCCTGAGACTGGCAATGCCGTGCGGATTGCATCTGAAATAAAAGACGGAAGAACTCTGGTAAACTCATCCCTCAAAGCCGGTGATGCAGTGTTCTATGTGCTTACGGACGAGCCTCTGGACCTGCCTGAAGAGCGAATTTATGATAACAAGAAAGAAATACTTACCCTCGACCGTTACTGGGACGTAAGCTTCGACCAGAAGGGTGGGGAAAGGGCCGAGGAGACATTCTCGACGCTGAACGACTGGACCACAAACAGCGATCCCGTAGTGAAGTATTTCTCGGGCACCGCGAATTACAAATCCAGCTTCGACGTTCCCGCAGCTGCGTTGTCCGGCCTTGCGGAGGCCCATATCGACCTCGGCGCAGTGAATGTGATGGCCGAACTCATAGTCAACGGACATAATGCAGGGCTTGTCTGGCGCGAGCCATATATATCGGCCGATGTTCTTGGCTATTTGAAAGAAGGAAACAATACTATAGAAATCAACGTGACCAATCTCTGGGTCAACAGGATGATAGGGGACCGCCAGCGCGGAGAGAAGCCCGTAACCAAGGTACGGCGCTTCTACAAGGCTGGGGACAATCTCCTTCCTTCCGGGCTCCTGGGGCCGGTCAGACTTATAGGATACAGCGAATAATGTCGGAAGAACTCAACCTTGTACGGGACCTGGCCGTAATACTGATATCTGCAGGCGTCTTCACCATAATCTCGAAGGCCCTCAAGCAGCCTCTTATACTCGGATATATTATCGCGGGATTCCTCATCGGACCCCACGTCCACTTCTTCTTCAACATATCCAGCGCGGAATCCGTCCACCAATGGTCGGAAATAGGCTTGATATTCATGATGTTCGGTCTGGGCCTGGAGTTCAGTTTCAAGAAGCTGCTGAAGGTGGGCGCTGGCGCAATAGTCACTGCCGGGACCAAGTTCGTCGGAGTATTCGTCATAGGCTTCATCGTGGGCCAGGCAATGTCGTGGACGGTAATGGAAAGCATCTTCCTTGCCGGTCTGCTGTCCATGTCTTCCACAGCGGTGGTCATCAAGTCATACGACGATATGGGCCTTAAGGAAAAGCCCTATGCCGGCCTGGTCTTCGGCACATTGGTCGTGGAAGACCTGATAGCCATACTGCTGATGGTGCTGCTTTCCACTATGGCAGTTTCCAACCAGTTTGCGGGCGGAGAACTGGCAGGAGCCCTTGCCAAGCTAATCTTCTTCATAATACTTGTGTTCGTGGTGGGTATCTACCTTATTCCCACCATCTTCCGCAAAGCCAGGAAATACCTCAATGACGAGATCCTGCTGCTGGTGAGCATAGGTTTCTGCTTCGCGATGGTCTCGATCGCATCTGCCGCCGGCTTCTCCTCCGCTTTGGGAGCCTTCGTGATGGGTTCGATCCTGGCCGAAACCATAGAAAGCGAACACATTGAAAAACTGGTAAGCCCTATCAAGGACCTCTTCGGGGCCATCTTCTTCGTATCCGTCGGTATGATGATAGCCCCCGATATAATCCTGCATAACTGGTTCATAATCCTGATACTGGCAGTGCTGGTGGTCATTACCCATATTTTCTTCAGCGCAGTCGGAGTTCTGCTGACCGGAAATGGCCTCGGAAACGCCGTACATACAGGTTTCAGCCTTGCCCAGCTTGGCGAATTCGGCTTCATCATAGCCAGCGTAGGAGTCACCCTTGGAGTTATGAGGGAGTTCATCTATCCTGTCATCGTAGCGGTATCGGTCATCACGACTTTTACGACTCCTTACATGATACGCCTCGCAGGCCCCTCGCTTGCCTTCCTTCAGAAAAAAGTGCCTCCGCGCATACTTGCCCGTATCGACCAGATGGAGAGGACCACGAATTCCTCCGCTGCCGAAAAGAGCGACTGGCAAAAGCTTATCAGCGCCTATGTTATCAGGATACTGCTCTACAGCGTCATACTGGTGGCCATCATGATCGCTTCCAGGGCCTGGCTCGACCCTTTCCTTACCAGCGCCCTGCCGGACGTTGGCAAGTTCTGGCAGAATCTCGTTTCCGTGGGAATCACTCTTGCGGTAATGTCCCCCTTGCTCTATGGCCTGGCCGTAAACAAGGGCTCATCCGATATGTATGCGAAGAAACTGATTAAGGCTAAGGCCCTGAACAGCTGGCCCATCCTGGGCTTGCTGCTGGGCCGTTTCTTCCTGGCACTGGGCTTCGTTCTTGCTGTCATTTCTACCCATTTCGACCTTGCCGGATGGACGGCCGTACTGCTTGTGGCAGCCGGAGTTGTCTTTTTCCTTATTTCCAGATCCCGCGTCCGCGAGCGCAGCAATTCTATGGAAAGCATCTTCTTCGAGAATCTGAATGCTCGTGAGAACCAGGCCCTCAAGAAGGCGCCCGTCACAGCCTCCATCAAGGCCAAGATGGCCGGATATGATGTCCATATCGACAAGGTAAAGGTCTCGGGGGATTCGTCCTATATCGGGATGATGCTCAAAGATATTCCAATACGCGAAGAATCCGGGGCGAATGTAATCAAGATTACGCGCGGCAGCCACAGCATTGTCGTGCCTGACGGCAGCGTCAAGATTTATCCGGGCGACGAATTGCTTATCGTAGGCACCGGGCAGCAGCTTGCTGCCCTCAGGAACCTTTTCGACTCTTCACTGTTGGAAAGCCCCAAAGACAAGTCGGAGTTCAAGTTCGACCTGGTAACCATCGATGTCAAGGATGGCTCCTATATGAACGGCCAGAGTCTTAAGGCTCTCGATCTCCGCAAGTCGAACTGTATGGTAATCAGCGTGATGCGCAATGGCGAAATGATCACCAATCCCAAAGCCGACTTCGTCTTCCAACCCGGCGACAAAGTCTGGGTCGCCGGTGAATTTACATCAGTAAATTACCTGACAAAGAGCGAATAGCTTAGTTTGTTCCGAGCCAGCCGCTGGAGGACGTGTCCACCCCCGGACACGGGCAGGGGGAGGGGCCCGACGGAGACAAGTGGCCATAGGCCACGCAGGAAACGTTGGGAGGGGCCGGAGTGAGTACGCTGAAAGCGTACGAACGGAGTTCCTCCAGCGGCTGGACTCCGGAACAAAAAAGACCCCCGGTCGTAGCCGGGGGTGACATAGGAAAAGCTTGTTTATTTAAGCAGATTTCCCAATAAGGATCGAGTGAGGGTGCGGGTGGCGGTGCTGGTAGCACTCTTGATGGCCTTGTTGGCAATGCTCTTGCCACTCGTGGTGGTGGACTTCTTTCCCGTGACTGAATTTGCCACGGCAGTACCGACTGACGCGGTGACGCTGGTGATGACAGCACCGGCAGCAGCCTTGGCTATCTTGCCGAAAATGCTGGAAGTCCCTTTGGAATTGCCGTTGGCCTTCGCCGCCTCTACGGATTTCTGCTTCTGTTCCTCGATGGCAGCCTCCTGGGCGGCCTGCTCCTCCTGAGCCCTCTGGGCATCCTCAAGCAACACCTCGAACGCGCTGGGACGGTCGATAGGATTATCGTACTTGCCGGCTATCATCGAAGAATTGATGAGCTGCTTGCGCTGGGCCTCGCTGATGGCCCCTATCTGGCTCAGAGGGAAGAGTATCTTGGCACGCTGCACGACCGAAGGGGCACCCTTCTCGTCGAGGAAGGAAACCAGGGCCTCGCCCGTGCCGAGCTCCATTATGGCATCCGCCGTCTTGAAAGCCGGATTGGCGCGGAAAGTCTCGGCCGCAGTCTTCACGGCCTTCTGGTCCTTGGGAGTATAGGCGCGCAGAGCGTGCTGGATACGGTTGCCCAGCTGCCCGAGAATTGCATCGGGAATGTCGGTAGGGGACTGGGTGATGAAATACACGCCCACTCCCTTGGAACGGATGAGGCGTACTACCTGCTCTATCTTATCTACCAATGCCTTGGGAGTCTCGTCGAAGAGGGTATGGGCCTCGTCGAAGAAGAAAACGAACTTGGGAAGGTCCATATCGCCGACTTCCGGCAACTTGCTGTAGATCTCGGAAAGCAGCCAGAGCAGGAAGGTGGAATAGAGCTTGGGGTTCTGCATCAGCTTGTCGGCTGCCAGCACGCTCAGTATTCCCTTCCCGCAGTTCGTCTGCAAGAGGTCGTAGATGTCGAATGCGGGCTCTCCGAAGAACTTGTCGGCTCCTTGGTTCTCGAGGCTGAGAAGAGCCCTCTGGATGGCTCCTATGCTGCCGTCGGAGACATTTCCATAGCTGGTACGATACTCCGCGGCGTGCTCCGCCACATAGTTCACCATAGCCCGGAGGTCCTTGAGGTCGATAAGGAGCAGGCCCTTGTCGTCAGCTACGCGGAAGATGATATCCATCACTCCGCTCTGCACCTCGTTGAGAGAGAGCAGTCGGCTGAGGAGCATAGGGCCCATGTCCGATATGGTGGTACGCATCGGATGACCTTGCTCGCCGAACACGTCATACACGCGGACAGGGCATCCTTCGAACTTGGGGTTCTCGATTCCGAATTCGGGCATCCTCTTCTGGATAAATCCGCTGAGGGTGCCAGGCTGGCTCACACCGCTCAGATCTCCCTTCATATCAGCCATGAAGCAGGGTACGCCTGCCTGGCTGAAAGTCTCTGCAAGAACCTGCAGGGAAACGGTTTTACCTGTGCCGGTTGCACCGGCGATGAGTCCGTGGCGGTTGGCCATCTTGCCGCAAATCGAAATTGGGCCTTCATCCGAATGGGCCACATAGAGCCCGCGTGTCGTGTCTAGCATAGTGTTATCCGATTTTTCTGCAATATACGAAAAATTATTTTCTGCCGTGCTTGCGGCCGCGCTTGTTGTTCTTGGATACGAAGTAACCTGCGCCGAGGGCTACGATGGCAACGACGATGATTATGTAGGTCATCGAGTTAGCATTGTCACCCTTCACGCGGGACCACATAGCAAGAAGCTTGTCGGTATCCTGGCCCCAGTCGTGCTCTAGTGCACAGCGGTCGATAATGGAAAGGTCGGGGTAGAGGACAGGGTTGACCCTGACGCTGTCGGCGGCCTCGCCGAAGAAGTAGCTGAGGTTGACGGGTTCGCATTCCTCGTCTATCTGGCTCTCGAGCACCTCGATAGCTCCGTTGGCGGAAACATAACCGGTTTCTTCCATATTGCGGATGGCGATGTCGGGACGGCACATGAAGTCGATGAAGTAGCTGGCGGCTTTGATGTTCTTGGCATACTTGGGTATCACCCAGCCGTCGAACCATACGGTACTGCCTTCCTCGGGAACGATGTAGTCGAGATTGACTCCCACTGCGGCAGCTTCCTCGATGGCCCACACGGCATCTCCGCTCCAGTTAAGGGAGATAACTCCGCGGCCCTTGGTCATCTGGTCCTTGCCGAAATCGGCCTCCCAGCCAAGCACTCCTTCCTTGACCTCCTTCAGATAGGCCTCTACGGCCGCGATGCTCTCGTCGGAAGAATCCTGCATAAGGTCCTGGAGGCTTACGCTGCCCTCTGCGAGCTCTTTCTGCTTGAGATAGATGAGCACGGGGCCATAGACGTCACGGGGGGCATCCTTAATGAGCACCTGTCCCTTGTATTTAGGGTTGCGGATGATATCCCAGGTGCCGGCCTCTTCGGGGGTGACTACATCGGTATTGTAAATGATACCGGTGGTACCCCACATATAGGGGACAGAATACTCGTTGGCATCGATCTTGGGATTGATCTCGCTGAACATCTTCTGCATATAAGGCGACTTGTTGGCCGAGATGTAGTTGATGGAATCGGGGATGGATGCGAAATCGAGGGGGAGTATGAGGGAGTTGTTGAGCATACGCTCGATGATATAGTCGGAAGGGCAGACAACGTCGTAGTCCTCGTGACCTTTCTCGATCTTGGAAAGCATGGTCTCGTTGACGTCGAAGGTCTGGTAGACGACGGTGATATCCTCGCCGGTCTGAGCCTTGTACCACTCCTGGAACTCAGGAAGGACGGATTCGTCGATATAATCGGACCAGTTGTACACCTTGAGGATGCTTGAACGGTCGTTGCCGCAGGACACGGCGGCAGCAGCAATGGCTGCGATCAGAAGAAGTTTTTTCATTTCTTATTCGAATTCTTAGATTGACGTATGTTGATTATGAGCAGGACCACAAGGATGAGCAGGAAAAGTATGGTCATCAAGGGCTTGAGCTCGGGGGTCAGACCGCCCTTGCGGGCGTCTGCATAGATGTAAGTAGAAAGTGTGTCGAGACCGATGGTGCCGCGGGTGAAGAAAGTCACCGCGAAATCATCGAGACTCATGGTAAAGGAAAGAATGAATCCGGATATCATACCGGGGCGCAGTGCGGGCACCAGCACCTTGCGCAGGGCCTGCATCGGGGTTGCACCCAGGTCCAGGGCAGCTTCGTAGATGTTGGGGTTCAGCTGGCTGAGCTTGGGCATCACGTTCAGCACTACGTAAGGAGTGCAGAAAGTGATATGGGCAAGCACTACGGTAGTATAACCCTGGGAGATGTGCAGGAACACGAAGAGCAGGAAGAGCGACACACCGGTGATGATGTCGGGGTTGATCATCGGAATGTTGTTCAGGAAGTTCATCACGTTCTTCTTGCGTCCCTTCAGGTTGAATATACCAATTGCTGCAACCGTGCCAAGGAGCGTGGCTATCACGGATGCTATGAGGGCTATTACCAGCGTGTTTTCTACGGCGGAAATCAGTCCTGAGGAGTTCTGCATCGAACCTGTGAAAAGGTTCTTGTACAGATTCATCGAGAAACCGGTCCAGTTGCCGAGGCTCTTGGCTTCGGTGAAGGAGAAGACGGCTATGAACAGTATGGGGGCGTAGAGCACGACCAGCACTATCCATATGTATATCCTGGCGAAAACTTTGCGTGTATTCATCAGATTATCCCTCCTACGCTGTTTTCCTCGGACTCATTGCCCTGCAGGAAAGTGGTTATACCGATGATTACCAACATAATGAGAGACAGGGCGGCACCGTAGTTCCACATGGAGTTGTTGATGTTCTCCTGGATGATGGTACCGAAGAGCTTTATCTTGTTGTTGGTGAGGAATTCGGAGATGGCAAAGGTGGAGACGGTGGGCATGAACACCATCATCACGCCGCTCAGCACTCCGGGCATGGAGAGAGGGAGGGTAACCTTGCGGAATACCTCCCCTGGAGTAGCTCCCAGGTCCTGGGCCGCCTCCGCGTAGGATTTATCCATCTTGTTGAGCACGTTGTAGATGGGATAGATCATAAACGGGAGGTAGTCATAGCACATACCGAAGAGCAGGGTTCCCTTGCCCAGCTGTATGCCGGCCATGGTAAAGAGTTCGGCGGTGGCGAGGGTGCGCATCAGTGCATTGATCCACATGGGAAGGATGAAAAGCACGACGGTCACCGCGCCCTTGTTGTACTCTTTGTTGGCCAGTATCCAGGCTGCCGGATATCCGATGAGGATGCAGAGAATGGTGTTCTCGATTGCAACCTCGATGGACAGGGCGAAGGTGCTGAGGGAATCTCCGTCCGAAAAGAACTTGCCTATGTTCGCCAGGGTGAAGTGCCCGCTGGCATCCTGCAGTGCATACACAAGGATGAGCAGCAGGGGAACTACCACGAACAGCACAAGGAATATGAAGTAGGGCAGAGCCCAGTTCGACCTTTTATTCATTGGCAGCAGTTACTTTTTCGAGGCATATGTCCTTGGGAAGGATCTTGATGCCGACGAAGTCGTTCTTGTCCCAGATATCGTTGGTGTCCACCCATATCTTCTCTCCGCTTTCGGTGCGGATGGTCAGGTGGTAATGGTTGCCCATATAGAGTATGAACTCCACGTGTCCGGTAGTGATGGCTTCATCCTCGTGGTCCAGAAGGTCCACTTTCTCGAACCGTACCTTGACGGTGACATCTTCGCCCACCTCGAATCCCTTGGTATCGCATTCGAATTCGGCTCCGAGGAACTCGACGGTGCCTTCTGCCGTCACCGTACCCGTGTACTTGTTTTCGGTACGCTCCTTCTTCATCACCTGTATGTCGTCCGGATCGATATAGAGCATTACCTCGCTGCCTACGGGATAGGGATCGTAATCCTGGATCATAAGCTCGTAGCCGGTGTCGGTATCCACGTACATCTCATAGTGCACGCCCTTGAAGGTGCAGGAATTGACCTTGGCGGTGAACTGGCACTTGGCAGGGTCGGTGGTGAAGTAGATGTCCTCGGGACGGACGACGACATCTACGCGGACATCCTCGCCGAAACCTTCGTCAACGCAGTCGAATTCGTGCTTGATGAAGGCTACGCGGCGGTCGCGCAGCATCCTGCCTTTGAGAATGTTGCTCTCGCCGATGAAATCGGCCACGAAGGCGTTCACGGGCTCGTTGTAGATGTCGGTAGGAGTGCCTATCTGCTGTATCTTTCCTTCGTTTATGACCACGATGGTGTCGCTCAGCGTAAGAGCTTCTTCCTGGTCGTGGGTAACATATATGAAGGTGATGCCGAGCTTGCGGTGCATCTCCTTGAGCTCTATCTGCATATCCTTGCGCATCTTGAGGTCGAGGGCAGCAAGGGGCTCGTCGAGGAGCAGTACCTTGGGCTGGTTGACGATAGCGCGGGCTATGGCTATACGCTGCTGCTGGCCGCCGGAAAGGGTTTCCACGTCACGGTCTTCATAGTCGGACATGGCCACGAGCTTGAGCACCTTGCGCACGCGCTTGTCGATTTCATCCTCAGGGGTTTTCTTGAGCTTGAGGCCGAAAGCGATATTGTCGTACACATCCAGATGGGGGAAGAGGGCATAGCGCTGGAACACGGTGTTCAGAGGCCTCTCGTGAGGAGGCACTCCGGCTATGTCCTTGCCATCCAGCATTATGCTGCCTTCGTCAGGCTTCAGGAAGCCGGCTATCATACGCAGCAAGGTGGTCTTTCCGCAGCCCGAAGGCCCCAGAAGGGTGATGAACTCACCGCGGCGGACATACAGATTGATGTCGTCGAGCACCTTCTTGTCACCGAATGACTTCGACAGGTGCCGGATGTCGATGATGTTTTCTTTCATTTAGCTGCGAGGGAAGTTCAGATAGTACAAAACGCCTAATGTAAAGGAGCAGAGCTTGAGGTCGTGATGATAACCGGCCGCAAAATGCAGGCGCAGGTCCTCACTGTCCTTGATAGGGAACCAATGTGCGTCGAAACCTGCAATGAGGTCACGGTTCTTGGTCTCGAAATTCATTTCTCCGCCCAGACGTCCTCTGAGCTGAACGCTTTCGCAGGGCTTCCAGATAAGGGAAGGTATCATTGTAAGTCCTTTCTGGACAATCTCTTCCTCGTCACCGACTACATTGTATGCGTCGAGTGCGATGGTGACATTGTCGCTCAGGTCAAGCTGCTGCCCGAGGGAGATCAGAGGGATGAACTCTCCGCTTTCCGTCTGCATGGCTACGGCGCTCCATATATTGCGGAAGATGCCGTACTCGCCGCTCCAGTTGACAGCATAGTTGAAGAGCTTGCTGCTGAAGGGGTGTTCGCCGAAAGGAGACGTAGTGGCCTGGAATGAAAGGGTGGTATTCTCGGATTCGCTAGTCCAGTCGAACTTGGCGCCCCACTGATAAACCTGGAGGTTGTTCCAGGTAGAGGAGGCAATGAAGGAGTAGGATTCGAAGTCATAGGCATCGAACTCGAAACCTCCGAAAGTGAGCGGCTGTTTACCGAGAGAGACTGAGAAACTCCCGAAGGTACCGGTCAGATAAGCCCAGTCAAGCCAGTTGACGTCGTCGCTCCTGAGCGTGTTCTTATACAACGCGCTTATCCCATCCTTGTCGGCCGCAAGCCAATGGTTGCAGACGCTGAAGGAGAGATTATCGGAAAGACTGCCTTCGAAAAGTGAATAGAGAGAAGAATCGCCGAGTGTAAAATCGTTACCATAATTAAGGTCGAACCTCGGAATAATGGACAATCCGACACTGCGGCCGGCATTGTCAGCCTCTGCCACGCGCACATATTCCTGCGCGGTCCCAGGGAGGCACAACAGCGAAAGAGCTGTGCAAACAACCAGGAATTTCTTCATTTCTACGCATAAAAAAAGATTAGTGAAACAATGGCGCAAAGGTAAAAAAAATAATCTGTTTTTTATATCTTTGTAAAAGATAAAAATGCACGATGATACAAGTCTATTGCAAAAACACCGGCACAAGCAATTCCTTCAGGGAAGGAACCACTCTTCTGGACATGCTTCCGGTATTCGGATTCGACAGGCCGTATCCCATTGTTTCAGCCAAAGTTAACAATGTTTCCCAGGGCCTGAAGTTCAGAGTCTATAACAGCCGTACCGTGGAATTCGTGGACGCGACCGCTTCCAGCGGAATGAGAGTCTACATCCGTTCCCTCTGCTTCCTGCTCTGCAAGGCGGCCAGGGACGTGTTCCGCGGCAGCCACATATTCATCGAGCATCCCATCTCCCACGGCTATTACTGCGACCTGCACAAGGCTGACAAGAGCCCTGTCACCCAGGACGACATCAACAAGATTAAACAGCGTATGCACTGGCTTGTGGAGAAGAACCTTCCTTTCCACCGTTTCGAGGCCCCTACCGAGCAGGTCATAGAAATAATGCACAAGGCCGGGGCGGAAGACAAAGTCAAGCTCCTCGAGACCAGCGGCCAGGTATATATGGATTATTATTCCCTGGGCAAGACCAAGGACTACTATTACGGAAGGCTCGTTCCCTCCACCGGATACCTTGACGTGTGGGACCTCCGCCTCTATCACGGGGGAATGCTGCTCATAGGCCCCAGCAAGCACGATCCTACCAAGCTCGCCCCCTATGTGGACCAGCCGAAGACTTTCAATATGTTCAACGAGAACCTGAAGTGGAACGACATTATGGGCCTGAACACGGTAGGGGACTTGAACAAGAGCCTGCTGGACGGCAACGGCAGCGACCTCATCCAGATAGCCGAGGCCCTTCAGGAAAAGAAGATAGTCCAGATAGCCGAGGAGATACACAAGCGTTATTTCGGCCGGCAGAAGGTGCGCCTGGTGCTTATCACCGGCCCCTCCAGCTCGGGCAAGACCACGGTTTCCAAGAGGCTGGCGGTCCAGCTCAAAGCCTGCGGGCTGAGGCCTCTTACCTTCAGCACCGACGATTACTTCGTGGACAGGGAGAAGACCCCTCTGCTGCCGGACGGCACCCCGGACTTCGACAATTTCGAAACCGTGGACCACAAGGCCCTGGAAAGGGACCTGATGAAGATACTCCAGGGAGAAGAAGTGGAGGTGCCCGAATTCAATTTCGTCACGGGCAAAAGGGAGTACAACGGCCGCAAGTACAAACTCGGGCCCGGCAACGTGGTAGTGCTGGAGGGCATCCACGCACTGAATCCCAAGCTTACGGACAAGATCGCCCCGCACAAGAAGTTCCGCATCTTCATCTCCACCCTCACGGGTATAGCCCTGGACCATCACAACTGCATCCCTACCAGCGACAACCGTCTGCTGCGTCGCATAGTGCGCGACTACAACAAGGGCGCTTTCACCGCCAGGCAGACCATAAGCCAGTGGCAGAAAGTCAGGGCTGCGGAGGATAAATGGATATATCCCTATCAGGAGAATGCCGACGTGATGTTCAATTCGGCATATCTGGTGGAATTCGCAGTGCTACGCAACCACGCGGAGCCCATACTGGCCAGTGTCCCCAAGAACTGCCCGGAATACTCCGAAGCGCACCGCCTGCTGAAGTTCATCCACTACTTCGTGCCTGTGCCGGATAAAGAAATTCCACCCACGTCGCTGCTTCGCGAATTCGTGGGCGGAAGTTCATTCAAGTATTAGTATTCCTCTATTGTTCTTTTTCGGAGAGGCGTTTCCAGGCCATCTCCTCGTATTTCGTGCCGGGACGGCCGTAGTTTGCGAAGGGCTGGATGCTTATTCCTCCGCGGGGAGTAAAGAAGCCCGTGACCTCGATGTATCGGGGATCCATCAGCTTGACAAGGTCCTTCATAATGATGTTCACGCAGTCTTCGTGGAAGGCTCCGTGGTTGCGGAAGCTGAACAGGTAGAGCTTGAGGCTCTTGCTCTCCACCATACGCACGTCGGGAATGTAGGTAATGCGTATCTCCGCGAAATCCGGCTGGCCGGTGATAGGGCAGAGGCTGGTGAATTCAGGGCAGTTGAAACGCACCCAGTAGTCGTTCTCCTGATGCTTGTTCACGAAGGTCTCGAGCACCTCGGGAGCATAATCTTTCTTGTATTCGGTCTTGTGTCCGAGCGACTGCAGACCTTCATCTTTGCGGGTATCCATATTAAATGTCGGATAATTTGAAGGGATTGTAGGAAATGCCCTGGTCGAATACGTCGATTCCCTCGGAGGCCTTCACCCTGCGTACCACATAGCTGGTAAGGGGAAGGATGACTATCTCATAGACAAGCTTGAAGCTGACCTGGAAGACCATCATCGTGGCGAGCATCTTCACGGGGGAGCCGAAGAAGGCGATGGGCATGAAAATGAGCGAATCCAGCAGTTCTCCCGCGACGGAAGAAAGTATGGCACGCACGCCGAAGCGGCGGCCCTGGTCGGCTACCTTCATCTTGCTCATTACGAAGGCGTTAAGGGTAGAACCTGCCAGGAAGGCCAGAAGCGAAGCGAATGCCACCCTGGGAGCCATGTTGAACATATAATCAAAGTGCTCTCCTCCGTCCCAGAAGGATGCTGCGGGCAGCCAGACCACCACCTGGCCCAAAAGGACTACCAGCAGATTTGCAGCAAAGGCGGTCCAGATTACCAGACGGGCCTTGCGGTATCCCCATACCTCGGACAGACAGTCGTTGAGAATATAGGAGATAGGGAAAATGATGACCGCGCCGGGAAGATTGATTCCCCAGCCCAGAGAAAACACTTTGGTTGCGAAAAGATTGGATGTGATGAGGCAGACGGTGAACGCAACTGCCATCAGCAGGAATGTAGTAGAATATTTTTCTTTCATCTTTGCAGTTTTTTTAGTGGTACCTGTTACACTTGACCCTCCCGGATCTCGGCCGCAAAGATAGAAAGATTTTACATTCTACGCAAGCGGAGACTGTTGCAAACCACGCAGACGGAACTCAAAGCCATGCAGGCCGCGGCCACCATAGGCCCCGGATCGAAGCCGTAAAGCCCTGCTGCCATAGGTATCATAAGCACATTGTAGATGAATGCCCAGAACAGGTTCTCCTTGATAATCCGGTCGGTATGCCTGCTGAGCTTTACCAGTCCTGCAAGTTTGAGAAGGTCGGGGGAGACTATAGTCACCATAGCGGTATCCATCGCTATGTCGCTGCCTCCGCCCATCGCAATTCCGAGGTCGGCAGCAGCAAGGGCGGCGCTGTCATTGATTCCATCTCCCACCATCGCGACCTTGTGCCCGCCTTCCTGCAGTTTGCGGACGAAGGAAAGTTTGTCTGCGGGGAATGCCCCTCCTTCGAACTTGTCTATGCCGAGACGCTTGGCAGCAAGGCCCGCGGCGGCGGAACTGTCGCCGGAAAGAAGGTAGGACTCTATCCCCATTTCCTTCAGGGCGGAGATGGCTTCGGCCGAACTTCCGCGTATCTCGTCTTCTATGGCGAAAACCGCCAGAAGATCATATTCGGAGCTGAAATACACCACCGTACGCCCTTCCTTCTTCCATTGCTCCGCCTCGGGGCATGACTTGTCGGAATGATTCCCTACGAAATAGCGGGTGCTCATATAAGTGGCCTCCAGGCCTTTCCCCGGGACGTACGCGAAGTCGCTGAGCTCTTTCGGGGCTGCGTCTCCCGCCTCCGCTGCAAGCACTGCTGCCAGGGGATGGGAGGAGTTCTGCTCCATAGCCTTCAATATGCCCTTGGAGAGCACGGAAAACCATTTTGAATCGGTCACCTTGGGGCTGCCGACGGTAAGAGTGCCCGTCTTGTCGAATACGACGGAATCCAGCTTGCGCGCCAACTGTAGGGCATCTGCATTCTTTATAAGTATTCCTTTTTCGGCCCCGTTGCCTATGCCGGCGACTATGGCAGTGGGAGTTGCCAGGCCAAGCGAACAGGGGCAGGCTATCACAAGTACGGATACCATATTGAGCAGCGCCTTCGCAAACCCTGCGCCGGGTACGGTGAGCCAATAAACCAAGGTAGCGAGCGCAAGCACGATAACCACCGGCACGAACACGGCAGCAACTTTATCGACTGTACGCTGTATGCGGGCCTTGCTGCCCTGGGCCTCCTGCACCATCCTTATTATACCGGACAGCATTGTATCCTCGCCTGTCTTCTCGGCCAGAACCATCAGCACGCCGTTGCCGTTGATGGTGCCGGTGAAGACCTTGTGGCCGGGATATTTCTCTACCGAGAGGGGTTCTCCTGTAAGCAGGCTTTCATCGACGAAGGAATTTCCGTCCTTCACGATGCCGTCCACCGGGATGCGCTCCCCGGGCTTTATCTTTATAAGATCTCCCGGCTTAGCCTTGTCTTTCCTGGGGCGCAGCCCCATCAGCCTGCGTATGGATGCCGTGGTGCCGTATTTGGCCTTGTCCTCAAGCACACGGCCTATGAGGATGAAGGCCGTAATCATAGCGGCCGAATCGAAATATAGCGGAGCTATCCCTCCGGCGGCAGCGAGAACCGAGGGAAACGCAAGATTGAAAGCGCTGAATATAAAGGAGATCAGGGTGGAAATGGAGACGAGCGTATCCATCCCGGCGGAGAGATGCCTGGCCTGCTTGAATGCGCTGCGGTGGAAACGCCTTCCGCACCAGAAAACGGAAGCGGAGGCAAGCAGGAAAAGGCTTATCCCACGGCCTCGGAAGTCCTTGAATCCCATCTGGATCACAAATATGGCGAGGGCAAGGAGGATGGCCCAGACCATATCCCTGCGGAGCTTGCGGTATTCCTCCTGGCGCACGAGTTCGGCTTCGTCGTCACCTTCGTCGGCATCCGCTTCGACTACGAGGTCATAGCCTGCGTCCTGGACTGCTTTCTGGAGCTTTTCTGCACTGGTGGTAGCGTTGTCATACTCTACGCTCGCAGAGTTGGACGCGAGGCTTACGCTGCAGTCCGCTACGCCTTCGACTGCTTTCAGAGTGTTCTCAACGCGGGCTACGCAGGCGGCGCAGCCCAGCCCCTTGACGGGAAATGTCTTTTTTATGATGGCCATGACAGGATTCCTTTTCTCTACAAATTTACTAAATTTGCATTAAAGCTTAAACCTGGATAACCATATATTATGACGGATTTCCACTTCTATACCCCCAGCGAAATCGTCTTCGGCAGGTCTTCCGAAGAACAGCTGCCCATAGTTCTTTCCAAATACGGTGCCCGCAAAGTGCTTGTCCACTACGGAGGCGGCAGCGCTGAACGCAGCGGCCTTCTACCCAAGATCCGTACCCTGCTGAGCAGCAGCGGAATCCCTTTCTGCGAGCTAGGCGGAGTCGTTCCCAATCCCCGGCTTTCCCTGGTGCGCGAGGGTATAGCGCTATGCCGCAGGGAGGGGATAGATTTCATCCTGGCAGTTGGAGGCGGCAGCGTGATAGATTCTTCCAAGGCCATAGGCTACGGAGTACCCTATGAAGGGGATGTGTGGGATTTCTTCGATGCCAAGGCTGTGGCTGTCAAGGCCTTGCCTGTGGGAGTCGTGCTTACCATACCTGCTTCCGGAAGCGAAATGTCCGACAGTACCGTCATCACCAACGACGCCCTCGGGCTCAAGCGTGGCTGCAATAACGATATCTGCCGGCCCAAGTTCGCAATAATGAATCCCGAAAGGACCTTCACCCTTCCTGCCTACCAGACCGCCTGCGGAGTGACCGACATACTGATGCACACTATGGAGAGATACTTCAGCAAGACGCATATGGATATCACCGACGCCATTGCAGAGGCCTTGCTCCGCACTGTGATGGATGCCGGGCCGAAGGTGATTGCGGACCCTGAGAACTACGATCTGAGGGCCAGCATTATGTGGGCGGGCAGCCTTTCGCACAATGGCCTGACCGGATGCGGGGGAGTGTCGGACTTCGGCACGCACAGACTGGAGCACGAGCTCAGCACCCTTTACGGAGTGGCCCACGGGGCCGGTCTGGCAGCAATATGGTGCTTCTGGGCAGAGTATGTCAAGAGCGAAGATCCATCCCGTTTCGAATCCTTTTCCAAGAATGTACTGGGAGGGAAGGAACCCATCAGCGCAATGCGGGATTTCTTCCATTCCATTGGTATGCCGGCATCCATCCCCGAACTCATAGGGCGCAAGGCTACGGAAGATGAAATCGAGCTGATGAGCTTGCGATGCAGCCGCGGCGGAAGCTTCCGTGTAGGCAATTTCAAAGAATTAGGAAAAAAAGAGATGCAAGACATCTATAATCTTGCTAATCAATGAATTTTTTGCTTTATTTGCGTATAAATAACGTACTTGAAGTAATTACTAACACCAAATTTAATATGAAAAAAATCCTTTTCTCGGCAGCCCTGCTGCTTTCCCTCTCCGCCGGAGCACAGTCCCTCGGCGAGCAGATGCTTGCTCAGGCCCAGCAAGGTCTCGATGAAGCCCAGGCTAAGTACAATGAACAGGTAGCCATCAGCGAAAAGCAGATTGCCACCAGCACCAGGACCATCAACGAACTCAAACTGGTCCTCGCCAAAGATCAGTCCACCCTGGACCAGGCCAACGCCACCATCAAGGCAAAGAATGCACTCAAGAAGAACAAGAAAGACAACTACAATAGCAAAAAGAAGGAATTCAAGGTTGACAAGACCCTTACCGCCGAAGAGCAGTATCAGCTCTCGCTTATCGAAGGTGAGATCAACGTGATCGAATCCGAAATCAAGTCCGACAAGGCTGCCGCCAAGAAGCTTCAGGAAGTCGTAGCCAAGGACAAGAGCCTCATAAAGAACGAGGAAAGCAAGATTGCCGACAGCAAGAATGCAGTCAAGGCCGCCAAAGCCGAGGTCAATCAGGCCAAGAAGCTCGTCTCTGCCAGCCAGAAGCAGATAAAGGCTGAAGCCAAGACTGCTGCGGCCGCCCAGAAGGCAGCTGTCAACCACGAAGTGGCTCCCGAGATTCCTGCACCTGCAGAGCAGCCCAACATCGCTCCTGTTGTAGCTCCCGAACCCGTCGCAGTCCCCACCGTTCCTGAAGAGCCTGTCACCGTTCCCGAGCCCGTCGTGGAACCTGCAGCCCCTGCTGTAGAGCCTGCGGCTCCCGTGGTAGAACCCGTTGCCCCTGTGGTTGAGCCAGTTGCGTAACGATTCCATAAACATAACGATTGTCGGCGCCGGTGCCTCCGGTTGCTTCTGCGCAGCGCAGTTGCTTGAGGCTCTTCCCGGTGCCGACATCCGTATACTGGAGGCCGGCGCCAGGCCACTAGCAAAACTGGCGCTTACCGGCGGCGGAAGATGCAATATCAGCAACGATTTCTCATCGGTACGCAGCCTTGCAGAAGTATATCCGCGAGGAGCATCCTTGATGAAAAGGGCCCTTGCGGAGTTTTCACACGAAGACACCCTCCGCTGGTTCGAATCCAAGGGCGTAAAGGGCTTCGTGACCGAAGATGGCGGACGTATCTTTCCCAAATCACAGGATGCGATGGAAGTTGTCGGCGCCCTGCTGCGGGCTCTGGACGGCGTCCGGATAATCTGCAATCATAAGGTCACTGAACTGCCCGAAAGCGACGTACTGGTGCTTACGGCGGGAGGCGGCCCGGGGATGGAAATACTCAAGGGCCTGCCTGTCAAGATAGAGCCCCCTGTACCGTCGCTGTTCAGTTTCAATATTAGCGACAGCCCTTCCGGTGGCCGTTCCGCAGTTACATCCCTTATGGGGCTCAGCATGGAAGCCGCCCTCAGCATACCTGGAAGCGGATTGCGGGCGGAAGGCCCCCTGCTTATAACCGACTGGGGATTCAGCGGCCCGGCAGCCCTGAGGCTATCTTCATATGCAGCCAGGTATCTTGCCGGACAGGCCTACCATAGCCCTCTCAACGTCAGGTGGTGCAGTTCGGACGAGTCTGCCTTACGCGCGGAACTCGAGGCGTTGAAGGCCTCCAACCCACATAAGCTTCTGAAATCCGTCCACCCGGATGGCATAGCCTCCAGGCTGTGGGAGTTCCTTCTGGAACGCACTGGTCTGGGAGGAAGCCGGACCTGGGCGGAGCTAGGCCCCAAATGGATGGGCCGACTGGTGCAGACCCTGCTCTGCGACACATATTACATCAATGGGAAAACCCGTTTCAGGGACGAATTCGTGACTTGCGGGGGAGTGTCACTCTCCTCGGTCAAGCTCTCGTCCCTGGAATGCAAAGAGCGTCCGGGCCTATTCTTTGCCGGCGAAATACTGGATGTGGATGCCGTCACCGGCGGCTTCAACCTCCAGGCGGCCTGGTCCACGGCGCATCTGGTTGCCAAGACTATTATTTCAAGATATGATACGGAAATTCAATGATTCTCTGACCTACATAGGGACCGACGATTACTCGGAACCTAAATTCGAAAGCCAGTATGCGATTCCGGACGGGATGGCATATAATTCCTGGCTTATAAAGGACACCAAAACCGCCATTATGGATTCCTGCGACCGCAGCACCGCCGATGCCTGGCGGAAGAACCTGCAGGAGGCCCTGGATGGTGCCAATCCCGATTATTTCGTGCTACATCATATGGAGCCCGACCATTCCTCGCAGCTGGCCTGGCTGCTGGGGGAGTACCCCTCGCTTAAGGTGGTCACCACCGAAAGAGCCCTGCAGATGATTCCCAACTTCTTTCCCGGAATCAGCCTGGAAGGGCGCACGGTCGCTGTCAAGGAGGGTGACGTCCTGGAACTCGGAAAGCACAGCCTGCGCTTCTTCCTCGCCCCTATGGTGCACTGGCCCGAGGTGATGATGAGCTACGAACAGGCAGAAGGAACACTGTTTTCGGCAGATGCCTTCGGCAAATTCGGCGGCCTGGAGCGCTGCGGTTTCGATTCCGACGAAGACAATGACTGGGCTTGCGAGGCCCGCCGCTACTATTTCAACATAGTAGGGAAGTACGGCGGCCCTGTGCAGACTCTACTGAAGAAATTGGCCGGAGTCCGCATAGAGCGCATCTTCCCTCTCCACGGGCCCGTGCTCAAGGGCGACCTCAGCCCTTATCTCAAACTCTACGACACCTGGAGCAGCTACGGAGTGGAATCCGAGGGCGTTTTCGTGGCCTGTGCCTCCATACACGGCAATACCCTTGCCGCCGCCCGCAAGTTCGCCTCGATGCTCGAGGAAAAGGGTGTGAAAGTCGCTTTCAACGACCTTACGGCCGACGATCAGGCCGAAGGGGTGGAAGATGCCTTCCGCTATGGGACTATGGTCATCGCGGCCAGCTCCTATGATGCCGGGCTCTTCCCTCCGGCAGCGGAATTCATCTCTCACCTCCAGGACAAGAGCTGGCAGAAAAGGCGCGTAGGGATCATAGAGAACGGTTCCTGGGCCCCCACTGCCGCACGGGTGATGAAGGAGAAGTTCTCCGCGATGAAAGATGTCACCATACTTGAACCTATAGTGACCATACGCAGTGCAATGAAAGACAGCGATATCCCTGCCTTCGAAGCGCTGCGCGATGCCGTCCTAGGCTAGGGCGTACAGAATCAGCAACTGCGCCGTCAGCACGCGCAAAAACATTGCGAGAGGATAGACGGTTGCATAGTTCACCGAAGTATAATCACTCCCATATGCCCCCTGTGCGAATGCAAGCACGGGGGGATTTGTCGATGATCCGGTTATCAGACCGCAAATCTGGAAGAAATTCAGCTTGAATACCAGGCGGGCCAGCAGCATAGTGATGACTATGGGCACTACTGTGATTATGGCACCGTAGAGTATCCACATATATCCGCCGCCTACAAGCGCGCTGACGAAGTTCTCGCCGGCACCCAGACCTACAGCCGCAAGGAAAAGGTTGATGCCTATCTCCCTGATCATCATATTAGCGCTCAAGGTTGTGTAGGTGGTGATCCTGAGCTTAGGACCGAAATGCCCGAGGAGTATGGCGATGATCAGCGGACCGCCCGCGAGGCCCAGCCTGACCGGCTGGGGGATGCCGGGGAACTTGATGGGCAGGGTGCCGAAGATCACACCTACGGCTATTCCAGCGAAGATGGGCACCAGGTTGGGATGGGTAAGCGTTTCGGGCTTGTTCCCGACCAGTTTGGCCACTGCATTGATAGCTTCTTCAGTACCTACCACCTGTATGCTGTCTCCCATCTGGAGGATGAGGTTGGGGCTGGCGACCAGTTCGACGCCCGCACGCAGCACGCGGGTCACGGTGACGCCATAGTCGCTGCGTATATGAAGGTTCTTCAGATGCTTTCCGGTGAGGGAGGATTTGGTGATGCTGAGGCGCTTGGTGACCAGTTTCCCATCCATCTTGGTCCAATCCGAAAGGTGCATGGGGATTTCCTCTCCGAACAGGATTCGGGCCTGGTCCACGCAGGGTTGGGATGTGACTATCAGCAGCTTGTCACCTTTTTCCAGGACAGTATCGGGCCCGGGGATGAAGATTTCGTTTCCGCGCATCAGCCGGGACACTACCAGGCTCTCAGAATAGCTTCCTATGATGTCTGCAAGTTTCTTCCCGAATATGGCCGGATTCTCTACTTCACAATGCATGCGGCGGGCCATATCCTGGCTGGAAACCTCGTCGTCGAGGGCTTTGCACTCCTTCTCGGGATCTATCTTGAAAATGGACTTGAAGGCAATCAGCAGGGCGATTACCGCCAGCACGCCAAGAGGGTAGGCAACGGCATAGGAAGAGGCCAGGCCGGCGGCCGCTTCGGCAGCACTTGCAGCGGATTCACCCTGGGCCGTCAGGACATCGGAAAGGGTCTGCTGGGCTGCACCGAGGCCGGGAGTGTTCGTGACCGCTCCGGACATGACTCCTACCATGGTTTCCATCTTCTCTCCGGTAATCAGATGTATGAGCACGGCCGTGGCACCGGCCATAAGCACCATTCCTACGGCCAGCAGGTTCATGGTCACCCCACCTTTACGGAAAGAGTGGAAGAACCCGGGGCCGACTGCAAGGCCTATGGAGAATACGAAAAGTATGAGACCGAAATCCTTGACGAAAGAAAGGGCCGTGGGATCGGGCTTGAAACCGAAATGGCTCACTATTATACCTACGAAAAGAATCCAGGTGGAGCCTATGCTGATCCCTTTTACCTTATAGCGCCCGAGCCAGAGGCCGGCGGCGATGACCAATGCAAATATCAGGATTGTCTGAGCCATTTCCTTATCTAGATTCTTCTTTGATGATACAATTTGCGGGTTTACGGACGAAGGAGTCGATGGTCACGCGGCCTATGCTGCCGTGTACTACTATCTTCCCCGTCTTGGGATTCTTTATTTCGGTGATGTCACCCTTGATGTCCGCCTGAAGCTCAGAATCTTCGAAACAACGGTCACAGGCAGGATCGAAGCTGCAATCCTCGAGGATCAGCCCCTTGACGTAGCAGAGGGGTTGTTCGCCGGATATATGGCATCTTACCAGCTTCAGATTCTTTGAATGCCAGCCAAGATATTCTCCGTCAAGCACGGAATCATAGATCGTAACGTTCTCGGTCTCCCAGAAAGCGTCCTTGGTAGTAATGCGCGCATTATGTATCTCGGCGTCGCGGACGTACTGGAAAACATACTTCGAATCGGCCTCCAGTCCACCTACATAAATGTTCTTGCTGAACATGAACGGATAGGTGCCGTCTTTTATCTTAAGATTCCTGACCTCGAGGCCGTCAACCTTCCAGAAGGTCTCGTCGGCATCGTTAAGGACCGTATCGCTGATCTTGAGGTCCTTCATCTCGCGGAAGAACTTGGGTGCGTCGATGACACAGTTCTTCATAGTCATATGGTCGCTGTACCAAATTGCAGAACGCGATTCGGGGGCGAAATAGCAATCCTCGATGAGTGAACCATCTACGTGCCATAGGGGATATTTGCCTAGGAAACGGCTTCCGACGACTTCGACATCCTTGCAGAACTTGATTCCGGACTCTCCGTCGGTAATCTTGATATTCTCCATCCTGCAGTGCTCCAGGCCAAAGAGCGGTCTCTCTCCTCCGAATGATTTTTCTTTGATTAAATTCATTATATTTGTAGGTATTTAGAACGAAGTCCGTGCAACAAAAATCAAACCAAGCAGCCATGATTCTGAGTATACTGGATACAGATCTTTACAAGTTTTCCACTTCCAACGCCTATTTCCATCTCTATCCCCTTGCAGAAGGGACCTTCAAGTTCAACGACCGTGCGGCAGAGGTTTATGACGCTGCCTTTTTGTCAGCGCTCAAAGAGGAGTTCGAGCATCTGGGGAGGCTTCGTCTCACCGATGCGGAATTCGATTACATAACCCGCAAGATACGCTACATCAACCGCAACTACTGGGAATGGCTGCGCGGATTCCATTTCGATCCCTCGAAGATAGATGTCAGCCTCGACAAGGACGGGCATCTGCAGATAGAAGTGACCGACTATCTTTACAAGGTTACGCTCTACGAAGTCCCGATACTTGCTATCGTGGCGGAACTGCGCAACAGGGTGCGCGGTGTCCAGGCCGACATCCACAAATCCCTTGAAATACTCGACGCCAAGATAGAACTGGCCAACGCCGAAGGTCTGTCGTTCTCGGAATTCGGCACCCGCAGGCGCTTCAGTTCGGTGCTGCACGACGCAATCGTCAAAGAGCTCAAGGAGAAGTGCCCGAAATACTGCGCCGGCACCTCCAACGTGTATTTCGCAATGAAATACGACATGACGCCGATAGGGACCTTCCCCCACGAATGGGTAATGTTCCATAGCGGAGTATTCGGATACAAGAGGGCCAACTATCTCTCTCTTGAGGACTGGATAAAGGTATATGACGGAGCCCTCGGAACGGCCCTGATCGACACCTTCACTACCAAGTCATTCCTGCGCACGCTTACTATGAAGCAGGCCAAGCTGCTCGACGGATTCCGTCAGGATTCGGGTGACGAGAAGGAGGTCGGGGATGCCATCATCGCCCGTCTCGAAGAATTCGGCATCGACCCCAAGTCCAAGGTGCTGGTATTCAGCAATGCTCTCAACTTCCCCAAATACAAGGAGGTTGCGGATTATTTCCGCGGCCGCATAAAGTTCAGCGCCGGCATCGGCACGAATATTACCTGCGATCCGGGTATCGAAGGCTACAAGGCTGCAAACATAGTAATGAAGCTTTCCCGCTGCCGCATGAGCTCCAAGGACCCTTGGGAGAAGGTTATCAAGATCTCCGACGACCAGGGCAAGCATATGGGAGACGACAAAGAATTCGAAATAGCAAGCT
>JAEEGI010005969.1_pt1 | contig 27698 bp, 23 predicted proteins | sample 8958751 | NCBI WGS metagenome assembly JAEEGI01 (sample SAMN16246545, study PRJNA631951) | gut metagenome | biome: gut microbiome; feature: rumen; material: KS-attached | host: Bos | place: Iran: Karaj | collected 2018-10 | reverse complement strand
ATTTGATACCTCACTTATAGAACTTTTATAGATTTGGCGAATCGCCATGATGTCGACTTGGAATTGTCATTGAAAGACCGCCGACTCGTTCTATGATAGCAGATAAATCTTAAGAAATACCGTCGAAATTTCTTAAGATTTTATGTAGTGTAGAACGGTTAAAATGGGTTTTTTGTAAAAAAGAATAGGCCTGAATTGAAAAATCAATTCAGCCCTGATGTAACTCACTTATTCATGTTTTTGTATTTTTCAAGCTCGGCTCGTAGTTGAGCGATTTCTGAGTCCTTGTTAGCAATAGTGGCATCCTTTTCAGAAAGCAGGCCATCCTGTAATTTAGAAATTTTAGAGTGCTTTTCAGCAATCTCAGCTTTGCATTTTTCTTCAGCATCAGTATAACCTGCGGTATACTGAGAATTCATCTGCTCTCTGTAACGACGCTGACCTTCAAGAATATATTTTTCTTGATCGGCGTAATTTAGTTCGAATATCAACTTTTCTACCTCCTCAATGCCAGGATGATTCTTGGCAAGTTTTTTGAATTCTTCCCAAGTAGTTGCTTTAAAAAGATTTGCCCAGTACACAAGATTATTGCTGATATCTTCTTCGGTTGCAAGATCTGTGTGGTTCAATTGTAGCACATTTATACCGAATTTATCAGTATACAGGTGGTGATTTTTAAGATTGGTAAGTCGGTATTTGGCATAGAATTCTTTTGGCGCTTTCGGGATGAGTCCCAGATCTGTGATGCAGAATAGAGTTGTAGGTTTTATGAGGGAATAATTCTCACCGTTTCCGATGTTGTCGGCTTCTTTTCTGTCAAAGTCAACTTCAAACTAACTTCAAATTGACTTCAAAGCACTTCAAAATTGATGTTGATGTTGTTAATTGCAGCAGATTTATGCGTTTTAGTATGCAAGTACCTTTGGTATATATTTACAATTATAATAATTCAAATTATAATAATTATAAATATAACAATTAAAGGAGAAGGCTGATGCCCAAGTTTATCGATAGAATTGATGAGATGGCAACGTTGGAGAATGAATATGCGAGAGACGGCGCATCATTTGTTGTCATATACGGAAGAAGACGCGTTGGTAAGACTGCGCTTATCAATCATTTTTGTGAAGATAAGAGTGCTATCTTTTTCCTGGCAACGGAAGAGAGTGAATCAGATAATAGGAATGCATTTAAGATTCTCGTATCGGAAATGTTTGATAACGAGTTGCTTGCAAGTGCGTCTTTAGACTCGTGGGCACCTATCTTTAAGTGTGTAGCAGAGGAGTCAAAGAAAAAGCGCATTGTTCTTGTGATTGATGAATTTCAGAATCTTGGAAAGTCGAATAAGGCATTTCCGTCGATTCTGCAAAAAATCTGGGATGAGGTTCTTTCAAAAGCGAATATCATGCTGATACTATGCGGATCTTTAATAAATATGATGACATCGCAAGTTTTAAATTATGATTCGCCGTTATATGGTCGCAGGACAGCGCAGATAAAGCTTAAGCAGATTGATTTTTCATATTATCATGAATTTGATAAAACGCTGTCACCGGATGAGCAGATTCAGCAGTATGCGGTCACAGGGGGCGTCCCTAAGTATATTGAGTTGTTTGATAGGAAAAAAGATATCTTTTCATCAATAAGGGATAACATTCTGTCTACAAGCGCTTTCCTCTATGCTGAGCCGGAGTTTTTGCTGCAGAAGGAAGTATCTGAGATAGGGAGCTATTTTTCTGTTTTGAAAACAATTGCTGCCGGAAATCATAAACTTAGCAAAATTGCAGGGGCTTTAGGGGTGTCTCAATCAAATTTGACATCGTATTTAAAGAATCTTATTGATCTGGACATCATAGAAAGAGAAGTGCCTATTACTGAAGAAAATCCTGAGAAGAGTAAAATGGGATTGTACAGGATAAAGGATAATTTCATTACATTTTGGTTTAAGTTCGTATATCCGAATCGAAGCATGCTTGAATCGGGAAAAGTACAATTTGTGCTGGATAAGCTTAAGAAAAATTTTGTGGACAACCATGTTTCCTATGTATACGAAGATATTTGCCGTGAGAATATTTGGGAGCTTTTGTCTGAAGGCGTATCTTTTAACAGAGTCGGAAGATGGTGGGGAGCAAAAGATATAGAAATAGATATTTTGGCATATGATTCAAACGGTACAGATATGGTCTTTGGTGAGTGCAAGTATTCAAATCAAAAGAAGGGAATGGGAGTGCTGATGGCATTGCAGGAAAAGGCTAACTATGTAAAGTGGAAAAAAGATACGCGAAAAGAATTTTTTGTAATCTATTCAAAGAGCGGATTTACAGATGAACTTATTGAATATGCGAAGCAAAAGAAAAATGTATTTTTGACAAAAGCATCTGTTTGTTGTATGCACGGCGCGAGTGTATAATATAATCAAACGTAGAAATATTGCCGATATATAAATTAAATAGTCTTGTAGTTGATTTTTATGATATTGGGTAAAAGGGAAGAAATCATGAAGAAGCAAAGGATGAGGACAACTGCATTGTTGACGGGAATTTGCACGGCATTCATGTTGCTTGCCGGTTCTGTTGATGTGCGGGCGGTTGATACGGTTACGCTCCCGCTTGAAGTATATGGAAAAGATGTGGTGTCTGTAGCGCTACCTGCCATCAGCGAAGACGGTGAATCGCCTTTTGACTTTATTATAGATCCGCAGGGCCTTATTTTTGCTACCGATGCGGCCAAGTACGGAGGCGGAAAGGTTGAGGAGGACGCTACGCTCCTGTTTAGAAATCATGATGGAGAGTATGATTTTTCAAGGCGAAGTGACGGCCTTACGGTAAAAAACAGAAGTAACGTGCCTGTTGTTGTTACGGTAACAGCAAGTATTGAGAATCTCGGAGACATAGAGCTTTCCGGAAGCACAGATTATGGCGATTCGGAAGCATGCAGCATGTATCTTGCCGTTGTAGATGATGAAGGAAATGAAAAGCCAATTTCGGAGGATGGCGAAATATCAATCAGTACCGAGATGCGCAAGGCGCCTGAGGATGCTTATATTTACAGGATTGATGAGGAGAACGGAAGCTATTCTTATGAGCTTTCGAGGTCTCCTGAAGAGATAGATTTTGATTCGTATTCTTTTGGGCTTACGGGATATTGTAATCCAAACGGAAAATGGGAGGATGTTTCGGTTCATCCGGTTGTGAAGGTTACATGGAAGGTTGAACCCGTTCTGTCTGAGGAAGAAGAGGAAGAACCTGAACAGCAGGAAGAGCTTGAAGAAGCTGCAACTGCAGCAAGCAGCGAACTGACAGAGGAACAAGAGGAGACAAAAGAGCCTGAATCCGATACACCTAAAGCTACGGAAGAATCCGAGCAGAAATATTCCGAAACTACGGTGAATAAGACTGAAGCGGCGTCTACTGAAACTTCTGTTACAGAAAAAAGACCTGTTCTGGGCGAGCAGATAAATACCGAACAGGCAAATACAGCAGCAAGCGTGATTGCTTCTGTAGAAGAAAAAAAAGAAGATAAAGAAAAAACATCAGAGGATGAAGTGACGGCAATGCATGACAGTGAGCCTTCGAATGTTCAAGAGAGCACAGATACTTCAGAAAGTATGCAACCGCCCTCGCAGGAAGAAAATGCCACAAATACAGCCTCTGATGAACAGAGCAATGAGCAGTGAGACTGCATAAGAATAAGGATGTTTTTTACAAAAAATATAGTTTATAAAAAGTTTATATATTATTTTTTTAAAAAGGGGTTATTTTTTTAGATTTATAGTCGATAATAAAAGTGTAAAACAAAACAGAGATGGTTTTTAGGCCAGCACTAAGAACTATTTCGAAACGAGCAAACGAGTGGCAAGGAAGCCACCGTACAAATTCAAGGAGGAATTATATTATGGTAGTACAACACAACGTAACAGCAATGAATGCAAACAGACAGCTTGGAATCACAACTGGTATTCAGGCTAAGTCAAGTGAGAAGTTATCATCAGGTTACAAGATCAACAGAGCAGCAGATGATGCAGCAGGTCTTGCAATTTCCGAAAAGATGAGACGTCAGGTAAGAGGTCTTACACAGGCTTCTGCTAACGCTCAGGATGGTATCTCAGCAGTTCAGACAGCTGAAGGTGCTCTTAACGAAGTACACGATATGCTTCAGAGAATGAACGAGCTTGCTACAAAGGCAGCTAACGAAACTCTTACATCTAAGGATCGTGATTACATCGATTCTGAGATTTCAGCTCTTAAGAGCGAGATTGACAGAACAGGTTCAGCTACGCAGTTCAACAATCAGGCTCTTCTTGATGGAACATTCAAGAATAAGAAGCTTCAGGTTGGATCAGAGGTTAAGGATGGAGAGGATGAGAACCAGATTAATGTTTCAATCGATTCGATGAAATGCTCTGGAATTGGCATTACTGCTGATAACTGCAAGGTTACAGGAACTGATGCTACAAACGCTCGTACAGCTATGAAGACAATCAAGAGTGCTCTTGAGGCTGTATCACAGCAGAGATCTGATCTCGGTGCTGTTCAGAACAGACTTGAGCACACAATCAAGAACCTTGATAACGTAGTTGAGAACACACAGTCTGCTGAATCACTTATCCGTGATACAGATATGGCTACCGAGATGGTTAAGTATTCGAATAACAACATCCTTGCACAGGCTGGACAGTCAATGCTGGCTCAGGCTAACCAGACAAATCAGGGTGTTCTTTCACTTCTCGGTTAATTCTAGATGGTTCACAAGAAAACTTGGTCATTTGCATAATTGCAACTACCAAAGAGGGCTCCGGAAACGGGGCCCTTTTTCAAAATGAAAATTATCAGGGGATAAAAATAATGGACAATTCCATTAATTTTTTGCGTGACGAAGTCAGAAACGGCTTCTACATACCTACAGCAATAAAGCAGGCGTGGTCTGCTACGCTTGACGTTTTAAGTAAAATAGACAGTATATGTGAAAAGCATGGAATAAGGTATTTTGCGGATTGGGGATCGTTTCTTGGTGCGGTAAGGCACGGCGGATTCATTCCGTGGGATGATGACCTTGATATTTGCATGCTTAGAGACGATTATGATAAATTCAGACAGGTCGCGGATGCAGAGCTTCCGGAGAATTTCGTTATCCACGACTATGAGAGAAAAGATAATCATTGGCTCTTTCTGGCAAGAGTCGTCAATAATTCCAAGATGTGTTTTGACCTTGAGTATCTTAATGAACACAATAATTTTCCCTGGCTTGCGGGAGTAGACATTTTTATCAAGGACTATCTCTATGAAGATGAGGAAAAAGAAAAGTCACGCTGCAATGAGATCCTTAATATCCTTGCGGTGGCAGATGGCATCATAGACGGCAAAATAAATAAAAATGCGGTGTTACAGAAGCTTAATGAGTTTTCCGCAAAATACAATACAAAATTTCCAAAGTTAAATCCGGACAAAAAGTCTGAAAGAGAAGTTGCTGTTTCGCTGTATCGCCTTGCCGAGAAGCAAATGGCAAGAGTTAAGCCTGAAGACACGAATCGTGTCGGGCAGATTTTCCCATGGGTAATTAAATATGGAAGTGGCGCGGGCGAAACGAAATCGTGGTATGAAAAAAGTATAAGACTTCCTTTTGAGAATACTACAATTCCTGTGCCGGCCTGCTACAACACGGTACTTACCAAAAGATACGGCGATTATTGTACGGTCAAAAAGAACTGGGACGGCCATAATTATCCTTTCTTTGAAGGACAAAAGAAAGAAATGGAAGAAATCTCAGGAGAATCTTTTGGCGGATATAAGTTTGATCCGAAAATCCTTGAAAGAGATGTCCCTGATAAAAGTAATTCTCTTAAGACGATTGCAAAAGAATGTGTTTCAGAGCTTAAGAGGATGCTTGCAGATGCCGGCAAGATATGTGCGGGAAGTGAGCTTGCCGCAGAGGCTTTTGATGAACTTACGAAGCTTGTAGGTGATATTCAGCAGCTTGCGGCAGATTTTGGAACGCTTACCGAGAATGTTAAAGGTACGGACAGAGAGTGTACATTCAAACTTGTAGGTGCGTTGCAATCCTTGTGTGATGCGCTTTGGGAAGATTATATAAAAGTAAAAGAAAAGGCAGAGAGCGGAGCAACAGAAGAAACGGCTGCAAATGATGCCGAAGCCGATTTTTATAAGAGCAGGGATGCTTTAGATAAGGTGGAACAATCGGTAAAAGAAAATATTCTAAATAGAAAAGAAGTTCTCTTTTTAACAATAGGAATCAGAGAATGGAAGGCATTTGAAGACTTATACGAAAAGGAGATATCAGATCCGGACACAGACGTATATGTTGTTCCGCTTCCTCTTTTGAAAAAGAATTTTGTCGGTGAAGTGAATATGACGGATGAGGAGATTGCGGAATCTGCGCATATGAGCGAGTATCCCGGGGAACTTTCATGTATAGATTTCAGAAACTATGACCTTGAAATGCATGCTCCCGATGTTGTTTATATTCAGAATCCATATGATGAAGCAAATCCATGCCATACGGTTCCGCCATATTTCTATGCAAGTAATGTCAGGAAATATGCGGATAATGTGGTATATGTTCCAATCGCACCAACGGTGGAGTTTTCGCAGGATGACGGAAGCGATATGTACAATATGCGCCACTACGTTACGGCTCCGGCTGTGATCGCTGCGGACAAGGTCCTTGTTCAGTCGGAGAATATCCAAAGTCTGTATATTGATGTGCTTTCCTCTTTTGCGGGGCAGGAAACGGAAGATATATGGAAAAAGAAAATCGAGGTTGCGGATAAATATATAGAAGCATTAACTGTTACTCAAGGTGAAAAAGCTGATAATAAATCTGATAGCGAAGCGGGAGATGACAGAAAGAAGAAACTGCTTGTCTGTATCGGTGCCAATGAACTTCTTGAGAGCACGGAGCGGGGAATTTCACTTACAGACACACTTGATGCAAAGTTGGCGATATTAAAGGATTCGGCTGATAATATTGATGTCTCGATTTCTCTTTATCCCGAAGATAAAGAAGAATGGGTTAAAGTGCAGGATTCTTTGGCAAAAGAGATATTTGATGCAATGGATAGCGCTGTTTCAAAAGGCTACATAAAAGCTACATTTGAAGATTCTAAAGATGCGGATGCGATAGCGAAGGAATATGATGCGTATTACGGAAGTCCGTCGCCGTTTGTGCCGGCGTTCTCTGTTATCGGAAAGCCCGTTATGATCGCAGATTTTGGAATGACATGAAAATTCTTACAGTTCATAGGCAGCAGAACGCTGACAAAAGAGTTATCTATGATAAAATGTATATGATATAAGTGTCAAATGAACGGAACAATTCATATATCATATATTGTTGAGGGGGTAGTATGAATAAATTTGTACTTACGGCGTCCATGATGTGCGCTGATTTCGGTAATCTGGAGAGAGAGGTTAAAGCTCTTGAGGCGGCCGGAATAGATTCTTTTCACATAGATATCATGGATGGTAGGTATGTTAATAACTTCGCCATGTCGCTCTATGACATGGTGGCGATTGCAAGATTGAGCAGTAAACCTCTGGATGTACACCTGATGATCGAGCATCCGAGGAATAATATAGAGCTTTTTCTCAGGTATCTTCGCGAGGGAGATACGGTCTACATTCATCCCGAAGCGGAGTATCATCCGTCTGCGACAATCCAGAAGATAATTGATCACGGAATGCATCCCGGTATCGCGATAAATCCCGGAACCAGCGTTGAGTCTGTAAGAGAGCAGCTTCGCATTGTTGACAGAGTTCTTGTTATGGCAGTTAATCCGGGCAACGCCAGCCAGATGTTTCTTCCTTTTGTTGGTGAGAAAATTGACGCGCTCCTTCACCTTAGGAAAAAAATGGGCTTTGAGCTATACTGGGACGGAGCCTGCGGCGCAGAAAGAATGAAAGAATATGTTCCGAAGAAGATGGACGGTTTTGTTCTTGGTACAACTCTTTTGTTCGGAAAAAACACCGGGTATTCGGAAATTATCCCTGCGATAAGAGAACTTGATTTTTCATATCTGAAAGAGGAGCGAGTTTGATCTGATGAATATAAACAATTCCGAAGAAAAAAATATTGTGCCGCTTGATGAGATCAGTTTTCCTGATTCTTTTTTCAGAGAGGAAGTCAGAAACGGCTTTTATATCACAACGATGATGAAGCGCTATTGGGCAGGTCAGCTTCAGATGTTGTCTGATATTGATAAACTGTGCAAAAAACATGGTATTAAGTGGTTTGCGGATTACGGAACGCTCCTTGGCGCAGTGCGTCACGGCGGATACATTCCGTGGGATGATGACTTTGACATCTATATGCTCCGCGATGATTATGAGCGCTTTTTTGAGATTGCACCAAAAGAGATGCCGAGTGTGTATATTTTTCTGTCACTTAGGGATATTGAAGAAGGATATGATAATTTCCTCGGAAGGATAGTCAATTGCAACACCATAGATTGCAGCGAGGATCATCTTTCGCAGTTCAGCGGATGCCCTTACACCGTGGGCGTTGATATTTTTCCCATGGACGGAGTCTATAATGACGAGGAAAAAGAAAAAGAGCGCTTGGAGAGGGCCAAAAAGGCAATATTGGTACATGATGCCGTTGATGCAGCAGACGAATTGGGCGATCTTGCGAAGAATATAGAATCGCTTGTCATAGATATTGAGAAGGAGAACCATGTTCATCTTCGTAGGGGAAAAAAGCTTAAACATGAGATTCAGAAGCTGATTGAAAAAATATACATGGAGTGTCCCGTATCTGAGGCGGACAGGGTAGCCATGATGCCTTTTTATCTTCAGTACGGAAATCATGTTTATCCCAAAAAATTCATGAATAAGTCTTTTGAGATGGAGTTCGAGAATACGCTGCTGCAGGTGCCGTGTTGCTATGATTACAAACTGGCTTTGGATTACGGCAACTACATGGAGATACATAAGGGCGGCGGTATGCACGAATATCCGGTTTATATCAGTCAGGAGAAGGCGCTTGCCAAAAAGATCGGACATAATCCGTTCAGATATACGTTTGATTCCAATGAAATGCTAGTTTCAGTCAGAAGATATATGGAAAAAATGCTTGTTCCTCAAAAGGAGAAGGATAAAAAGACTATTCTTTTCCTGCCTTGCAGAGCAATGTGGTGGGATACCATGGAAGGCTTGTGGCACAAGTACGTATCAGAGGGGCATGACGTTCATGTACTTCCAATCAGTTTTTATGATACCAATTTTCAGGGCGAAGTTGGGGAAATGCATGATGAAAGAGCTCTTTTCCCCGATTATCTTAATGTCGAGGATTTCGAGAAGTTTGATTATGCGGGAGTTCATCCCGATGCGATAGTTATACAGGTGCCTTATGATGAGTGGAATTCGTCGCTTACAGTGCATGAGTTCTTCTATTCATCGAATATAATAAATGCGACGGATGAGCTTATTTATGTGCCTTGCTTTGACATTGACGATCCGATTGACAGTGAGGACAAGGCGTGCCGCAGCATTGAGATACTTGCGGAGCAGCCTGCGGTGGTAAATGCCGATAAGGTTCTTCTTAAGTCGGAAAAGCAAAGAGAACTCTATCTCCGGAAATTGATAGGATTTTCCGGCGAGGAGACAAGGGCATTTTGGGAAAACAAGATCGAGGTTTCGCCGTATGTCGGAAGAGACTGGCAGAAACGTGTGCAAAGCGACGATTTAGCAGGTAATAATGAAGATGTTGCGCATATGCACGAAGAGAATATTGCTTACACCGGCCACGGACAAAGCGGAAAAACATCCGACAGTGAAGCAATAATGAAACAGGAATGGAGCGCATTTCTCGGTGAATATGCCGGACGAAAGGCTGTGATTTTTTACTACACCATCAGCACACTTATTTGCCGCGGCGAAGCAGCTGTCGATAAATTCGAGCGTGTGCTTGATACATTTGCGGAGACTGCAAAAGAAGGAAAACTTGTTGCAATCTTTGTTCCGCAGGATTATCTGACCGCAAACCTTGATAAGGCTGAAGATGACGTCCGTGAGAGATACCTTGCATTTGTAGAAAAAGTAAAGAACGCAGAAGGTGTTATTTGGGACGAAGATAACCAGAGCCTTGAGTTTATTGATATGTGGGACGCATACTACGGTGACACCGGTGTTATAGCTATGGAATGTGCGAACAGGAAAATTCCGGTAATGCTGGAGAACGTGGACATATAATTAATGGACTACAAAAAAATTTCAAAAAGTAGTATATTACTGAGTATCAATTTGGTGGCACTATGCAACCTAACGGGAAGGAAAGAGAGATTAGATGAAAGTTGTAATTTTAGCGGGAGGTTTCGGAACAAGAATCAGTGAAGAGAGCCATCTTCGCCCAAAGCCAATGATCGAGATCGGGGGAAAGCCGATCCTTTGGCATATTATGAAAGAGTATTCGCATTACGGATTCAATGAGTTTATTATATGCGCGGGATACAAGCAGGAAGTGATAAAAGAATATTTCGCAAATTATTATCTTCACAACTGTGATGTGACTTTCGATTTCGCAAATAAGAATAAGACAACGTTCCATTCACAGAAGGCTGAGCCTTGGAAAGTAACCGTTGTCGACACGGGATACAGCACCATGACAGGTGGACGTATCAAGAGGATAAGAGAGCATGTCGGAAACGAGGCATTCTTTATGACTTACGGTGACGGCGTGTGTGACATAGACATGACAAAGCTCCTTGAGTTCCACAAGGCAAACGGCAAACTTGCGACAGTAACGGCAATCCTTGCAGGACAGCGCTTTGGTGTGTTTGATATTGATAAAGGTGATGATTCTACAATTAAAGATTTCAGAGAGAAAGCAAGCATGGACGGCGCTAGAATTAACGGCGGTTACATGGTCCTTGAGCCCGGAGTTTTTGATTATATCGAGGGCGATGCGACATTCTTTGAAAAAGAACCTATGCACAATCTTGTAAGAGACGGCGAAATGGTCGCATACAAGTATGACGGCTTCTGGAAGTGCATGGATACGGCAAGAGAAAGGGACGAACTTACGGAACTTGTTGAAACAGGTAGAGCACCTTGGATAAGGTGGTAAATATGAGAGTTTCTGATTACATAGCAGAATTTTTGGTAAAAAAGGGCGTCACCGACTGTTTCACTGTAGTAGGCGGTGGCGCTATGTATTTGAATAATTCTTTTGGTCATACAAAAGGAATGACATGTACGCACTTCCATCATGAGCAGGGAGCGGCCATAGCGGCTGAGAGCTACTCAAGATATGACGGAAGAGTTGCGGCTCTTTGTGTGACTTCGGGCCCCGGCGGAACAAATGCGATAACGGGCGTACTAGGAGGCTGGCTTGATTCGCTTCCAATGTTCGTGGTAAGCGGGCAGGTTCGTTATGACACAACGGTAAGATATGAGCATAAGCTCATGGGAAAAGAGTATGACCGCAAGGGACTTCGTTCTCTCGGAGATCAGGAGTATGACATAACACGCATGACTGAGCATATGTGCAAGTATGCGGTGATGCTTGAGAATCCCGCAGACATAAGATATCACATGGAAAAAGCATGGCATCTTATGAATGTCGGAAGACCGGGCCCTGTATGGATCGATGTTCCTGTTAATTTTCAGGGAGCAGAGATAGATCCTGAGTCTCTCAGAGGTTACAGTGCGGAAGAAGAAAATACTGATGATAATACCGCTTATGAAGCGGCTGTCCCCGAAGTTGACGATAAGACCGTGAATGATGTTATAGGTCTGATCCAAAAAGCTGAGCGCCCCGTTATATATGCGGGCGGCGGCGTGCGTATTTCAGGCGGCTTTGACGCGTTCAGAAAAGTTGTGGATAAGCTCGGAGTTCCAGTTTGCACATATTGGAATTCGATCGATCTTATTGAAACAGATAATCCGCTATACTGCGGACGCGGCGGAAATATGGGCGACAGAGCGGGTAACTTTGCGATACAGAACTCGGACCTTGTAATAGTTATAGGCAGCAGGCTTTCCATAAGACAGGTCGGATATACCTGGGGAACGTGGGCAAGAGCTGCCAAAGTGGTGATGGTTGACATTGAACCTGCCGAGATGGAGAAACACACTGTTCATGTTGATATGAAGATTCACGCTGACGCAAAAGAGTTTCTTGAAAAGCTCCTTAAAGTAGCGGATAAGTGCGGCGAGACTTACGTTTCTCCTGCCGATGCATGGAGAAAACAGTGCGTGGCATGGAAAGAAAAATATCCCGTTGTATCGGAAAGTCAGCTCCATACGGGTGATAACAAGGTAAATGTCTACGGATTTATGAAGGCTCTTTCGGCGCAGCTTTCCAAGGGAAGTCTTACGGCTGTAAGTAACGGAGCGTGCTGCGTTGCGGGACATCAGAGCTGGGTAATAAAAGAAGGTACGAGATTTATAATAAATAACGCGGTAGCCAGCATGGGATACGGACTTCCCGCAGCAATAGGTCTTTGCATCGCAGCCGGAAGAAAAGAAACAATATGTCTTGAGGGCGACGGAAGCATAATGATGAATCTTCAGGAGCTTCAGACTGTTATCACAAACAAGCTACCTATCAAGGTATTTCTTGTAAATAATGAGGGATATCATTCGATAAGACTGACACAGAACAATCTTTTCAAAGAGTATTCAAAGGTCGGCATAGGACCTGAAAGCGGAGATCTTGCATTTCCGTCTTTTGAAAAGATCGCGGAAGCGTTCGGCTATCCCTACAGCAGGGTGGTCACGGGAAATGAGCTTGAGGATGCGATGAAAAAAGCAGTAGATGCCGACAGTCCTGTGTTTGTTGAGGTTTATACCGATACGGAGCAGGTGTGGGCGCCTAAGAGCTCAGCAAGAAGAGAGCCGGACGGAAGTCTTTCAAGTCCTCCGCTTGAAGATCTTGCGCCTTTCCTTTCAAGGGAAGAACTTGCTGAGAACATGTATATTTGACGATCGGATGAAAAGCTATTGAATCAAAAAGAGGTATAGAAGTGAATTTTTTTAAGAAAAAAGGGAAAAACAGCATTAGAATAGTTGCGCTCGTAATGCTGATATTTATGGTCCTTACGACGGTAGGATCGGGTATATTCGCAGCGCGAGGTATAACGGGCGGCGAAGAAGAATCTGCTTATGATAACTCGGGTATAAGCGATATTTCTGCCGAGGATCTGTCGATTCTTTTTACTGACGGAGCGGGTAACGCGATAACTTTGGATGGTGATGCGCTCGCATCCGATATTGTAAGTGAAGTGTCGGAGAGCGGAAATTCAGGAGACGAAGCTTCTAATGCAGCGGGTTCCGATGCTGCGGCAGCAGGTGATAATGAGAAGGCATCTTCGGTTTCTGAAGACGGCACGTATACATCAAAAGATGATGTGGCTCTTTATATCCACACTTACGGCAAACTTCCTTCAAATTTCATCACTAAGAATGAGGCCAAAAAGCTTGGTTGGACAGGTGGAGGTCTCGATGAGTTTGCAAAAGGAAAATGTATAGGTGGAGACAGATTTGGCAACAATGAGGGAAAGCTCCCCGATGGAAAGAAGTACAAAGAGTGTGATATAGATACGCTCGGTGCCGATTCAAGAGGAGCAAAGCGTATAGTTTACTCGGATGACGGAAGCGTGTATTATACAGACGATCACTATGAAAACTTTGAGCAGGTGTATTAAACTATGGATAAGGTTTTTTATATTGATTTAGCAGAAGTTGCAACGCCGGAGGGACTACAGGCAGAGCTTGTAAAAGAGCTTCCTCTTCCGGATTATTACGGCCGAAATCTCGACGCGCTCTATGATGTTCTTACGGAGAGCGGCGATGGCTGGAATATAATTTTTTATAATGCCAAGTTTGCGAAGTATAGGCTTGGGAAATATTTTGATGCACTCTGCAGATTGTGCAGGGAAGCAGCAGAAGATGTGCATGACCTGAAAATCAGGTTTTATATGTGATAAAAGTTTTTTCAACAGAAGGAGTAAAGAAACTTGAAAACTTTAGCCATTGTTTTATTTGTTATAATGTATGTTCTTATGGTGGCGCTGCCTAAGAAAAGAGCGTATGTTGCGCTTTCTACTGCGCTTATTTTTGTGATCACGGGAATTCTTCCGATTAATCAGGTGTTTTCGGCGATAGACTGGAATGTGCTTATGATGATCTTTGGAACTATGGTAATCGTTGATTACTTCATTGAATCCAAGATGCCGAATTACATTGCGGACAAGATTCTCAATGTTGCGCCGAATGTGCTGTGGGTTACGATATCGATGTCTCTTTTTTCGGGAATCATCTCTGCATTTATCGATAATGTGGCTACAGTTCTCATGGTTGCACCCGTCGGACTTGCAATTTGCAAAAAACTCAAGATATCGCCGGTTGCGATGATAATCTGTATTGCGGTTTCATCGAACCTTCAGGGAGCTGCGACACTTGTCGGAGATACGACATCCATCATGCTCGCAGGCGCTGCGGGAATGGACTTTAACGATTTCTTCTGGATGAACGGAAAGCTTGGAATTTTCTTTGCCGTTGAGCTTGGAGCTCTTGCTACGGTTCCCATTATGATGTTCCTGTTTAGAAAAGACAAAGAGCCTGTCAGTTCGGATGAAAAAACTGTTGTAACAGACTATGTGCCTACGATAATGATGCTTGGACACGTGGTGCTTCTTGTTATCGCATCTTTCTTCCAGAATAAGCCCGAGATCACAAACGGTGTTATCTGTATGGTATGCGGAATCATCAATATCGTCTGGGAGATTTATCTTTCAAAGGGAACGGACAGCATGTGGCATTCTCTTAAAGCAATCGATTATGACACAATGCTTCTTCTTGCGGGACTTTTCTGTGTTATAAGCGGGATAACCAATGTCGGCATAATCGATGAACTTGCGACAATCATAGCCGATGCGGGAAAAGGAAATGTCTTTATGCTGTACACGGTTATAGTTTTCGGTTCTGTTGCAATCTCTGCGTTTATCGATAACATCCCGTATGTTGCGACCATGCTCCCTGTACTTGGAAGTCTGTCTGCTGTAATGTCGGCAAGTCCGCTTCTTTTGTACTTCGGACTTTTGATCGGTGCAACGCTTGGAGGAAATCTTACACCTATCGGTGCTTCTGCAAATATCGCCGGTGTGGGAATGCTCAGAAAAGAAGGCTATGAAGTTTCTTTCGGAGATTTCATGAAGATAGGAGTTCCGTTCACGTTTACTGCGGTGGTTATGGGGTATCTTTTCATCTGGTTTGTATATGCATGATAGAGTTGTTTGTAATGAAACGGATTTGGATAATCAAACTTCGTAAGGGTTTGCTAAAGTTTATGAGGGTCAGTCGTGAGGGACTGGCTCTTTTTTTAGTTGTGTTCGTGAGGGGCAAACTTGAGAGTCTGAAGATACTATCTATAGTTGTTCAAAAATTTTTTACAATAATTTCCAGTAAAACGTCTTGATGGGCATAGTCACACATGCTAGAATGTTAATGCTTGATTTATATAATTAATATGTCGATAACAGGACGATCGAATATCTTTGAAAGCAAATATAGGCTATAATTATATTGATTGCGGTTTATGTAAACTGCAATGAAATATGATAAAAGGCGGAAAAGTAAAATGAAGAATATAACAGAACAAATGCTTGAGTTTATTGACGCATCACCGACATGTTTTCACGTGGTCGACAACCTTAAGAAGGAACTTGCCGACAGGGGGTATGTGGAACTGAAAGAGTCTGAGGAGTGGGAACTTAAGCCCGGAAAGTTTTTTGTTACAAGAAACGATTCTTCTGTAATTTCTTTCAGGATCCCCGATAAGAAATTCAAAGGTTTTTATTTGATCGCAAGTCACAGCGATTCTCCTTCTTTTAAGATAAAAGAGAATCCTGAGATGGAGGAAGTTTCTGCATATGTAAAATTAAATACCGAGAAGTACGGCGGAATGCTCTGTGCACCTTGGTTTGACAGACCGCTCTCGGTTGCCGGAAGACTTATCGTAAGAGATGGAAAAGGCGGTTTTGTATCCAAACTTGTAAATGTGGACAGGGATCTTTTGATGATACCTTCACTTGCAATCCACATGAACAGGGATGCAAACAGCGCAGCCAACTACAATCCGCAGACCGACTGCATACCGCTTTTTGGAGATGCAAGTTCCAAAGGGAAGTTTTTTGAAGTGGTCGCAGATGCGGCAGGTGTGAAAAAAGAAGATATCTTAAGCCACGATCTCTTTTTGTACAACAGGGTGAAACCCACATTCTGGGGCGCAAACAATGAGTATATCGCAAGTTCAAGACTTGACGATCAGGAGTGCGTATATGCCACATTCGAGGGATTCATTACAGCGAAAGAATCCGAAAATGTTGTTATGCACTGCGTTTTCGACAATGAAGAGGTTGGAAGCGGAACCAAGCAGGGAGCGGATTCGACATTTTTGAAGGATACGCTTGTCAGAATAAATGAAGGTCTTGGAAGAACGAAGCAGCAGTATTTTACAGCAGTTGCAAACAGCTTCATGATCTCTGCCGACAACGCACATGCCGTGCATCCCAATTACAAGGAAAAGGCGGATCCTGTTAACAGACCGCTTATGAACGGCGGAATCGTTATTAAATATAACGCAAATCAGAAATATACGACGGATGCGGTATCCGCAGCCACATTTAAACTTATTTGCGAGAAGGCAAATGTTCCCTATCAGACATTTACCAATCGCTCTGATATTGCCGGTGGTTCAACACTCGGTAATATCTCGACATCGCAGGTTTCCATTAATACGGTGGATATAGGACTTGCTCAGCTTGCAATGCATTCGCCCTATGAATCCGCGGGAAGCCGTGACCCCGAGTATCTTGCAGGGGTATCAAAAACATTTTATGAGAGCTGATAACAGCATCAGATGAAAGAGGGATATAGATGGGACTATTTAGTTTGTTAGGGGGAAAAAAAGAAAAGGCGCTCCGGCCCGGAGAACTTGATGAAGAAATCAGAATAGCAAGAGAGAGGGAACTTGAGAAAGTCAGAGAAGCTCATGCTGCCCTTGACTGGCCGATAATACCTAAGCTGAATCATGTGAATCTCCCCGGAATTGAGTGCTGCCTTGCAGAGACAGTACCCGAGGAACGTAAGGATGACATCGGACAGATAATATATGAGGATGATGTTTCGATAGATGAACTCAGGGAACTTAACGATCAGGAACTTTTATTTGTTCTTACTACATTTGATGAGTTTGACAGAGAGGTTCCGATTCCCGACTATGAGAGAAATCGCAGAAAAGTTTATAACGAGGTAATTCGCAGGATCAGAGATGCTGAAATTCTATATGTAATCTATGATAAGTCGACGGGATATCCGTTCATCGACCATGGATACGGCCTTTTGTATTTTGGAAAAGAAATGGCGGAAGAAGCGGCTGAACTCTACAAGAAGCAGTATCGTCAGGTTATGGTAAAAGAGGTTGAGGTTGAACCGCAGCAGGAAGAAGGTGCGGGAAGAAAAGGATATTTTGATTTCCTTTACTGCATCGGCCTTGAGGATCTGATAATCGACAACGGCGCTTACAGAGTTAAGTTCAAGAGAGATGAGATCTCGGCGGCTCCGGGTGAGTGGAATAGAGTTATTAAAGATGCACCCGTAAATCCGCAGCTTTGCTTCTCAATGCTGGATATGCTCGAAGAGCGCAGATGGCCCGTAAAATATGAAAAGAGAGATGAGATTCTTGCTCTTAAGGAAAAGAGAATGATCGGAAATCTCTTTAACGGAAAATATATAGTTCCCATGCAGTATGAGGGACATGCAGAAAAGACAGAGAACGGACGTGTAAGAATGGGAAAAGATACAAAGTTCACATTCTTCATGGTGAAAACCGCCGATGACAAGATCTTTATGCCGGTATTCACAGACGGTTTTGAGTTTGGGAAAATGAAGCTCGGACATGAGTGGAATGCCGCAGTATTTTCATTTAGTGATATCGCAAGATTTATCCGTGATAAGGACGGCGTGGCGATCAATCCCGCTGGACACAGGATTTTCATGCCGAAAGAACAGATAATTGCGATAGACAGTGCCAACAGAGTCTACAGAGAAACAAAGGCACAGCAGAACAGAAGAGCCGATGACGACAATCCTGTAAAGAGGGCTGTAAATGGCGCAATGACGCAGATGGAAAAAAATTAAGAAAAATATAATAAAACGTTCTTTAAAATTGTATGCCGAGCAAACGATGTATGATTCAATGTTTCCTTGGTATACAATTTATTGTGATGTAGCAAAATAAATAGTCTTGTTTATATACGGATAATGGTCTAAAATGGTACTGTAAGTTATAAACAAATTTTTATGTATAGGAGCTACAGCAATGTTCGATCGTCTAATTGGTGTATATTTGGTTGAGAAAGGCTTGCTCGACAAGAGTCAGCTTGAGAAGGCATATCAGATACAAGAATCCAATTGCGCTAAGCTTGGTGTTATAGCTGTCGCAGAGAAGCTTATGACTATAGCACAGGCAGAACAGGTAAATGCCATGCAGGCATCTATGGATAAGCGTTTTGGAGATATTGCCATCGAGCGTGGGTACTTGACAGATACCCAGGTAAGCCGTCTTGTGGAGTTGCAGGGAAATCCGTACCTTGCTTTTATTCAGGCACTTACGGATATGGATTGTATTTCCATGAGTAAGTTGGCAGAGGTGGAGGAAGAATATCAGAAACTCCACGGATTTACAGAATCGGATATGGCAACACTTAAGTCCGGTGATGTTGAGAAAATCGTGCCACTTTTCCTTGAGACTGAGGACCCGATATACAGAGGAATGTTTTCCATGGGTATCAAGAATATGTACAGACTCGTGGATAGTCACGTATTTGTCGGAAAGGCATATAAGACAAAAAATATTAAGGATGAAGTCCTTGGCTATCAGAAATTCCATGGAGATCAGAATGCGTTTGTAGGCATTTCAGGTAAGTATGAAGACGTACAGAGAATGGCTAAAGCGTACACCAAGGAAGAATTTATTGAAACAAGAGAAGACGCGCTTGACGCGGTTTGCGAACTTATAAATTGTATCAACGGTTTATATGTAACAGAACAGAGTAAGGAATCAAAGTTTATAGAGCTTGAGCCCCCTGCATTCTCTGTTTCAGAGACAGAAGCTAGCTGTGATGAGATCATGGTTATGCCTGTTTATATCTGTGGCGGTGAGGTTAAATATCTCATTGCAGTATCAAAAGACACAAAAATAACGACCATGTAATAGGTTGGAGGAATATAGAAATGAAGAACGTTTTAATAGTAGATGATTCCAGAACTTCAAGAAAAGTTTTGAGAGATATATTGGAGAGAGCCGGCTATTCAATTGTAGGTGAAGCTGTTAACGGCCAGGAAGGTTTTGATGAGTACATGAAGCTTAAGCCCGACATCGTTACCATGGACATCACCATGCCTGTACTTGACGGTATTGATTCACTCAAGCTTATCAGAGAAGCCGATCCAAATGCAAAGGTTGTTATGATCACAGCTGCAGGACAGAAGCATAAGATGATGGAAGCTGTTAAGCTTGGAGCAGCAGAATTTGTTGCAAAGCCTTTTGTTGAGGAAACTGTTATCGATGCAATTTCACATTGCTGCTAATGGCTATGTGTGATCTGTGAGGCTTATAGTAATATTTTAAGACAGATTTAGATGCGCTGCTCTTTTATTGGGGCAGCGCATTAATCATTAATAAGGAGGCACAAAGTGAACAGAAAAGTCCTTATTACCGGAGCATCAAGAGGAATAGGAAAAGCTATAGCGGAAGCTTTCGCTGCAATGGGGGATGAACTTTTTTTGACCTGTAAGCAAAGCGAGAAGCAGCTGGCGAGTTTTGCCGATCATCTTCGCAGTGAGTACGGTGTGAAATGCAGCAGTTTCACTTGCGATGCCGCAGACTATGATTCGGTGTCGGATCTTTTTGCAAGGAAGATAAAAGACATAGATATTGTCATAAACAACGCAGGAATAGCGCACATAGGCCTGCTTACCGATATGAGTGTCGCAGATTGGCGAAAAGTAATGAGTACTAATCTAGATTCGGTTTTTTTTACATGTAAATCGGCAGCTACTGTTATGTTGAGGAAACATTGTGGTAAGATAATAAACATAACTTCTGTGTGGGGATCGGTCGGAGCGTCCTGTGAAGTGGCATATTCAGCATCTAAGGGCGGTGTGAATGCTTTTACCAAAGCGCTGGCAAAAGAGCTTGCGCCCAGCAATATTCAGGTAAATGCCATTGCGTGCGGAGTCATTGACACCGCGATGAACAGAGAGCATCTGACGGAGGAGGACCTTAGCGCCCTTGAAGATGAGATACCCGCGGGAAGAATGGGTGAAGCTACAGAAGTTGCAAAGCTTGCGGTCATGCTTGCGGATTCACCCGAATATATGACCGGACAGATTATAACCCTTGACGGAGGGTGGATTTAATGGGAGAGATTTGATGATCTTATTTTTTGATATTGACGGAACGCTTTGGGACTACAAGAATTACATCCCGGAGAGCACAAAAGAAGGAATAAGGAAGGCAAAGAAGAACGGGCATAAGTGCTTTATAAATACAGGAAGATCAAGATCTTTTGTAAGCAATCAAGAACTATTGGGAATGGGTTTTGACGGTATCGTTTCGGCGTGCGGATGTATGATCGAATACGACGGAAAGACTATTTACAACAGAATTATGGATAAAGATGATGCGATAAGAACTGTGGAAACGGTTCAAAGATATGGATTCAGACCAATCCTTGAAGGCCCGGAATATCTCTATTTGGAAAGAAAAGATTTTGAAAATGATATGTACGGCAGAAAAGTTATGGCAGATATGGGAGACAGACTTCGTGGTATCAATGATAATTGGGGAAACTGGCAGATCAACAAATTGTCATGCGCGACGACGGGATGTGATACCAAGAGCTGTTTTGCTGAGCTTGAAGATCTTTATGATTACATGATCCACAACGAGCATGTTGTAGAGATGGTTCCCAAGGGCTTTAATAAGGGTACGGGAATTGAGAAAGTCTGTGAACTCTTATCTGAAGATGTAAAAAACACTTTCGCTTTTGGTGACAGCGTAAATGATATGGAAATGATGCAGACTGCAGGAACAGCTATTGCAATGGGAAGATGCGCTGATGAGATTGCGGATATAGCGGACTTTGTCACAACTCATCTTGAGGATGACGGAATTTGGAATGCGCTGAAAAAGTATGAGCTTGTATAGTCGGTTTAATTGGTTATAAAAATTTTACTTTTAAAATATTCGAAATAGTGATAGGATTAGATTGTGCACAATCTAATCCTAATTTTTGCAGAGTAGAAAAGTTATGGATACTATTGTCAGATTTAATCAGTTAGGAGGAAATGCAAATGTTTGATCTTATAATTATCGGTTCGGGACCTGCCGGTCTTTCTGCAGCTGTATATGCTAAGAGAGCCGGACTTAATATGCTTATTATAGAAAAAAATCCTGTGAGTGGAGGACAGATAATCGATACGTATGAAGTTGACAATTATCTTGGAATCCCGGGTGTCAACGGATTCGATCTTGCAATGAAATTCAGAGAGCATGCAGATAAGCTCGGTGCGGAGTTTGCTGACGGAATAGTTACCGGAATCGAGAAGCTTCAGGGCGAAAACGGCAAAACTGTATTTAAGGTAAATACCGAGAATGCAAGTTATGAGACACGTACGGTTGTTATAGCTGCCGGTGCTCATCATTCCAAGCTCGGAATTCCCGGAGAAGAGGAATATATCGGAAAGGGCGTTTCGTATTGTGCAACTTGCGACGGAGCTTTTTACAAGGGCAAGGTTGCGGCTGTTAACGGCGGCGGAGACGTTGCTGTGGAAGATGCCATTTTCCTTGCGAGATTCTGTGAGAAAGTATATCTCATCCACAGAAGAGACGAGCTTCGCGCTGCGAAGATCCTTCAGGATGAACTTTTTGGACTTCCTAATGTGGAAGTTATCTGGGACAGCGTAGTACAGGAGATAAAGGGCGAAGATAAAGTTACAACACTCAGAGTTAAAAATCTTAAAGAAAATACAGACAGTGACCTTAACGTTGACGGAATTTTCGTGGCAATAGGCATACATCCCACAACGGAAAGTTTTGCCAATATTGTCGAATGTGACGAAAACGGTTATATAATTGCGGGTGAAGATTGTGCAACAAATGTACCCGGAATCTTTGCTGCAGGCGATTGCAGAAAGAAAAGACTTCGTCAAATTGTTACTTCGGTGGCAGATGGCGCAAATGCAGTAACTGCGGCTCAGGATTACCTTATACTGTAAATAAATGCGTTATATACAAATAATTAGCGGAATAAGAATTTTTTGTGAAAAATATATACGAAAATTGTCCTTAAAATTTGTTTGTTGTGTATTTTTTTCAGTAATACTCTGGGAATATTGAATTTTTGGTGAACGCGTTGCAAAAGTTGACAAATGGAAGCAAATAGCGTATATTTGTATATGCGTAACAAAAATGTAACAAACCGGAGGTTATTTTGAAAAAAACTGCTAAACAGATTATGACCGCTAGTGTTGTAGCTGCAATAACAATTTCCAACATGAATAGTGTAATAGTACATGCTGCACCTTCAAGGAGAGTAACGAGCGTTTTGCCTCAGGCAGGTTTTACATACGCTCTGGGAGATAATCAAGTATCACTTTCAACTCTTCAGAACAGTATCGACGAAGAGAGTGGATCTGACAAAGGAGCGAGTAAGAAATCGGGGAAATCGGGAAGTCATGGTGATTCTTCAACAATCAGTAAGTCTGTTGCCGATAAGATCGAGTTAAGTTCTGCCGTTACCGATGCGACACCTAATGCTTCAAATATTACAAGCAGTCTTCTTCGTGATATTTTGAATGCGACCGGATCCGTAAGCGGAGACGAGGCGGAAGGTGAAGAACAGTCCCAGGATGAAACAGAATCAAGTAATGTTGACAATTTGGTAGTTGCCAAAGCTGAGGGTTATGTAAATATTCGTGATAACCCGAGTGAGACAAATGGCGAGAAAATTGGTAAACTTTATGATAAATCTGTCGGTACTCTTATAGAAGAGAAGGACGGATGGTACAAGATCAAATCAGGTGATGTTACTGGTTGGGTTAAGGCTCAGTTCTGTATGATAGGACAGGAAGCTGCGGATTATGCTCAGGAAGTTGCTACCCAGATGGGTACTGTAAAGACTGAGGAAGGTGTTCTTAAGACCAGAAAAGGACCCGGTACAGATACCGATGTAATGGGTTATGTATCATCAGCTGAAGAAGTTATTATTCTTGGCGAAGAGGATGACAGCGACGGAAGAAAATGGTACAAGATAAGCATGGAGGAAGGTGACGTATTCATTTGTGCCGATTACGTTAAACCTTGGCTCGATTACAAAGTGGCTGAATCTAATGACGCTGAGAAGAAACGTCTCGCAGAAGAAAAAGCTAAGACTGATGCCAATAAGAAAGCTGCCAGCAAGAATACATCCGATAAGGCTGTAAAAGATGGATATAAATCAGCTGCTTCTTATACAACAGAGACAAGCTCAATCGGATCTGCGGTTGCAGAATTTGCTAAACAGTTCGTTGGTAATCCTTATGTTTACGGCGGAACAAGTTTGACAAACGGTGCTGACTGCTCAGGATTTGTAATGAGTGTATATCAGAACTTTGGTGTAAGTCTTCCTCACAGTTCTGCTGCTGACAGAACTCAGGGTGCTGCAGTCGATGGACTTGCAAATGCACAGCCGGGTGATATCGTATGTTACTCAGGTCACGTTGCTATCTACATTGGTGGCGGACAGATTGTACATGCTTCAACAGCTAAGACAGGTATTAAGATTTCTAACGCTGATTACCGTAAGGTACTCGCAGTAAGAAGAATCTTGTAATTGAATATTGAATTAAATTTGAAAAGGAACTGTATAAACGGTTCCTTTTCTTTTTGAGTAGAGGATTTGCATAAATGTTTTCAATAAAGTGCACATAATAACAAAAGTCAATAACAAAAAGATTATTTTTTGAGAACAAATAATTCATAAGTTATCCACAAAATATGAGAAAAATTGTCTAAAAAATGGACTTATACACGAAGTTATCCACATTATCCACGGAAATATATTGAATAAATTGATTTATCCACGTTAAAAACCATGAAATAATTTTGTGCATCATTCACAAAAAAAGCGAAAATATTAAAAGAAGTGGGTCAATTTTCGCTTATAAAATGTACTTATCGGGCTCAAAATGGTATACTGTACATATATAAAAAACGGCTGATGTGTGGTGGGAGTCAAATCTTAATATTGATGAAACATTACACAGGTCGAAGCAAAGGGGATGATTGCATGAAATTTACTATTGTAGGCAAGAACATTGATGTAACACCCGGACTTAAGGCAGCGGTAGAAGAGAAGATTGGAAAACTTGAAAAGTATTTCACCTCTGATACGGATGCCAATGTTACCCTCAGCGTTGATAAGGATAGACATAAGATCGAGGTTACCATTCCCGTAAAGGGCAAAATTATCCGTGCAGAGCAGGTCAGCAATGACATGTATGTATCGGTTGACTTGGTAGAGGAGGTTATTGAGCGACAACTTAAGAAATACAGAAGTAAGATCGTTGACAAGCAGCAGGCTGAAGTCAGCAACTTCAAGAAAGAATATCTTGAGGCTGATTACACGGATGAGGAGACTATCCGCATTGAGAGGATCAAGAAATTCGATCCAAAGCCTATGTATGCAGAAGATGCGTGTGTTCAGATGGAACTTTTGGGACATAACTTCTTTGTATTTGTTAATGCAGAAACAGATATGGTTAATGTAGTTTATAAGAGAAAAGGAAATACATACGGATTGATAGAGCCTGAAGTATGATACGAGAATTCTTTTTTGGCAAAATTAAATATACCATAGTAGTTACAGGGTTGCTGGCTGTCAGCGCAGCAACCCTTTTTTATTGTAGCCGTTTCAAAGATACCGGATCGGTTGTCATAAACGAAGTTTGTGCGGATAATTTCAGCGCATACAGAAATGATGCGGGAGAGTACACGGATTATGTGGAACTCTTCAATATGTCCGATTCGGAAGTTTCGGGATTATACATTTCCGATAGTAGAAAAGAGCTGAAGAAATTCAGAATTGACGCGGCGATTCCTTCAAACGGATTTTATGTGGCCGCTGTTTCCAAAGGTGCGGACAGTGGCTTTGGTATAAGCAAAGACGGTGAAACGATTTTTTTAAGTGATGAAGACGGCAATATGCTTGATGCTGTTACTGTTCCGAAACTTTCCTATAATGTGACTTATTCAAGAGCGCAAGACGGAAAGGGGAAATTTGATTCTTTTTCCGCAACTCCGGGAGAGACCAACAGCGAAGCTTTACATATCGAGACTTCTTTTATCGAAGGACCTGTGTTTTCTATAGAAGATGGATTTTATGAAGAGGGAACAGAGCTTAAGATCACGGCTTCGCCTTGGGTTAATATTTTTTACACCGATGACGGAAGTGTTCCCGATGAGAATTCACTAAAGTACAAGGGCGAGATTACTCTTACAGATGCGTCCGCAAAAGAAAATGTGTATGCGAATGAGATAATGTATCCGACTTACAATCCGCCGGGTTATAAGATCGACAAAGCAAATGTGATAAGTGCCGTAGCGGTAAACAAGTTTACGGGCAAGAAGAGTAAGGTTGTGACACATACGTATTTTGTGGGATTTGATAAGAAGGAAAAGTACAAGGACAAACAGATCATGTCGCTTGTATTTGATCCTGCGGATCTCTTTGACTATGAGAGAGGAATCTACACGCTTGGCAAGAAATACGATGAGTACAAGGAACTTGGCGGATTTATGGATCTGCCCGAAGATGAGGTTCCGGGAAGTTTTACGGATGCCAACGGCGAAGAGCATTACAGGAGTTATTTCACGAATTCTGAGTATTCGGGAAAAGAGTGGGAGAGAAAAGCGCATATGACTGCGTTTGATGCGGGGCATAAGGAGCTTTTTTCCCAGGATATAGGCGCGAGAATATCGGGTGAGTCCACAAGGTACGTGTATCAGAAAGCGTTTAATCTTTTTGCGAGAGATATTTATGATGACAATAAGAAGTTTGAGAAGAGCTTTGTGTGTGACAATGAAAAGAAAGTGCGACTTCGTAAAGGTGACGGAAGGATAATCTATCAGGAGCCGTTCATACAGTCTGTGATAGGAGAAACGGGAATTCCTTTTCAGGATTCCGTTCCGGAAGTTGTATTTATAAACGGTGAGTACTGGGGAATCTACAATCTCAGAGAACAGTACGATGAAAACTATTTTGCCGAGCACTGCGGTATTCCGAAAAAGATGCTGTGGACTGAGAAAAACAGCGCTGTCGAGTGCGGCGATTCACAGACGGATGAGAATTACAAAGCATTGTATGACCTTATGATGAATGGCGATATGAGCGATGATGCGGTATATTCTCAGGTTGAGAGTCAGATCGATATAGACAACATGATCGATTATTATTGCATGCTCCTATTTTTTAACAACACTGACATCAACGGCGGGCACAACAGATTTATGTTCAGGTCAAAAGAGCCGGGATACGGCGATTACGGTGACGGCAAGTGGCGATTTGCCGCGTACGATTTTGATATTACCTGTGAGGATGCGGAGGCTGACACGGTTTCGTATTACAGGGAGCTTGACGAGAAGATGTTTATGCCGGGATTTTTCTATGAAAGACCGGGATTTAAGGAGCTCTTTTACAATAGAATGGTTGAGCTTACGGAGAATGAGCTGTCCTACGAGCACCTGAGCAAGAAGCTTTCTGAGTGGGACAAGGTGTACCGCGAGCAGAATATCGAGACGGTCAGGAGGTTTGAAGAGGATGATTACTCCGAAGAAGAGTATGAAAAAGACCTTGCGGCGCTTGATTCGTTTTTTAAAAATAGAAAAGAAAATGTCCTTAAAATGCTTGAAAAAGATATAAAGGACAATTAGGAAAACATGGAGGAAACTTCCTGCGACGGTTTGGCATTTTGCTGAATAAAATCGTTTGTGGGGAGTTTCTTTTTATTGCATTTGCCAAGGGGGTATGCTACAATAAACCTGTTCTGACAAAAATTTGTCAATCAAAGGTTTTATATGAAAAATCAAATAAAGGACAGATAATTTTTTTAAAAAACGGAGGTAATACGTTATGGCACAGAAAGTAGTATTAGCGGGCGCGTGTAGAACGGCTATCGGCAAGATGGGTGGAGCACTCAGCAACACACCGGCAGCAGAGCTTGGTTCTATCGTTATCAAGGAAGCACTTAATCGTGCAGGTGTTAAGCCTGAGCAGGTCGATGAAGTTCTTATGGGTTGCGTTATCCAGGCAGGTCTTGGACAGAACGTTGCCAGACAGGCTTCAATAAAGGCCGGTCTTCCTATCGAGACTCCTGCAGTAACTCTTAACGTAGTTTGCGGATCAGGTCTTAACTGTGTCAATATGGCAGCTGATCTTATCAAGGCAGGAGAGGCTGATATAGTAGTAGCAGGCGGAATGGAGAACATGTCTATGGCTCCTTACGCACTTCCCAATGCACGTTTCGGATATCGTATGAACAACGGAACAGTTGTAGATACAATGGTAAACGATGCTCTTACAGATGCATTCAATCACTATCACATGATGATAACAGCAGAGAATATCTGCGACAGATGGA
>JAEEGI010005967.1_pt1 | contig 27707 bp, 20 predicted proteins | sample 8958751 | NCBI WGS metagenome assembly JAEEGI01 (sample SAMN16246545, study PRJNA631951) | gut metagenome | biome: gut microbiome; feature: rumen; material: KS-attached | host: Bos | place: Iran: Karaj | collected 2018-10 | reverse complement strand
GGATGTCACGGGCATAGGAACCGGTGAGCGGGCCTTCCTCCATCTTGGACTTGATACCCTTAAGGATAGCGGGCATGAAGCTGAGGTCGATGGAACCACCCACCACGCAGTTGTAGAATTCCAGCTTGCCGCCCCACTCGAGGTCGGTGATGTCCTGGCTCTTGAAGTTGAACACGGTGTCCTTGCCGTCGATCTTGAAGTTCTTGGGGGCTTCCTGTCCTTCCACGTAGGGGCAGACCAGCAGATGCACCTCACCGAACTGACCGGCGCCGCCGGACTGCTTCTTGTGACGGTACTGTGCGGTTGCGATCTTGGTGATGGTCTCGCGGTAAGGAACCTTGGGAGCGTAGAGTTCAACATTCTGCTTGAACTCGTTGGTTACTCTCCACTTCACATAGTTGATGTGCTGCTCGCCCATACCGGAAAGGATGGTCTGGCGGAGTTCCTTGGAGTATTCCACGTTGATGGTGGGATCCTGTGCCGCGATCTTGTTCAGGGCGTCGCCAACCTTGGCCTCGTCGTTCTTGTCCACGGCCTTGATGGCGGTGCGGTACTTGAAGTCCGGGAATACCATGTGCTGGATGGCGTCCACACCGGCCTGGGCAAGGGTAACGTCCGTCTTGCCGGCCTTGAGTTTCATGACGCAACCGATGTCACCCGCGCTGATGGAGGCGACTTTCTCCTTCTTTGCGCCTGCAACCGCATAGATTGCGCTAAGACGCTCTGCGTTGCCGGTTTCAGGGTTCACGAGATCTGCGCCCTCGTTGAGGGTACCGCTCATCACCTTGAAATAGGAAACATCACCGAGGTGCTGCTCCACGCTGGTCTTGAAGATGAACAGGGCAACGGGACCTGCAGGGTTGCAAACCAGCTCGCCGCCGTCCAGAGTCTTCTCCTTGCGGCCTTCGGGTGAAGGGACGATGTGCACAATGGCGTCCATAAGGCGCCTTACGCCGATGTTTTCCTTTGCTGCAACGCAGAACACGGGAACTGCATCGCCCTTGAGCATTGCCAGACGGAGACCTTCCTTCAGTTCGTCGTCGGAAAGTTCCATGGTGTCGAAGAATTTCTCCATCAGTTCGTCGGAACCTTCTGCAGCTTTCTCCATGAGTTCTGCGCGGAGTTCTTCGGCCTCATCGGCATAAGCGGCGGGGATGTCCTGCTCTTCGTTCTTGCGGTTGTAGAACTTCATATTCACAACATCCACAAAGCCTTCCAGGCCGGGACCGGGGTTCACGGGGAACTGGCAGAGGATGGCCTTGCTGCCGAATTCTTCCTTGAGTGCGGCCTTCACGCCGTCCCAGTTCGCCTTGTCGTGATCCATCTGGTTCACGGCGATGAGCATGGGAACATTGTACTGGTCGGCATACCTGGCGAAAAGGGAGGTGCCAACCTCGATGCCTGCGGTGCCGTTCATCACCATCACGGCTGCCTCCACCACCTTGAAAGCGGAAAGGGCGCCGCCGGAGAAATCGTCGGAACCGGGAGCGTCGATGAAGTTGATTTTGTTGCCTTCGAACTCTGCGTAAAGCGGAGTGGCGTTGATGGACTTCTGGTTGGTCTGCTCGAACTCGGTGTTGTCGGAGACAGTGTTCTTGTCTTCCACGGAGCCGCGGCGGTCGATCACCTTGCCTTCGAAGAGCATAGCTTCGGAAAGGGTGGTTTTACCGCTGCGCGATGCGCCGATGAGGACGACGTTGCGGATGTTTTTTGTGCTGTAAGTTTTCATTGGTATAGTTTAAATTTTATCGTTCTTTGCGCGAAGGGTGCAAAGGTAACGATTTTTATTTATTTTTCCTATCTTTGCGAGCGTGAAGCCGCAACTAAAACCATATTTGGAATCCGGACGCCTCGAAGCGGGCTGTGACGAGGCCGGCAGAGGCCCCCTTGCGGGCCCGGTTTTCGCCGCCGCGGTGATACTTCCGGAAGATTTCTTCCATCCCCTTCTGAACGACTCCAAACAAATGACCGAAAAGGCCCGGGAAGAGCTTAGGCCGATAATCGAGCGCGAAGCCATAGCCTGGGCGGTGGAGGAGGTTAGTGTCGATGACATCGACCGCCTCAACATCCTCTGGGCCAGCGTCACCGGCATGCAACGCGCAGTGGCCCGCCTGAATCCAGCACCGGCATTTTTACTGGTCGATGGCAACAAGTTCCGCCCCTTCCAGGGATATGGCTTCAAGGACTACCAAACGGTAGTTCACGGTGACGCCACCTACGCCTCCATCGCGGCCGCCTCAGTGCTTGCTAAAACCCATCGTGACGAGTTCATGCGCCGCATCGCAGCCGACTATCCCCAGTACGGCTGGGACCGCAACATGGGCTACCCCACCGCCGAGCACATCGAAGCCATCCGACGCTTCGGCTATACCCCCTGGCACCGCAAAAGCTTCCACGTAAAGGAACTCGAACCCAGCCTGTTCTAGAAATTTTCAAACGAGTCAGACAGTTAATGCCCGGGGGACTCCGTTCCGCTTTGCTCCACTTCGGCCCCTCCCACAATCTACTGCGTCCTGCTACGCAGAACTTGTATCTTGCGGGCCCCTCCCCCTGCCCGTGTCCGGGGGTGGACACGCCCCCGGACATTAACTGTCTGACTCTAGCTTTGAAAATGCCGCTGGCGCAAGGAGAGAAGGAGTTCGGCTCCGTTGTAGCCGAGTTCTTCTTCGAGAAGGGCGTTAAGCTGCGCCTCGTTCGCGTGAAGGCGCTCGCATACGGAGGTGAAATCTAAGGTGTGGAGGTGGATCTGCTCTTTGTCGATGAGCTTCCAAAGGGACTTGTACGCTTTTTCTACGGTTTTCATAACACAAACGGTTTTCGGCAAAGCTATACACCGTGCGCTAAAATGTCAAGGGTTTCTTTACACCGGAGTGCAGAAATTTATGTTTTTTATGTCTTTTTGTATGTGTTTTTTAATAATGTAAATTTTTTCTTTACAATGTAAAGATTTCTTATACGCGTTTCCGAAATTCCTTTACATACTTTTGTCCCGGTTGTAAAGGAAAACGAACATGGAAAAAGAACTCAGGGACAACATCAGCAGGATCCGTCAGGAGAAAAAGATCTCCCAGAAGGAGATGGCAGAAAAGCTCGGCATATCGAGGGCCTCTTACATAAGCATGGAAAAAGGAAAAACACGGCTTCTCAACGAAAACGTGGAGAAATTCGCCGCCCTGAACAACGTGTCGCCGTCTGAACTTGTTCTCGGGTATCGCATCTCCGAGGACGTACATACTCTCCAGGAGGCCCAGGCCGATTATGGCCGCAAGCGCCAGGAAATCATCGACGCCTACGAAGAGCGCATCGCCAAACTGAATCAGGAAATCGAGGGCCTGAACCAGCAGATTTCCGACCTCCGCGACTCCATCGACACCAAAAAAGACGTCATCGCCATGCTCCGCGGCCGCCTCCGCGACCACGGCCTCTCCGACGTGTAACGCCAATGGCCCTGCCCACACGCCCGTTCTTGGGGAAGATGTGATTTTATGCCGGGGACCTTCTCCAAAAGTCCTGGACAGACGTTAAGTTTTGGAGAAGATCAAGCCCCTGAAATCACATCTTCCCCACCGGGGGGGGGGTGAAAATAGTCCTCTGGTGCTGACCAGAGGACTATTACAGTGTGTTAGCCGCCAAGGCTAATTCGCAACGACGCGGTACTCGGTGGTGGAAACCTGCTCTACGTGATAGCCGGAAACGATGGTGACGTTGGTTTTGGTGCGGGGGTCGAAGGCGAAAGTGCCGCCGGAGATGATGTAATCGCCATAAGACCAGCCGCCGACAGGGTAGTCTTCGAAGTTTTGGAACGAGCCCCCAGTGATGGTGATAGTGCCATTGTCGGGATAAAGTGAGCGGTCGATGCTGTTGAAGTACATGTTGCGGACTATGTTATAGTTGCCGCTGCGTATTTCAAAAGGATGGCTGTCGGTCCAGAGGATGCCGCAGACCGTCATGTTTTCCAGAATAACTTTGCCGGTGTAGCCGTCACTGAAGCCGCTCTTGCCGTCGAAACAGTCGCCAGTTTGGGTGCATGTGCCGTTGCGCATTGTGATGGTGCCCGTATTGTTCTGCAGCCATAGTTTACCGCCCTGGTTGTTGCCCGCCATATCTACTATACCGTCAACAGCGTTATTGAACGTTATCTCGGAAGAGTAATCAGCGGCATACGTGAGCGTACCACCGGACGTGTTTAACGCAGAAATCGCAGAAGGGAAACTCGTGTAACTGGTCCCCCCTACGGTAGCCACCGGGACGCCACTCAATGTGCCTGTGGCAAAAGAATAATATGTGTTCTTGGCAACCGTACGCCTGCCGGTCTTGGAAACAGTGCCAAGCAGGGTGTTGCCACTGTCGTAAACATCCAGGGCAAGCCCGTTGTTATAGTATCCGGTCGCAGGCAGTTCAATAATCGCCTTCTTGTTCACAATCTGAGCCGTTACGGAAGTGGCTCCTTCTACAGCCCAGGACGACTCTGCGGTGGAAGGATTCACGCTGATGCTGCCCATCAGTGTTTGCCCGCCGATTGTGCGAAGAGTCACGTGGTCTACTGCGGAATAAGTTGTGGTAACGATAATCAGAGCCATCGGATGATGGAATTTCAGCGAAAGATCATCCGCACTGCAAGATGAAACGCAGGTGAAGACATTGTTTTCGGAAGGGGCCGATGACGGCGCCACAACAACATTTCCGCCGTCCAGCGTGAAGCCCGAACCGCAACTGGTTGCGGGATACACGGCATAATAGGTAGATGCCGCCGCCAACGAAGATACCGAGAACACAGCCGTGCGGCCGTCCGGTGTGATATCCGAGGCCGACAGGGTAACATCGGCCCAATCGGTACCATTACTCACGCGAATTACGTCACCGGCCACCCAATTCATCTTTCCGGCGCTGAAGGAAACCTTTGTTTCGTCGTCCAGCTGGGCGCGGAAAACAAGCGGTGAAGAGAGTTTTTCTTCCTTTGCGCAAGCCGCAAGGGCCAGCGCAGAAACCAATATGATAAGAGTCTTTTTCATCACAGATTTCCTCCATTGCTATAGTCGTCCATAGAACCGCCCTTTTCTTCGCCGCTGCCGATGGGACGGATATAGGCCTCGTAATTGCTCCAGGGCGATGTGGCGTTGTACGTGGCCACCAGAGCGGCCGGAACATAAATCAGTGGAACGGGATTGTTTTCGTTAAGCCGGGTTGTGAGTGTTGGAACGGCATCGGCCCGACGGATAATGAGTGACCGCATGTCGGAAATCGACTTGAAGCAATCCTTGCCGATAGACTGGATGCCGGTACCGATATCCACTGTTTTGAGGTTGCTTGCCTCAAGGAACACCTCGTTCGCAAGAGTTCTTACCGCTGGCAATGAAATGGTTTGGAGCACGTAATCGCGATAGAATGAATAAGCCGCCACGGTTTCCAATTCCGGAGCGTTCACTGTTGACAGCTGACTGCAATATGCAAACGAATAGGCATCCAGATTGGTTACATGGTTAAGATGGACCGTCGTAAGGCTCGCACATTCGGCAAACATCGCATTGGGTATCGAAGTGCAGGCATCGGGGAATGTAATCTCCGTGAAAGGAACTTTGCTGAAGATATGGTCTCCGGCGGTGGCGTAATTCTTCAGGCCGACGGGCAAACCTGTGAGCCCGGTGGAAGCAAATGCGTACTGGTCGATACGGTTCAGCGAGGACGGTAACGATACCGACGTAAGCGACGTGCAGTTTGAGAAAGCATGATGCAGAATGGATACGAGCCCCTCTCCGAATGTCACGGAAGACAGGCTTTTGCATGACGAGAAGCAATTCTCGGGAACGGATGTCCAATTGGAAATGTCGACGCTTGTAAGCGGGGTGTTCGAAAAGACATTAGTTCCAAACGTCACCCCCGCCTTGTTCAAACCGGAAGGAAGGCTGGTGAGCCCGGTATATCCAAAGGCCATATACTCAATCGTATTAACCTGACTCGGAATTGTGATCTCTGTGAGGGCAGAGCAGTAGTAGAAGCCCATGCTCCGAATTGCAGTAATACCGCTGCCAAGATTCACCGTCTGCAGCTGCTTCCACTCGCGGCAAAAGCCAGACGGGACTTCCGTCCAATGGTCCGGGAAGGTAATGGATGTGATGGGACAGCCGACAAATGGCTGTGAACCGTAAGTAATACCGGCACGCCCCCATCCTTCCGGCATAGAAGTGAAGCCGCAATTGGCGAAAGCGTTTTGGCCGATGCTGGTTACTTCCGACGGGATGGTGAACGATGTAAGCGCTTTGCAGCCGTTGAACGAACTCTGGCCGATACTGGTTGCGCCAGCCTCGAAATTAACCGTTGTGAGCCTGTCGCAGGACTCGAACATATTGTTTGGAACAGCAACGCTTTCTTCGAATGTAACGGTTGTCAGATAGTCACAATCATTAAAAATATGCGTACTCATCGTTGCCGGAGTGTGCGGAATGATTACTTCGGTAATACCGTCATTGTTGTTGAATGCGTTTTTGCCCATATAGGCCAAATCTGATGAAAGCGTTAGCTGCCCGGTGATTTTGGTATATTGGAATGCACTTTCGCCGAAAGAGGTTAAATGCGAAAAATCGTCCGGAACGAAATTGTAGCAATTCGCGAAGGCTGCTGTGCCGATGGTGGTAAGGTTGCGCGGGAAGTTGAGGCTCACCAGATTCGAGCAGCTTTCAAACGCCCTCTCGCCGATGGATGTGACCGTATTAGGGATGGTCATCGTTTGGATATAACCACAATTTGAGCGGAAAGCATGATAACCGATGCTTGTCACCGTGCCGGAGAAAGTGATAACACCCGTCTTCGTATCCGGATCATATGTATGGCTCACAACAGAGAGGCCGTCACCGAAAACGGAAGCATCGGCGCCGGCAGCATAAACATTAGGCTTTGTTGTGTTGGTAGTGGTATATGTAATTTGATCCGTCTCGTTCTTAAAGGTGGGGTTGGAGATGCTGATGGGGGTGATCATGCTGCGCTCCACTTCCACGGGATTCTTGCTCTTGAGCGTGCAGATTGTGCCGTCCGAAGCCTCAACGATAATCTGCAGTTTGCCGTACGTGGCGGCGGGAACCGTGATGAAGAACGAAGTAAAGTCCGAGGTGTTCAGCGCCACCGGCGTTGCGCAGATAAGCGCAGTACCGTTGGTGCCGGAGATGGGCACGGCGGCATCGGACACAACGTTGAAACGGCCGCTCATTGGCTTGGGATCGGAGCCCTTATCGGCTAGGGAAATCGAGCTCACGCTCTTCTCTCCCTTGAGATTTATCTGAATAATGCCGCAGAGGTTTTTGAAGGAGAAGCTCAGGTTGTCGGATTCCGCATACATGGGGAATGCGGCGATGCCACCAGCTACATAAGGCTGCTCCGCGGGAAGGGTGAAGTTGAAATGCTGGTCTGTGGCGGAGCTGGGGTAAATGGCTCTATACCTTGGGCTTACATTATTCGGAATGGGATTGTTTCCGGTAAACTGGGCTTTGTCATAACCGGGGCCGTAGCCGCCGGGCTGGCCTTCCGTTGCAAGGGTTTCAACATAGCCGTTCACCTTGATCTGGTCGCCGGCTGCCCAGAGGACGTGATACACCCCAGAGTCCTCAGACAGAGTCGTCTTGGTTTCGGCGGTTTCCGTCTTCGCGGTTATAACCACGGTTTCGGCCGGTTCCACTATCACCTCCTGTTCCTCCTGCGGCACAGGCGGCTCCTCAATATTCTGTTCTTTCGTGCAGGAGAACACGGCGAAGGCTGCAACGGCAGCCAAAAGAAATAGCTTCTTCATGCTGCTGCCCTCCCTATTCAAAATCATCGTCGTTTAATTCCGTCTTTATGCCCACGTTCTCGGTGCCGCCGCCACTAAGGCAGATATTCTCTTCCCAACGCAGGGAAACCACCTCTGCCACCGGCGCTTGGTACATTTTGCTCATATGCGCGTGTGTTTAACGTACAAATGTAGGGATTATTCCCGTGAAAATGATTACATTTGTGAAAATAATTAATTTGATATGAAGAAGATTCTAGCCCTTGCGGCGGCGCTTTCAATATGTTTGGGAGCGTGGGCCGATGAAGGAATGTGGCTGCTCCCGCTTCTGGAGAGCATGAACATCGACATTATGCAGCGTGAAGGATGCCGGCTCACGGCGGAAGACATCTATAGCGTGAATCACAGCTCGCTGAAGGACGCCGTGGTGCAGTTCGACGGCGGTTGCACCGGAGAAATCGTTTCGAAGGACGGCCTTCTGCTCACCAACCACCACTGCGGGTATAGCCGTATCCAGGAGCTCAGCACCCCGGAGCACAATTACCTGATGGACGGCTACTGGGCGCTCAAGCGCAGCCAGGAGATTCCCGTCCCGGGGCTCACCGTGAAGTTCCTCGTGTACATGGAGGATGTAACGGAGAAGATGGCGGATCCAGCAGCACGCCCCCTGGCGAAAGCGCTCATCGAGAACGACGCCAAGGAAGCGAATCCCGGATGCGAGGTGGTGGTGGAATCCTTCTACGACAGCAACGTCTTCTACCTCATCGTCTATAAGAACTACACGGACGTCCGTTTCGTGGGCGCTCCCCCGTCCTCTATCGGCAAGTTCGGCGGCGATACGGATAACTGGGAATGGCCCCGCCACACCGGCGACTTCTCCATGTTCCGCGTATATGCCGATAAAAAAGGCGAGCCTGCCGATTATAACAAGAACAACGTTCCCCTGAAAGCCAAGAGCCACCTCAAAATCTCGCTCAAGGGCGTTCAGGAAGGCGATTACGCCATGGTCATGGGCTATCCCGGCAGCACCCAGCGCTTCCAGACCGCAGCCCAGCTGAAGGACATGGAGCAGGTGCACCGCATTGCAATCGACGCCCGCCTTGTGAGGGAGAATCTCATGTGGGACGCCATGTGCTCGGACGCGGCCATCATGCTCCAGTATGCCGACAAATATGCCATGTCCACCAACTATCGCAAGAAATGGCAGGGCGAGGAAAAGGCTTTCAGGGACCTTGACATCATCGCCCGCCAGGAGGCAAGGGAAGAGGCGTTCATCGAGTGGGTGAACCAGAACCCGGAAAGGGTGGAGAAATATGGCGAGGCCCTTGACAGGATTGCCGCCGCAACCGCGGCCGCATCGCCCGTGCAGAAAGCTTTCAACCTTATTTACGAAAGTGCATTCCAGATAGAAATCCAGGGACTTGCCTTCAGCTTCATCAACGATGTGCTGGGCGCGGTTCAGGGCGAAGGCGCTACCATAGAAAACGCAGTTCAGGGCGGTCTGGATAACCTGAAGAAAGAGTACGACAGCTACTATGCCCCTCTGGACAAGAAAGAAACCGCCGCGCTTCTTTCCTTCTTTAGGGAGAGAGTGGACACTTCCCTCATCAACATGAACGGCATCATGCCGGAAGGCGAAGATTTCCTGAACCTCGATATCGACAAGTATGTGACGGATCTTTTCAACACATCGGCCTTCGTAGCCTATGAAAAGGTAAAGGAAGTGTGGGAAAACGTCCACACCCAGGAAGACCTTCAGGCCGCGATGGACGATCCCGCAATGCAGCTTGCCTTCAATGTGTTCAGCAATGCATACAGCCTGTATCTGCAAACGGAGCAGCTGGACGAAGCCATGGAGCCCTATCGCGCCGCATACACCGCAGGCCTTCTGGAATGGACCGAAGGGCAGCCCTCATACCCGGATGCAAACTTCACCATGCGCCTCACCTACGGCCATGTGAGGCCCTACAGCCCCAAAGACGGTCTCTTCTACGACTACTTCACCACCCTCCGCGGCGTTCAGGAGAAGGAAGATCCTTCCAACCCCGAATTCATCGTCCCGGAGGCCCTCAAGCCCTGGTACAGCGCCAAGCCGAAACAGTTCGGCAAGTATGCCGACAAGGACGGCTCCCTGCACCTTTGCTTCCTCACCGACAACGACATCACCGGCGGCAACTCCGGCTCGCCGGTTCTGGACGCCTACGGCCGCCTCATTGGCCTTGCATTCGACGGCAACTGGGAATCCATGAGCTCGGACGTGATTTTCGAGCCGGAACTCCAGCGCTGCATTTGCGTGGACATCCGCTACGTGCTCTTCTGCGTGGAGAAGCTGGGCGGGGCAAAGAACCTCATTCGTGAAATGGACATTGTAAAGTAGTATGAAAAAGTTTATCGCTATAATCGCGGCCGCACTGGTTTGCCTTGGCGCCAGGGCCGATGAAGGAATGTGGCTCCTGCCCCTTCTGGAACAGATTAACGGAAAGGCGCTTGCCGATGCCGGCTGCCGCCTCACCCCGGACGAAATCTACAGCATCAACCACAGCTCGCTGAAAGACGCCATCGTGCATTTCGGCGGCGGCTGCACGGGAGAGATCATCTCCAGGGACGGCCTTCTGGTAACCAACCACCACTGCGGCTACAGCAGCATCCAGGGTCTCTCCACTTCAGAGCACAATTACCTGATGGACGGCTACTGGGCCATGACCCGGGCCGATGAAATCCCGTGTCCCAACCTCACCGTCACCTTCCTGATTAGCATGGAGGATGTCACCGACAGGCTCGCTGGCCTTGAAGACCCCAACCCCGTCCGCCGCGAGCTACGCAAGGCCGCGGAGGAAGCCAATCCCGGCTGCCACGCCCAGATCACGTCGTTCTACAACGACAATGTGTACTACCTTATAGTGTACAAGACTTATGACGATATCCGCTTCGTTGGCGCGCCTCCTGCATCGGTGGGCAAGTTCGGCGGCGAAACGGACAACTGGATGTGGCCCCGCCACACCGGCGACTTCTCCATGTTCCGCGTGTACATGGCTCCGGACGGCAGCCCCGAGGCATACTCGGAGAGCAACGTTCCCCTTGCCGCGGAGCGTCACCTGAAAGTGTCGCTCAAGGGCGTGCAGAAGGGCGATTACACCATGATTCTTGGCTATCCCGGCCGCACCCAACGCTTCCAGACCGCAGCCCAGCTGCAGCAGATGATAGAGGTTCAGCGCATCGCCATTGATGCCCGCACCATCCGTCAGGAAATCATGTGGGAGGCCATGTGCGCAGACCCTCAGGTTCAGCTCAAATACGCCAACAAGTATGCTTCATCGGCCAATGGCTGGAAGAAGTGGCAGGGCGAAGAACTGGCTTTCGGCAAGCTCGGAATCATAGACCGCGAAATAGAAAAAGAGGCCGCTTTCATGAAATGGGTTGGCAAGAAGAAAACCCGCAAGGAGCAGTATGGCGACGCCCTGGACCGCATTGCCGCATGCGTGCAGGCATCGGACGAGGCCCGCAAGGCAATGACGCTTCTTATGGAAGCCCCCTGGCGCATCGAGCTCGTGGGAATCCTGTCGGCAATGTCGAACTATAACCGCAGGACTCCGGGAGCATCGGCAAAAACCGCTCTCGAAGCAATCAAGGGCGTTTACAGGGACTATGTGCCGGAGCTGGACCGCAAGGAAGCCGCCGCGCTCCTTAAGTTCTATCGCGAGCGCGCTCTTGAGAGAGACTATCTGAACGACCTTGGCGGCGGATTCGACAATTTCGCCTCCATCGACATAGATGCCTATGTGAATTACCTCTTCACCAATTCCGATTTCGTGGATCCCAAGTACATCGGAGACGCTCTGGACGACGATCCGGATGCGATTTTCAACGATCCGGTGACAAGGCTCTACGCAAGCATCTATAATGTTTATCGCACCCGTCTGGCAGAATATAACGAAGCCATCGAAGATCTTGACGCCGCCTTGAAGGCATACACCGCGGGCCTCATGGAATGGCAGAAAAAGCAGCCTTCCTACCCGGATGCAAACTCCACCATGCGCCTCACCTATGGCCACGTGCTGCCGTACAATCCCAAGGATGCAGTGCGCTACAGCTACTTCACCACCCTGGACGGCGTAATGCAGAAGGAAGATCCCACCAATCCGGAATTCATCGTTCCCGCTGGTCTCCGTGCCCTTTGGGAAGCCAAGGATTTCGGACAGTATGCCGATGGGGCCGACGGCAAGGTGCACACCTGCTTCCTCACCAATAACGACATCACCGGAGGCAACTCGGGTTCGCCCGTTCTGGATGCCGACGGCAACCTCATCGGCCTTGCCTTTGACGGCAACTGGGAGTCCATGAGCTCCGACGTGATGTTCGAACCGGACCTGCAGAGGTGCATCTGCGTGGATATCCGCTACGTTCTGTTCCTGGTGGACAAACTGGGAGGCGCTTCACATCTTATTAAAGAGCTGGATTTCGCGGAATAATGACAGAACAGGAAATCTTTGGCTGGATAGAAGGTATTCAGCACCCCGGCAGGGAAGACAAGACTCTTGCCGAGCTGGAAATTGTGCGCGAAGTTGTCGTTGACGGCTCTTCCGTAACGGTTATACTGGCGTTTCCCCGTAAGCCGGATCCTCTGAAAAACTACCTTGTAGGGGCTGTTAAGGCCGCCATTTACAGGGAGGCTCCGGAGGGCACTACGGTTGAAGTAAAGACCGTGGTTTCAGACCCCGCGCCCCAGAAAAAGGCTCCCGAGCTGGGCCTGGACCAGGTGGCGAACGTGGGGCATATCATCGGCATAGCTTCGGGTAAAGGCGGCGTGGGCAAATCCACAGTCGCAGTGAACCTTGCCGTGGCTCTGGCCAGGCAGGGATTCCGTGTTGGCCTTGCCGATGCCGATGTGTACGGCCCCTCGGTGCCGCTGATGACCGGAACCGAGGGCTCCGTTCCGGAAATGGTTCGCGAAGGCGAGCAGGACCTGATGGTTCCCGTGGAGAAGTTTGGCGTGAAGTGGATGTCCATCGGGTATTTCGCAAGGCCGGACCAGGCGCTCATCTGGCGCGGGCCCATGGCCTGCAGCGCCCTCAAGCAGATGATTCTGCAGGTGAAGTGGGGTCCGCTGGACTTCCTCCTGATAGACCTTCCCCCCGGAACCGGCGACATCCACATCTCCCTTGTGAACGACATCCCCATGACGGGCGCCGTGATAGTTACCACGCCCCAGACCGTGGCTCTTGCCGATGTGCGCAAAGGCATCGACCTGTTCCAGAACCCCGCCGTGGGCAGGCGCATCCTGGGAATTGTGGAAAACATGGCGTGGTTCACTCCGGAAGAGCATCCCGAGGAGAAGTATTACATCTTCGGGCGTGACGGCGGCGCATCCATGGCTTCGGAGTTTGGCGTACCCCTTCTTGGCAGCATTCCGCTGGTTCAGTCGCTCCGCGAAAGCGGCGACACGGGCGAGCCCGCAGCCCTTGGCTCCCGCCCCGACTCCCTCGCCTTCCTCTCCCTGGCCTCCGCCCTCACCTCCGCGCTGTAACGTATTTTTTCGTATATTTGCAGGTATATGGGACAATTCATAATTGAGGGAGGGCACAAGCTCTCCGGGGAAATCACCCCGCAGGGGGCAAAGAACGAAGCGCTGGAGGTTATCAGCGCAGTGCTCCTCACCGCAGAGACGGTTACTATCTCCAACATTCCGGAAATCCTGGACGTGAAGAACCTTATGGGACTTCTCGAATCCATGGGCGTAAAAATCACCCGCCTTGGAGAAGGAACCTATTCTTTCCGGGCCGATGAAGTGGACACCTCGTACATCGAGACGGAGGAATTCGTGCGCAAGTGCGCCGCCCTCCGCGGCTCGGTGATGGTGGTGGGCCCGCTGCTGGGCCGCTTCGGCCACGCGTGGTTCGCAAAGCCCGGCGGAGATAAAATCGGCCGCCGCCGCGTGGATACCCACCTGCAGGGCATGCTGAACCTTGGCGCTCAGATGGATTACGACCCGCAGCGCCGTGCGTATCACCTCACGCAGAAGGACCGCCTCACCGGCAAGTATATGCTTCTGGACGAGGCTTCTGTTACCGGTACGGCCAACATAGTGATGGCGGCAGTGCTTGCGAAAGGCACCACAACCATCTATAACGCCGCCTGCGAGCCGTACGTGCAGCAGCTTTGCCGCATGCTCAACCGCATGGGCGCGTTCATCGACGGAGTGGGCTCAAACCTCCTTCGCATCCACGGCGTGGAGCGCCTGAGCGGGACAAACCACACGATTCTTCCCGACATGATCGAGGTGGGCTCTTTCATCGGCATGGCAGCCCTCAACCAGTCGTCCATTACGATTAAAAACGTGAATTACAGGAACCTGGGCATCATCCCGGACCAGTTCCGCCGCCTTGGCGTGAAACTGGAGCAGAGGGGCGACGACATCTTTATCCCTGAGCAGGACAGTTATGAAATCGAGTCCTTCCTGGACGGCTCAATCATGACCATTGCGGATGCCACCTGGCCGGGCCTCACCCCGGACCTTCTGAGCGTTATGCTGGTTGTGGCCACCCAGTGCAAGGGTAGCGTTCTCATCCATCAGAAGATGTTCGAATCCAGGCTGTTCTTCGTGGATAAGCTCATCGACATGGGCGCCCAGATCATCCTCTGCGACCCGCACCGCGCCGTCGTCATCGGCCATGATCACCGTATCCAGCTGAAGGCTTCAAGGCTGGTTTCCCCGGATATCCGTGCCGGTATTGCCATGCTCATCGCGGCAATGAGCGCCCGCGGTACCTCTACCATCGACAATATCGAACAGATAGACCGCGGCTACGAGAATATCGAGCTGCGCCTCAACGCCCTCGGAGCCCATATCACCCGCGCATGAGAAACTTCACCTGCGACTACACTGAAGGAGCGCACCCGCTTATCCTTCAACGCCTTATCGATACGAACCTGTCCCAGGAGCCCGGATACGGGGAGGACAGGTTCTGCGCATCGGCAAAAGACAGAATCCGGAAAGCCATAGGCCGCCCGGAGGCCGATGTGTTTTTCCTGAGCGGCGGCACGCAGACCAACGCAACGGTTATCGATGCCATTCTCCGGCCCGGGGAAGGGGTTATTGCTGCCGCCACGGGGCATATCGCCGTACACGAAGCCGGCGCAATCGAGACGTCGGGCCATAAAGTGCTGGCCCTGGAGCAGAAGGAGGGGAAATTATCGGCCCCTGTGCTTGAATCCTGGCTCAAGAATTTTTATGCCGATATGGCCTGGGAGCACATGGTCGCCCCCGGAATGGTGTATATTTCGCTCCCCACGGAATACGGCACGCTCTATTCCAAGGCTGAACTGATGGCTCTTAAGGCGGTTTGCGCCTCTTACGACCTGCCACTCTTCGTCGATGGCGCCCGCCTGGGTTACGCCCTTGCCAGCCCCGCGTGCGACATCACGCTTGAGGAACTGGCTCTTGTTTGCGATGTATTTTACATCGGCGGAACCAAGGTTGGCGCGCTTTGCGGAGAGGCCGTGGTTTTCCCCGCCGGAAATGCCCCCAAGGGATTTTTTACCACAATCAAGCGCCACGGCGCGCTATTAGCTAAGGGCCGACTGCTGGGAATTCAGTTCGACACTCTGTTTACCGACGGGCTTTACTTGTCTATAGCGCAGAATGCGATAGACCGCGCAATGGAGGTTAAGGAACTGTTCCGTTCCAAAGGCATTCAGTTTTTCCTGGATTCGCCCACAAACCAGCAGTTCCCGGTACTCTCGGACGCGCAGATTGAGTATTTAAGCGGAAAAGTGGCGTTCGAGATTTGGGAGAAGCTCCCGGGCGGGCGCACTGTAACCCGTTTCGCCACGAGTTGGGCCACCGGAGCGGACAGCGTAGCCGAGCTTGGCGGGATTTTGAATGCAATGCCGTAATATGGATTATTCCCGTTTTTTCTCTGCCGATGTTCCCTCTTTCCTGAGAAGCCCCGTTAGGGAAATCTTCCGGAAAGTGGATCTTTCTGCAATTTGTTCCTTTGCCGGCGGATACCCGGCCGCATGTACATTCCCCGTGGATGAGATCCCTTCTCTGGCTGCTACTGTTCTGTCCAAATACGGCACCCGGGCCTTGCAGTACGGCGCAACACAGGGCGTTACCGAACTTCGGGAAGTTATTGCCGCGCGCTACGGCGTTCCCGTATCGCGGGTTCAGATAACCACCTCGTCGCAGCAGGGAATAGATGTTTGCACACGCATTCTGGCAAATCCGGGCGATGTGATTTTCACCACAGAACCCACATATCTTGGCGCCCTGCAGTCCTTCAGGGCATATCGGGCCGATGTACAGCCCCTCTCCCGGGCTCGTGAGATTGGACGTGGTAAGTTCATCTACGTAATCCCGGACTTCAACAACCCCTCCGGCGAAACCATGACGCTGCAGGAGCGGGAGTCCCTTGTGGCCCTTGCCAGGGAACTGGACCTGCTTATCGTGGAAGACAGCCCGTACCGCGAACTTCGCTACAGCGGCGAGCCCGTGCCCAGCATTTATTCCCTGGCGCCGGAGCGCACGCTGCATCTGGGCAGTTTCTCAAAGATATTCGCACCGGGCTTCCGCCTGGGATGGATTATCGGCCCCGAACCGCTTCTGGAGCAGATTTTTGTGTGCAAACAAGCCTTGGATCTGTGCCCGCCCGTACTGGACCAGTACATGGCCGCGGAATTCATGGGCAGCGGAGCCCTGGACCGCAATCTGCAGCACACCATCGCGGAGTACCGCCGCCGTCGCGACCTCATGCTTTCGCTTCTGGAGAAATACATGCCCTCCGGCTGCAGCTGGACCCGCCCCGAAGGCGGCCTGTTCCTCTTCCTCACACTGCCGAAGCACATCGACACGGTTGCTCTCTATGACCGTGCCCTGGCCGCTGGTGTGGCCTATGTCGCAGGCTCCTTCTTCTACCTGGACGGCAGCCACCGCAACACCATGCGCCTCAACTTCTCCTTCGTTGCGGAAGAAAAGTTCGAGCCGGGTATCCGCCTCCTTGCCTCCCTCATTTCCGCCTAGCACCCACCCCAGTGCGCATCAGATGTGTTCCACTTCGGGGTGGAGAGTGATGCCGTATTTGGTGCGGATGGTGTCGATAATCTTGTTTTCCAAGCCGATGATTTCGTCCGGTGTGGCGTGGCCGCTTGCATTCACGATTACAAGGGGCTGGTTCTGGTACACCTGAGCTCCGCCGAGCCGCTGGCCCTTGAAACCGCACTGCTCGATCATCCAGGCGGCGGGGACTTTGATCATGTCGCCAACCTCATAGTGGGGCACCTCGTACTCGGGGCCGTTGTCCTTGCGGGCGGTCTCAACTATTCGGGCAAAATGCTCCTGGCTTATCACAGGGTTGCAGAAAAAGCTGCCGGCGCTGCCGGTTTCCTCCGGATCCGGGAGTTTTTTGCGCCTTATGCCGATGATGGTGTCGCGCAGGAGCCCCGGCGTGAGCGTTGCGCATTCCGGAATGGATTTGCGCAGGCCGCCATAGTCCAGAATAGGGTGCGGAGTGGTCCAGAGGCGATAAGTGACATAGGTGATAATGTATCGGCCTTTCCACGCAGTTTTGAAATTGGAGGCTCGGTAGCCATACGCACAATCGGCCCCTTGGATATCCACAAAGCACTTTTCCTGCGTGTCCCAAGCGCGAATCGAGTGGATGATATCCTTGGCCTCAACGCCGTATGCGCCGATGTTCTGCACTGCCGATGCCCCCACTTCGCCGGGGATGAGCGACAGATTCTCCGGGCCCCAAAGGCCCTTGGCGGCAGCGAACGCGCAGAATTCGTCGAACACCTCTCCGGCACCTACACGGAAGTAGACTGCGTCACCAGGGGAGATCTCTTTCTCCTCCACCCCCTTGATGCCCACATGCAGGACCGTTCCGGGGAAATCCCCGCGGAAAAGGAGGTTGGAGCCTCCGCCCATGACCATGAGGGGCTGGGGTAGGGAGGCGAAATCGGCCTGGAGAAGATCTTCCTCGCTGCTTATTTCCACGAGCGCAGCGCAGCGCACCTTCATGCGGAAGGTGTTGCGGGTGGAGAGGTCGGCGCTGCGGGTGACGTTAATCATCGGCCTTGATGAGTTTGATGGAGCCGATAGCAAGAAGGGCCTGGGCTGCAAGATAAGTGAGCATAATCACGAAGGGCTGTCCGGGATAACTCTTGCCGAAGGTGTCCATGGCAATCTGGGCATCCGAGAAGGTGAAGAGCACGGCTCCTATGAGGATGAATACCCACGCAGCCCCGAGTTTCCTCAAAGTTCCTGCAACCCCGCAGAAAATGAGGAATGCGAGAGCGGAACCGTAAATGCACATTGGAGCCAGCATTGCGCCCTTTATGCCGATGATAAGAACCAGCACCACCACAAAGATTATCATACTGCCCATGGCAAAGCCCCACTGACCGGGCTTCAAACCATAGTATGCCTTCTTGAACAGGCTGATATAGCAGATATGCCCGGCAAGGAAGGCGCAGATGCCGCCGGCGAAGAATGCGAATTCCCCGCGGAGGAGCAGTATGTCGCCGAGGCACCCGGCGAGCTGGGCCGCAATGAGCAGCGCCACGCCTTTGCGCTTGATGTCGCCAAGAGCGGCAAGCGTTGCGATGGCAAGAGTGGGCAGCAGGGCAGGCTTAACCATCGACGCAATGTCGATTGCGGGCTGGAACAGCTTCCCGGCAACGTTCACGATACTCAGGACGATGAACGCCACCGCCGCCAAAATAAAGAGTGATTTGTTCTGTTTCATTATTCTTCGTTAATTAATTCTAACGTAGCGGGGCCGGTGAGGTACACGTTACGGAAGCATCCCGGGCCCGTGATTTCAAATTCCACTTTAAGCCAGTCGCCGCGGCGGCACTGGACGGGTACGGCGGTGAGGGCCGTTTTTCTCGCAAAGCTGGCCACAAGGCTGCTGGCGGTGATGCCGGTGCCGCAGGCAAGGGTTTCCCCCTCCACGCCCTTCTCGAAAGTGCGTACGTGGAGCCCGTCCTGGGCAACCTGCACGAAGTTCGCATTCGCTCCTTCGGGGGCAAACGCAGGATCGTGGCGGTAGCGTGGGCCGTCGGCATTGATGTCGATGGCGTTAACATCGGGCACAAACTTCACGAAGTGGCGTGTGCCGGTGTTGGTGAAATAGCCGCCCAAAACGGGCTGCACGCCTTGGACGTCGGTCATTTTCAGGCGCACGGTCCACTTTCCCCCGGGCTCCTTGTCCAGGATCTTTGCGGTGTGAAGGCCGTCACCCGCCATGAATACATAGCAGTCTCCCGAGGGCTTGATGCCAAGCATATCGGCAAAGGCCACAATGCACCTGCCGCCGTTTCCGCACATCATTCCGCCCGTTCCGTCCGGGTTGAAGAATTCCATGGAGAAATCTGTCTCGGGCACGGTCTTGGCGTTTCCTGGCTCTCCGGCGGGTGCGGCATTCCCCAGAATCATAAGCCCGTCCGTGGAGAACCTGCGGCAAAGCTCGCCAATAGTTTCCTTCTCCCGGAAGCGCTCCACATCCCCCTCGCGGCCGTCCACCAGCACGAAATCGTTGCCGGCTCCCGAAAATTTATACAGTTTAGGTTTCATATTCACTTCCAAAGATACGAAAAAAATCGATTTCTTTCCGTAGCGAGCTGTGAGCCACATGCCCGGTACGCAAAAAAAGGCCAAAAATGAAGACGGGCACGGTGTTTTGCCGGGACGGTCTGCAAAAAATGGCCAAAAATGAAGACGGGTGCGTGTATTTGCCTTGTCGGGACTCAAAAACCAGGCAAAAATGCGAACGGTGTAGAGGTCGGTGGTGGCTGGGACCGGGGCGAGTTGGCGGAATCGGAAAAAAATGGTATTTTTGTGGGATATGAAACGGGTTCTGGTTATCACATATTATTGGCCGCCAACCGGGGGGAGCGGGGTGCAGCGATGGGTTAAGTTCGCGAAGTACCTTCCGGCCCTTGGGTGGGAGCCTGTGATATTTACGCCTCAGAACCCGGAGATGACGGCGGTGGACCGCACGCTGGAAAAGGAGATAAGCCCGGATCTGGAAATTCTGAAAAGGCCGATATCGGAGCCGTACAACCTGTACCGCAAACTGATGGGCAAGGGTGCGGAGACGGACCTGAAGAAACTCGCGGCAGGCCCCGGAGTGGCGAAGGAGGCCGCAGGCTCCAGGGACGAGGTAACACCCATTTCAAGCGGGAAAAAGAGCTGGAAACAGCGCTTGTCGCTGTGGGTGAGGGCGAATGTGTTTGTGCCGGACCCGCGCGTAACCTGGGTTAAGCCCAGCGTGAGGTTCCTGAAAAAATACCTGAAGGAGCACCCTGTGGATGCGATCGTGACCACGGGGCCGCCGCAGAGCATGCACCTGATAGGGCAAAAGCTGCACGAGGCGCTTGGCATCCCCTGGGTGCCGGACTTCCGCGACCCGTGGACCAGGATGTATTACCTGAAGCACCTTCCGCTCACGAAAGCCTCGTGGAACAAACTGCTCAAAATGGAGCAGGACGTCCTGGACGGCTGCACCGCCGTTCTCACCTGCACTCCAATGGTGCAGGCAGACTACGCCGCCCGCACGAAAACGCCCGTAGAGATGATTACGAACGGCTTTGACGAGGAAGACTTTGAGGATACAAAACTGTTTCGGTCACCGGAGTCGGACAAAACTTTTTCGACTTTTTCCGGAGAAAAAGTTTTAGTCCGCGGAGGTAGAAACAGTTTTGTCGTAACCCATACCGGTCTTCTTGCCGCAGACGGCAACCCGGAGAACCTGTGGCGGGCGCTGGCAAACATCGCCGAAACAGACCCGGAATTCAAGGAGCGGCTGAAGATCAACCTCATCGGCCGGGTGGACAAAGAGGTGCTCCGGAGCATTGAACAGGCCGGGCTCACCCACAACACCGCGCTCCCCGGCTACCTGAACCACGCCGCCACAAACGATGCCCAGCGCAGCGCCGACGTGCTTGTTCTCCCTCTGCGAAACGACCCTGACTACGCCATCATCCTGCCCGGAAAACTCTTCGAATATCTGGCCGCGAGGCGCCCTATCCTGGGTATCGGCCAAAAAGACGGAGCCATGGCCCAAATCCTGGACGAAACCAAATCCGGCATCACCGCAGAGTTCGACGACATGGGCACGATGCAGGATTTCCTGAAAGATGCCTGGGTGCAGTTCAAGGCTGGAGGCATCCCGCCCACCGGCGGCGACATCGACAAGTATTCCCGCGAAAGCACAGCCCGCCAACTGGCTGATTTACTGAATAAAATATCTTAATACCATGGCAGCACGCACGGAAGATACCCCCCTGATTAAACAATTCTTCGAGGTCAAGGCCCAGCACCCCGAGGCGCTGCTGCTGTACCGCGTGGGCGACTTCTACGAGACCTACTCGGACGACGCTATCACGGCGTCCCGCGTCCTCGGTCTTGTCCAGACCAAGAAATCCAACGGTGACAAGGGCTATATCCCGATGGCGGGATTCCCTCATCACGCAATAGAAGGATATCTCACGAAACTTATCCGCGCAGGCTTCAAGGTGGCCATCTGCGACCAGCTGGAAGATCCCAAGTTCGCAAAGAAACTAGTTAAGCGCGGCATAACCGAAATCGTCACGCCCGGTATCTCCTTCGGGGAAAACATGCTGGAGCAGAAGGAGAACAACTACCTCTGCGGCCTCACGATAGAAAAAGACACCTGCGGCGCCGCGTTCCTGGATGTGTCCACCGGGCAGTTCCACGTGGCACAGGGCTCGCTGGACTATATCGGCACGCTCCTTGGCTCCCTGAATCCCCGCGAACTGGTGGTTCAGAGAGGATACGAAAACGGCATAAAAGAGCGCTTCGGAAATTATTATACAACCTCGCTGGACGAATGGGCCTTCGTATGGGAAGCGGCCGTGGAGAAGCTCCGCAAGCAGCTCCGTGTAGAGTCCCTGAAGGGCTTCGCCATCGACCCGTATCCCCTTGGAATATGCTCCGCAGGCGCCCTTCTGGTGTATCTGGAGCAAACCTGCCATGAGGGGCTCAAGAACATATCCTCCATCGGCCGAATCGATGAAAACCGCTTCGTGTGGATGGATAAATTCACCCTCCGGAACCTGGAGGTTTTCCAGAGCGCTTCCGGCGAGGGCGGCGTTTCGCTGGTGCAAACCATCGACAAGTGCTCTTCGCCGATGGGTGCCCGTATGCTCCGCGCCTGGCTGGCAATGCCCATCATGGACCTCAAGGAACTGGAGTGCCGATATGATATCGTCGGCTTTCTTAAAGACAATTCCCAGCTCCTTCAGGAGGTTCAGGCCGATTTGGGATTGATGGGCGACGTAGAGCGCATCCTCGGCCGGATCGCCAACGGCAAGGCCTGGCCGCGCGAGGTGGTGCAACTGAGCCGCGCACTGGAAATCGCCCCTCAGATAAAAGAGAAGCTCGACGGCAAGGGCTGCGCCCCGCTGGACAAACTCCTTGGCGGGCTGCGCAAATGCGGCGCCCTGCTGAAGGAAATCCGCCGCACCCTGGCGGAAGATCCTGCCCAGCAGATCGGCAAGGGCCCCGTTATCGCCCAAGGCGTTGATGCGGAACTGGACGAACTCCGCGCCATCTCCTCCGGCGGCAAGGACTACCTTCTGCAGATGCAGCAAAGGGAAGCGGAACTAACGGGTATTCCTTCACTCAAGATAGCCTACAACAATGTTTTCGGCTACTATATCGAGGTTCGTAACGCATACAAGGATCAGGTGCCGCCGGAATGGATCCGAAAGCAAACACTGGTGAACGCAGAGCGCTACATAACCGAGGAACTGAAGCAGTACGAGGAGAAGATAATGTCGGCGGAAGACCGCATCTATGCGATAGAAACCGCCCTTTACGCCGCCCTCATCGGCAAAATCCAGCAGGGCATTGCCGATATCCAGCACAACAGCCGTATTATGGCCAAGCTGGACGTGCTGGCGGGCTTCGCCGAGCAGGCCGCGGAACGTGGCTACTGCCGTCCCCAGATGGATAACAGCCTCACTCTTGATATCCGCCAGGGCCGCCACCCCGTTATCGAAACCCTGATGCCTCCTGGCGAGCAGTACGTTCCCAACGACGTGCTTCTGGACTCCAAAACTCAGCAGGTAATCATCCTCACCGGCCCCAACATGGCGGGTAAATCGGCCCTCCTGCGCCAGACTGCACTCATCGTGCTCATGGCCCAGACCGGCTCGTTCGTCCCCGCCAGCGAGGCTCATATCGGCTGGTTTGACAAGATTTTCACCCGCGTGGGCGCTACGGATAACATTTCCCGCGGCGAATCCACCTTCATGGTGGAAATGCTGGAAACCTCCATGATCCTTCACAACCTGAGCTCCCGCTCGCTGGTTCTTCTGGACGAAATCGGCCGCGGCACATCCACCTACGACGGCATGTCCATAGCCCGCGGAATCGTGGAATACATCCACGAGTACGGCAAGGGCGCCAAAACGCTCTTCGCCACGCATTATCACGAACTGAACGACCTGGAAGGCATCTTCCCGCGCGTGAAAAACTTCCACATCGCCGTGAAGGAAGTGGGGCGCGAAGTGCTGTTCCTCCGCACAATGAAGGAAGGCGGCACGGCCCACAGCTTCGGTATCCACGTAGCCCGCATGGCCGGAATGCCGCGTGAAGTGCTGGAGAGTGCAGAACGCACTCTGAAAGCGCTTGAAAACAGTCAGGCGTTAGAGCGCGTCGGCGCCCTAACGCCCGTAAAACCCCACACCACTAAAGAAGGTCAGGTGCAGAAAGACGGCAGCATCCAGCTCTCCATGTTCCAGCTGGACGATCCACTTCTGGAATCCCTCCGCGACAAACTTAAGTCCGTCGACCTCAACAACATGACTCCGCTGGGGGCCTTCGACCTCCTGCGGAGCATGAAAGATGAGTTAGGGGTTTAACTGCTTCTGAATCGTTTCCACAGTTTCCAGCGCCTCTCCGGCTTCGGTAACTCCGGAGAGTTGTGCCGATGAGAAATACTTCGCTGCAGTGGACCAGTCTTCACGGAGTGCGGCCAGGACACCCTTGGTGTAACGCGCCTCGGGACTGTCGCCCGCCTTTGCCAGATGCTCCTCGGCAAGATCCAAGGCGCCCATCGCCATGGCGGCGTTGGCCGCATTGATCTGCGCAACAGGTTCATCCGGATACACCATCGCCGCAAGCTGGAACACCTTGTTGAATTCCGCGGTGCCGGGCTCAAGGCCGTCGGCAGCCAGGAAAAATTCCTTCAGGCTCAGGTTCCAGGGCTTGGTGTTCAGGATTTCGCGCACTTCCTCTACCGTGGTGTAGCTGCGAACGGTATACATCACCTTGTAGTCCGTACGGCGGAGCATGGGATATATCTCGTTCATTATCACCTTGTAGTCCTTGGAGTACTTGCTTATCTTGTGCTCCTTCTTGTCCGGATCCAGATCGCTGTCGATGAGCTCCAGAATCTTCGCCTTGTTGGGCAGAGACGACTCTTCAACTGCCTTGCGGAAACCATCCCAGTTCTCGCCGCCGGCTTCCGCCACCCAGGCTTCCTCCGGAAGTTCGAACAGGGCCTCAACGTACGCCCTGATAGCCTGTACGCGCTTTTCGGAAAGCTCCTGGTTCACGGAGAACGAGCCATCAGGCGAGCTGTAGCCACGCAGCACGATGGACGTGATGGAAATATCCGGATCCACTCGCACGGAATCCACCGTGGCGCGGATCTTCTGCAGTTCCGCCTCGTTATCCTTGTATTCCGCATCCACATCCGTAGCACCGGACTTGAACACCACATAGGCCTCGCCGGAAATAGCGCGCTCCTTCACTATCGTTTCCGCTTCCGGCTGCATGTAGATATAGTACGGCACATACACCTGGAACACGGTTTCGGTACCGGACGAGTCGTCATCGGCAATGGGAATATCCACCGGCTCTTCGGCTTCAGCTACCTGAACGTCGTCGCCCTGGTATTCCTCAACAACGGGAGGGTATACCTCGATGGGAGGTTCTTCCACCGGCGGCTCCACAATGGGCTCTTCCTCCGGAATCATCGCCAAAACCTTGCCCTCCTTGCGGATAAGCATCCGGTCGCAGCAACCGAAGTACAACGTGTCGATACGAAGCGCCGCGCCACCCATCCAGTCCAGATAGCCGGCCGAGTCGCTATAATACAGTGTATCGGGCTTTTCCTTCAGGTAATAGGTATACGGAACGCCGTCGAAAGGCGTATCGCTCCGGGCCTCGCGGGCAGCCGCATAGAAACGGTTTCTGCTATATAGGCCGATAGGCGCAAGCGCCACCGAAACGCTGTCCTTCACGATCATGGGGGCGAAGGAAACCGCACCCTCAACCGATTCTATCCCGGACAGATTCACCGTCATGGAAACCTGCATCCTGCCGTTCTCTTTCCACAGACAAACGTCGCTGACGGAAATGGGGGCCTGCCCCCAGGCGATCACGCAGCAAACCAGGGCTGCGGCCGCAGATAATATGCTCTTTTTCATCATGCTCACGTTCATTTAAAAGAGATACACAATGGATACAGCCAGTTTGGTGGGGCCTACATAGTCGAACTCCGAGCCCTTCAGAAGAAGCGTGGCTCCGTCATACTCGTTACCGATGGTATAGATATAACCAAGCCCGGCTTCGAGTTCCAGGTTCCAGTGACGGTTGAGGATAAAGTCATATCCTCCGCCAATCCCAAAGCCCAGCATAAACGCATCCCGGAGCTGATAATTGCGAAGGTCCGGGAAACGCGGGCCGATGGTGCTGAAATCCCAGAAATTGCCCACGTTGGCATAGCCGCCGATGCCGTGCGCATCCACGAACCAGCCGCTGAACTTCTCGCAAAACCAGTACTTTATCTCCGGCTCCAGCAGGACGTGGTCCAGACGGCTTCCGCCCCATGAGCCCCAGAAATTAACGCTCGTTCCAAGTTCTGCCGACCACTGCGGCCGGAACGCATATTCACCCGCCACGTTCAGCGACAGGGTGCTCACATCGTGCAGCACGTTGGTCTTCACGGCCCAGGTATTCTGGGCGCTGAGACCAAGCGGCAGCAGAAGTGCAAAAAGAAGAATCAGTCTTTTCATAGTCCTTCCTGCTCTGTAGGTTCTCCATAAGAAATAACTCCGCCATTGTCCCAATCGACAATTGAGAAACTGAAGCCGATGGCCGATGTATCCTCGCCCGATGCCGGCACACCCAGCTCCGCCGCATAGGCGCAGCCGCTCTCCAGCTGGAACGGAGTGTAGGTGGTGTACCGCAGCGTCCTCCCCTTGGAGGTCTTCACCTCCATGTTGAGGTACGTCTGGGGCACGAGCACCGCCTCGAAACTCGCATCCGTCCGCTTGTGGGCCGATACGTCCGTCTTCCCCTCCAGGCTGCCGTTTCCTCCGGTTCCAAGGTCCACGGTCACCTGGGTGTACAGGTCTTTGATAACCACCGAAGCGATGGTTTCTCCGCCCTGCAGGCCGGTGAAGGTGAACGTTATCTTGGAGAAGCGGTGCCCAAGGGTGAACGCCACCGTTGTGAGCGGCGCCGCGCTAACGTGCGAGGTGCGCAGGTCCGCCGCCCTGAAGGCGTCATCGGCACTTTGATCTGCCGGAGTGGAGAATTTGTACGTAGAGGAGTTCACTTCCTCGCCATAAGGGTAATAGGCGAAGAACTCGGAGTTTGCCCTCTGGTCCTTCTCCCAGCGGATGGGAACGTCCGGAACCAGCTTAGAACCCTCCACTACTGCCCTCACGTTCATTTTCTCCATATCCGGCGCAAAAATCCCCAGGGCATCGCCGCTGTCGAAGCCGCCGTCCGACGACTTCACCGCATAATCCCTTCCGGATGCGGTGAAAACCACCTCCCGCTGCTGAAGGTCCTCCTTCACATCAGCGGGCGTGGTTTCGTCACGGCGGCAGGAGCAAAGCCCCAGCGCGATGATACCCAGAGATATTGCAACGATAATTCTACGCATAATCAGTCGCCAATCTTGATTGCTTCGAACACCCAGTCTTCCGGTTTGAAGGTGAGTTTATACTGGCCCGCATCCTGGAGTTTGATATTGTTCGATGTGGCATCCAGATGGCCGTCCCAGTTGGTGCCGCCAACATAATCCACGCCGTCCTTGAGGCCTGCGCTAACGGTCCAGGACCTCTCAAGACGCAGTTTGAACTCGTCCATCAGGGCATAGGTGATCGTTGCCTCCAGAATGCCGGGGGTTGCCCCTTCCACGAGCGGAAGGTCTACATCCCAGCCGCCGGTGACATCGCCCACCACCGACCACTCTCCGGTTACATCCGTAGTGGCAAGCGGCGTGGGATCGTCGGCCCAATCCGTTACGCTGAAGGTGAAGGCCACGGGATCTCCGTCCGGAGGAGTGGTATCCTTGAGGACGAGGGATGCCGTGTAGGATTTACCCGCCACGAACGTTGTGATGGTGTTGATCGTAAAGGTGAAGGTGGCTGTACCAACGGAGAGTTTGATTACGGGTTTTGCGTCCTGAGGCATGATAATTACCTCAAACTTGCCGGTGGTGGCATTCTTTGTGGCAGGGACCACACCTTTTGCCGATGCCGGAACAATAGTACCCGCATCCAGGACGAGATTGGCCTCCGTGATAACTTCACCCACGGTTGCGCCGGTTACTTCCGGGGCACCGGTGAGCTGATTGTCCACATCCAGGACCAGCTTTACGAAGGGATGACGGAACTCCAGATTCACAGTTGCGCCGGGGGTAATATCCTTCGCCAGAGCCACGAGGAAATTGTTGTGGTAGTCGAAATCTTGCACGCCGTAATCGTCCACCAGTTTATAGGCCGATATCGTGGTTTCCGTCTGATCATGCGACGGGTAAATGCCCACGAACGTGGTCTTGTCCTGCTGGTTTTCCTTCCACTTGATGGGGGTTTCAGGCGTTAGAACATTCCCGGCGGCAGCAACGGCATTAGTGCTCTTGCCGATGGGCGCCCCCGCAATGATGCGGACAGTCTTCCCCAC
>JAEEGI010005965.1_pt1 | contig 27710 bp, 17 predicted proteins | sample 8958751 | NCBI WGS metagenome assembly JAEEGI01 (sample SAMN16246545, study PRJNA631951) | gut metagenome | biome: gut microbiome; feature: rumen; material: KS-attached | host: Bos | place: Iran: Karaj | collected 2018-10 | reverse complement strand
GCCGAGTGGCTGCACAAGGTGGTAGTGACCATTTGCTGCCATTTTGCTGAAGAAGTCTGCACAGGCTTCCTTCAATTGCTGCCACAACTCTGGTTTCTTACCTCCATACCATGCACACTCGTTTGCAGCAGAGGTATATTTGCCAGCATAGTATGGTTGGTCATCATTGAATAGAGGTGATGCAGCGAAGGCAAGTACCTTGCACTTCAATGCCATTGCACCAGCCATAGTCCAGTGTCCGGTTTCCGCAGCTGCATCAGAACCCGTATATGCCCATGGCAGGGCGTTGTTACTTATTACGGTGTTCAGCAGTTCAAGCATAAAGCCCACAGTCTGCTCCACGCTGGCGCGTGGCAGGTCATAGTTGCTCTCCGAACCAGTGAATGAGTTGCGTACTATAGGCAGACCACCATACCAGCGGAAGGCTATGAAGTATGTGTATGCCATAAGGCAGCGGGCCTCATCCTTTATACGTGCCTTCTCTTCGCTGCTCATGCCAGGCACTGCATCTATCTTTTCTATAATCACCCAGCAGTGGCGCACGTTTTCCCATATATACTCGTTGGTATATGGATAGATGTTGCCATTCTTGTTTCCATCTATGGTAGATGTCAACGAACCATTATAGTATGAGCCGAACACTATGGTGTTATTGAACAACAGATGGAAATCATCGCCCAAAGCGTCAGGCATACCCTTCCAATAGTTCTGGCACTGCGGTGGATTATTGGTTGAGTTGGTAGGCAGATTGTAATACTGTGTAGAATATACGCCTGCCAGGAAGTTGCGCGTGTACTCCGGATTGGAGAACACCGTATCGGCTGTCACCGTTCCGCCCGGAGCCTTCTCAAGAAAGGCATCGCCAAACTTAATGGTGTCGGTGCATGAGCCCAGCGCTAAAGACAGCAGGGCTGCACCTAATATATTTGTCTTGTTTAGTTTCATCTTTTAAAAGTTTATTTTCAGACTTGCAGTATATGTTCTCTGGAGCGGATACGAAGGCGACGTGCTGGCACGGGTCTCCGGATCTCCCCATATATACGGTGTGAATGTCAGCAGGTTATATCCGCTGAGCGCCACCTGTGCCTTACTGATGCCCAGTTTCTTAAGGAATGGGAAGTGCATGTTGTAGGCAATCATTAAGGTCTTCAGACGCAGGTATTTTGCATCTTTCTCATAGAGTTGGCAGTCCTGATAGTTGTTTACCTCTCCATGGCTCCATGATGCACGTGGATATTCATAGTCCTGACCTGGTGCATCAGCGCTCCATGTGTTGTCAAGGTGATATTTCAGCAGTCCGCCACGATCCTTAGTAGTGCGGTCAAGGAATGGATAGCGGAATACGTCGCTGATGACGCGCGATACGTTCCATGCGGCAGTCCACTGCATGTTGAACTCAAAGTTCTTCCATTCGAAGCCTGCATTGAGGCCTGCCATATACTCTGGGTCGTCGGTATAGCCGAGGTTGCGTGTCTTATCGTTGCCGTCTATATAGCCATTATGGTCGAGGTCCACGAATACGGCATCACCATCTTGCAACTCCACAAGCTGCTGTGGGAATGGTTCTCCGAAGGTTTCCTCGTAGAGACGCGGTGTGTCCGCATCGTAGAAGCGGAAGAACTGATACATATAGCGTGAGCCTATGCGGTGGCCCTTCTCATACTGGTATTCGTTGTTAAGCGGTGCTTCCTTCTTCTCTATTATCTTATTCTGGTTGTGTGAGAGATTGAGTGTAGCCCAATAGCGGAAGTCCTTACCTATCTTGTCGTTCCACTTCAGCGAGAGTTCCCAACCCCAACTGTTTACCACGCCGAGGTTTGAGTAAGGTGGATCGAAGCCTGTGATTGACGGAGCGGTATAGTCTTTCAGCAGGATGTCGGTACGATGCTCATGATAGTAGTCGAAGGTTACTCGCAGTCGGTCGTTGAGGAAATTAACGTCCACGCCGTAGTCTTGCTTGAAGGCTTTCTCCCAAGTTACGTTAGGATTGTTCTTATTCTTTACATCCTCATAGTATGCAGCATAGAGGTTTGAGTTTTCTATACCGAAGTTGTATGCGTAGCCACCACGTGCCGCCATAGTTGTGTTGTATATGTATGGATCTGAGAGATACATGAAGCGGCTGCCGCCAATCTTGTCGTTACCCACAAGTCCCCATGAAGCGCGCAACTTCATGAATGTAACGACCTTCTTGAGCGGTTTGAAGAAAGGTTCCTCACTGGCAATCCAACCTATAGAACCAGCAGGGAAGGTACCGAAGCGGTGATCTGGATGGAAGTTCTCCGAACCATTGTAGCCTACGTTGAACTCTGCCATGTAGCGGTTGTTCCAATCGTAGGTGACACGACCTACCAGACCTACGTAGCCACGTGGTATGTCGGAATAGCTGGATGGGTAGTACTCTTTGCTTTGGTTGTAGAGCATCAGTGCGGTTACTGTATGCTTGCCGAAGGTGCGGTTGTAGTTGAATGACGTCTCGAAATACCAGTTACGTCCTTTGCCTGTGTCTTCTGAGTAAGACACAGGTGTGTCCTCACCTGACTTGCGGTAGGCAATAGAACCGTCAGGCTGTATGACTGGCAAGTATGATGCACGACCTACGCTGCCGCCCTTTGTAACGGAGAACAGACTGTTGTATGAGCCCTTGAGCTTGAAGAGCAAGCCTGGGGTGAGCATGTCGAGCTTCTGTTGCAGCTGCAGGTCCATCTGCAGTTTGTTGTTGTTGTAATGGTAGTAGCCACCACTACCGCCACTGTTATAGTATGTCATGGCATTGCCACCTATGAACGGCATGTTGATGCCGTCGGTATAGTCAGTGGAGGTGATGACCTGTCTGCCATCAACGATACCCGGACTTGAGAATGGTGTTGACTGTGTCATTGCCATTATCATGCCAGATGCGCCCTGACTGGTGTGTGGCTTCTGTGAATTGTCCACGGTACCTGCCACATTGAAAGAGAGTGTGGTGGTTGGCGTAACGTCAAGGTCGAGGTTGGTGCGATAGTTAAAGCGGTTATAGCGATAGTCGTAGTGGAAATCATCGCCGTCGAACTCCTCAAAGAGTCCACCCTGGGTCATGAGTCCTGCCGATACGAAATAACGCACCGACTTTGTGCCACCGCTAATGTTGATGTTGTGCTTGCTCTGCGTGGTGAGGTTCTTCATGATGTAGTCGCTCCAACGCATGTTAGGGAAGCGTATAGGATCAGAGCCTGAACGGAACTTCTCAAGCAACTCGTCAGAAAACATTGGCGTGAATTCCTCACCGGATGAGAAGTTGAAGTCGTTGCGCTGCATCTGGTTGAAGAACGTGCCATACTCGTATGAGTTTGCCAGTTCGAGCATCTTTGTAGGCGTAAGGATGGAGAATGATGTGTTGATATCTATCTTAGCCTTGCCTTCATGGCCTCGCTTCGTAGTGATGAGCACTACGCCGTTAGCGCCTCGCACACCAAATACTGCAGTTGCAGAAGCGTCCTTGAGCACTGTGATGCTTTCTATATCCTCTGGGTCGATGTCTGCCATGGAGCGCTCCACACCGTCAACCTGTATGAGCGGTGCTGAATCTGCCCACGTGCCTTGACCGCGCACAAAGACGGTTGCGGCATCTGAACCTGGCTCACCGGAATACTGCACGGTAGTGACACCTGAGAGCTGACCCGCCAATATATTATTTACGCTTGATACTGGGGTGCGCGTAAGGTCGTCGGTCTTGACAGATGATACGGCACCGGTTACGGTCAGCTTCTTCTGTACGCCGTAAGCCACCACCTCTACTCCGTTGAGCTGCGTAGAGTTTTCCTCAAGCGTTACGCGCATGCCATCCTTGGCTGGCACACTGACAGGCTCATAGCCAAGGTAGCTGACGCGGAGCATTGTGCCAGGAGATACACTAAGGCTGAAACGGCCTTCAATGTCGGTGACGGTGCCCGTGGCGGTCTTGGCATTCTCCACAAGCACACTGGCTCCGATTACGGGCTCACCACCCTGATCTACTACCATGCCATGCACTGCCGTCTGCGCTAACGCGGCGGCATGGAAAAGCAAAGGCAGTATCAAGGTCAGCGAGACTTTCAGTAGTTCTCTAATCATGATTTTTTCCTTTTTTTGTTTTGGTTCTTATTATTTAAATTAGTTGTAACTTCTCTTTTAAGTACGTGTGTTTTCCCTTATACAATCTTTCTTACCCCAAAATAAAAGCCTCTACCTTTTCGTCTTCAATCATAAACTATAAATCTTACTAACTAACATCTTTATCGGCTCAGACTTTCTTGCATGCCGATTGAAAATATGACTCATTGTGTTTCGGTGGCAAAATTAGTAAAGTATAGGGAAAATAGGGTCGGAAATTCGTACGAATTATGGGAGTTTTGTACGAAAACATTGTCCTTTCAGGCTATGGGAGAGTGATTTAACGGGTGTCGCAGTGGTTTATTCAGGATTTTTGTGTAATTTTGCATTCATGAATCTATAAGCATGTATTTTTCATGAATCCGTACCATAAAAAAATACTTATGTGCATAGCCGCACTGGCTTGCTCCGTGGCGGCGCTGTCGCTTACGGGTGGCAAGAGGGTGTGGGCTCCGCTGACGAGCCGTGCACTGACCACACAGGGCGGACTGCCGTCTAACAGGATGAACGACATGGTGCAGGACGCCACCGGATATATATGGTTGGGCACGGCCAACGGACTGTGCCGATACGACGGCTACGCCTTCGTGACGTTTCACGCACAAGATGCCGACACGCGCAGCATGACCGACAACGTGGGCACGTTGCACCTCGACACCCTGAACAGCCTGCTGTGGATCAGGTCGGCTACGTTTCACTATTCATGTCTTGACCTGAGGCAGGGACGCTACGTAGACTTTGCGCCGGGATGCGACACAAGGAATACATACGAGAGGTTTGCCACGGAGCCCGGCGGTATATGGATGTATGAAGCGAAGGCTGGCATACGCCACGTGACGTATGCCGACGGCGGCTTCAGTTGCAGGGACTACACTCCTGGCAACGGACTGCCCAAGGACTGCAAGGTTAAGCGCATAGTGGTAGGAAACGGCGGCAGCATATGGGTGCTTACCACCGACGGTTTGCTCAGGCTGAACGGTAAAGGAGCGTTTGAGAACCTTGCCCGGGGCAACGACTTCATGATGGCTAACTCATGGGGCGGTTTGACGTTCTTCCTTACGCGTAAGGGCAAGGTGATGGTCTTCGACAAGGACGGAAGAATGGTGCGCAGCGCAAACATGCCTCAGGAAATGAGCGAAATGGGAGCCGTAAACGGCAACATGATATGGCAGGGCCATTGGTTTATCATGAAACGCAACGCAGTGATATCCATGGATTCCCGCACCATGGAGTTCTCCATGCCTGCTGAGATGCAGATGGACTACGGCATAGTGCTCGACAACCTGGACGGCAACATGTGCGTGGCAGACAAACACGGTACGTTCTGGCTATTCACCAGCAGCGGCAAGATGAAGAGGATGCAACTGCTGCAGGAGAATGACATTAATATTACGAAGAAGAGGAACTACTCTACCATAATTGCCGATGACGGCAAGTTCTACATTGCCACATACGGCAGCGGACTCTATATCTACGACCCCGCAAGCGACAATCTTGAGCATTTCTCTGCAAAGGATCCCTACCCCATACTCGACACAGACTATCTTATCAACATACACAAGGACAGGGATGGCAACGTATGGATAGGACAAGAGGATGCCGGAGTGACCATGCTGAGGAGCAATCCGCTGAGCAACTATGGCATTATGATGCCCGACCCACTGCATCAGGGTGAGAAAACCAACTTCATAACCCGACTGAGGCATGCTGCCGACGGTAATATTCTCGTTACCACGCAGAGCCTGCGCAACTACCTACTGCGAAAGGACGGCACTTTCATGCCTGCCACCGTAAGTGCCACGCCTGACAGCCACACCGACAGTCTGACCGACAGGCAGGGACGCACGTGGATTGCCACATGGGAACAGGGACTGATAATGGCTGTGAAGGGCAAGGAAGGACAACGTAAGTTGACATACCTGCTTACGCGAAGCATAACGGAAAGCCGCATCAATGCCTTGACTACCGACAGGCAAGGCAACCTGTGGGTGGCTACATATAATGGTATCTACACCGCCGATATAAGCCACGGTAACATTTCCAACGCTTCGTTCCGACACATCGGCATCGGCGACGGACTGCCTACCAACGACATAACATGCCTGCTGAGCGCGAGCGACGGCAGCGTATGGGCTGGCGGTGCCGGTTCAGGGGCTATAAGGTGCGTGATGAAGAAAGGGAAGCCTGACATCAGCATCGTATCGACGATGCACGGACTGAGCAACAATAACATACACTCCATGACGGAAGACCGTTACGGCAACGTATGGGTGACTACCGACGAGGCTATCTCTACCATAAACCCTAAGACCATGAAGGCGGTGAACCACAACGTCAGCACCAGTCTGCTGAACAGACTCTACTCTGACAATTGCGCACTGACGCTTGGCGACGGCCGACTTCTCTTCGGCACTCACGACGGCATCACCGTGATTACCCCGCAGAGGACTACGACGCAGACGCCACGGCATACTACCGCACACATTACCGACATTCTGATAAACGGTGCGTCTATATATAATAATGAGAAGTATGCCAACCTGGTTGCCGCCAGCAGCATAGCACTGCCATACGACGAGAATACCATTCAGCTGTGCTTCTCTGACTTCTACTATGCCAATGCGGGACAGACGCTCTATCAATACTACCTGGAGGGCTACGACAAAACGTGGCGCACTCCTTCGGCACGTAACCACGTAGAGTACGGCAACCTGCCACCGGGCACCTACACCTTCCACCTGCGACTGGACAGTGGAGCTACTGAGACCGTATTGCAGATACGCATACGCCAACCTTGGTATAACACGTGGTGGGCATGGCTGCTGTATCTGACCATGGCAGGTGTCATAGCTACGGTGTTCTATCGTCACAAGCGACAGCAGATAATGCTGCGACAGCAGGTGAGGATGGAGAAGGAGGTGGCTGACATGCGCATAAACCTGTTTACGCAGATAGCACATGAGTTTCGTACGCCGCTCGCCATCATCAGCGGAGCCATTGACCGCATGAGCGACTCTGCCACGCATAAGAAACCGCTGCAGACGGCTAAGAGAGGCACGGTGAGAATGACGAGGTTGGTAAACCAACTGATGGAATTCCGCAAGATTGACACCGACAACCTGCGATTGCATGTGGAGCATGGTGACATCGTGAGGTTCATACGCGACATATCACACGACTTCTGGAACATTGCCAACCAAAAGGAAATCTCGCTGTCGTTCCAATCATCGGAGAAGGTGCTCACAATGCCGTTCGACCGTCATATAGTCGATGCCATAACATATAACATAATAAGCAATGCCGTAAAGTACACTCCAGCCAAAGGCTCCGTCAGCATACGTCTGAAAGCAGGCGAGAGGCAGCTCTGCATAATAGTTGACGACTCTGGTCCGGGCATAGATGACAGCCGCCTGCCTATGCTTTTCCAACCTTTTATGCACGGGTTTGCATCGCAAGGCGGCATGGGCATCGGACTTTATACTGCTCAGAAGATGGCTGTCACGCACAAGGGCTGCCTGACATATCTGCGCTCTGACTCTCTGGGAGGGGCATGCTTCACTCTCACCCTGCCGCTCAACGACGATGCTTACTCTGCAGAGGACTACGTCAGCGACAATTCTGCGACCACGACCACCACGACGAAATACCAGGAGGCCATAATACATGAGATGCTGCCACAGGCGCTTAATAACCTGCACATAGCCGTGATAGAGGATGACCCCGACATGCTCGAGCAGATAAAGTCGGAGATGGGAGTATACTTCCACGTGGATGCCTACACCACCGGCAAGGATGGATACGACAACGTATGCATGAACAAGCCGTCACTGCTTATATGCGACGTCACCCTGCCCGACATGAGCGGCTACGACATAGTAAGGCAGCTGCGCAGCCATGCCGACACCATGCTAATACCTGTGATAATGCTCACCGCACTCGATGATGACCACCATCGCATAAAGGGCTATGAGGCGGGGGCTGACGACTATATGGTGAAGCCTTGCAACTATCAGGTGCTCACCGTGAGGGCCACGCAGCTCATTAAATGGAGCCGCGAACGGAAAGCCACGACGGTTGCCACCCCACCTGCTGAAAACGCGGCACAGCCATCTGAAACCATGGAGGAGCCTATCATAACGAGTCGTGCCGACAAGCGGTTTGCCGAACAGGTGGATCGTATCATTGCGCTGCATCTTGGCGATCCGGACTTCTCTGTTGACCAGATGGCGGAGATGCTGCACATAGGTCGCACCAAACTCTTTGGCAAGATTAAGGAACTGAAAGGTATGTCGCCTAACAAACTGCTGGTTTCTGAGCGCATGAGACATGCCGCACAACTGCTTGAGGATGGTTCGCTTAACATCTCTGAGGTGAGCTACAAGGTGGGCATAAAGGATGCTTCTTACTTCAACCGCTGCTTCAAGCAGCACTATGGCATGTCGCCGAAACAGTACAGGGAGAAGGGATGACATGACGGTTTCACACAGACGACACTGATTTAAACAGATTAAAAAGCTGACATAATACGAGGCAGAATAGGCGCAATATCAATTTTGTCCTATTCAGCCCCTTGTAATAAGTCGAAATAGAGGGCTGTTTTTTGAAAAAGTTTACGTCTGGTCGGTTTTACCGGCATTCTCAGCGAGTCGTAACTCATTGATATTCAGCAAAGGCTTCAAACAAAGCAGCGTAATATGATAGCTTTTACACCCTAAAAGCTATCATATTACGTTGTAAAAGATACCTAATTACAGTGTGAAAGCTATCATATTACGATGTAAAAGCTATGCTTTCACGTCAAAAAGCACGAAAAATGCCTTTTTTTTATCCAACTGAATGGTTATAGCATTGCATTTTTCCCTCTATTTTGAATTTTTCCATGAAATTTTTCGTGAACCTGAAATGTCTAAAATGTCCTATCCCGAGAGTTTCCGTTTTTCCTCAGGTGAGACTAATGTAAAAACCTGACACATAAAACAAAGTTCACATAGATAGCACGGATTCACACAGACGTCAAAAAAATCTGTGTGAATCCGTGCTATCTGTGGTCGTAATAATCGTGAAGTCTGCTCTAACCGCGCAATCACTCTTTGCACGATGAGATGAAGTCCACCTCCACTATGCGGAGCTCGCTCTTAGGAGCATCGCCTCCCTTGGCCTTGAACAGGTCGAGTTCGCCGGCAGCAGGCTCTGCCACCTCCACGATGCCGCTAAAGGCATCACTGTCCTTGCCGGCACCCTTCAGGCGAATGGTTATCTCGTTGGTCTTTACCGACTTTGTCGGTGTCAGGTGTATGTAGCCAAGGCTGCGAGGTGTCTCACCGCTCCATATCAGTTGCTTGCCGGCATACACCTCTATAGGATAGCTGCGCAGACGCCAGCCGGTGAGCTTCATGCAGATGTCGCTCAGCACCGCCTTCTCTGCCAGTTTGTAGGTTATCCATGCAGTGGACAGTCTGCCGTCGTTGCGCCACTCTGACAATTCATTATCGTCACAGCTGAGGAGGGCGTTGTCTGAGTCATAGCCAGCCTTGGCAGACTTTATCTCTATGTCGCGGGCCTTCTCGGTATATGACGGTGCCAGCGGTGTCTCGCCACGGTCGAGCCTTCCCTTCAGTGTCATGGCAGGCTGATAGCTTGCCGCATCGACAGCAGAGGTGGAGAGGTCTATGGTGGCAGGCTCCATGCCTTCTGCAGAGGCAGTGAGGCGTATGGTGCCTGGTGTGAGGGTGCTGCGCACTAACACGCGGTTAACGCCACACTCTACAGGCAGCAGTGTAGAACCTACATAGTTGTCTGATGTATTCTTCGTATCGGAGGAGTCGAGCAGTCCGTCTCGCTTTGTGCTGTCAGTCTGGTGCGTCTCCTTGTTGTTGCGTGTGCCTATGCCGCCAATCCATTGTCCCTCGCCGCTGATGGCAAACTGTATCATACGGTCATCGAGCGGACAACGGCGTCCTTTCTCGTCAACCACCTCTACCTGGAGCAGTGCCATGTCGGCACCATCAGCCTTCATGCCTTCGGGATTCTCAATGGCAGTGAGTTTGAGATGATGTGGCTTGCCTGCAGTCTCAAGGGTGTATTCCGATGTCTTCACACCGTTGGTATGGCCTACGGCAGTGAGTGTGCCCGGCTCATACTGTATGCTATCGAAGGTATGCAGGTAGTGATAGCTGCGCTGTCCCTTGCCGAGCGACTTACCGTTGAGGAACAGCTCCACCTCGTCGGCTGTGGAAATAACGTACTTCGTAAGTTTTGAGTTATGAGTGATGAGTTGTGAGTTGCCTTCATCCTTCAACCCTTCAACATTATTCCAATCATAGTTCCAGTGTCCAACGATATAGGTCTGTTCCTTCTCGTCGTCCACCCATCCACTCCACATCACCTGGTGTGCGAAGAAGGCATCCTTAGGTATGCGCATAGCATCGGTCACGCCGCTCATGCGGTAGTTTGACTCGCCGCGGTGGTGGGTGTTGGTGTCAGAGAACACTATCTTTACTCCGCCAGACGACACCCTGGTGCCTGTGCCCGGACGCTCCAACCAGTAGTCATACCAGCGGCGCACCATCTCCACGGCAAACACATCCATATTATGGTTGTAGTCTGTGGCAGGCTTGCCACGATACAACGGACCGTCACCCTCCTTGTGGAATGGATAGCTGTATTCATCCCAATACTTACGCAGTCCCTCGTCGCGACAATACTCCATAGCCCACATAGGGTGTTTCTTCGACTTATTGATGTAAAGCATCTCGCCACCATACTCTGCCTCGTTGATGTCAAGCATCTCGCGGCTGCCTATGGCGCGTCCGCCATGTGGGTCGTACTCATCGCGTATGGCCTTCATCTCAAGCATGTGCTCGCGGCTGATGCTCTCGTTGCCACACTCATAAAAGAGTATGCTGGGGTTGTTGCGGTTGTATATTATGGCATCGCGCATCAGTTCGGTGCGCTGTGCCCATCGTGGTCCTTCCACATCCTTCTCGGCATCGCCGGCAGGCATAGCTTGGATAAGACCTACACGGTCGCATGATTCTATATCCTGCTTCCATGGCGTAACGTGCATCCAGCGCACGAGGTTGCCGCCCGACTTTACCATAAGGTCGTTGCTGTAGTCGCTGAGCCATGCCGGCACGGAGATACCCACGCCGGGCCATTCGTTGCTGGTGCGCTGTGCATAGCCGTGCATCATCAGCACACGGTCGTTAAGCCATATCTTGCCCTCGCCGAACTTAGTCTTGCGGAAGCCTGTGCGGATAGCCACACAGTCGGTTTCCATACCATCGTCATACTTCAGGAATGTCTTTACCGTATATAGATAGCCATAGCCCCACGACCAGAAGTGAAGGCCTTCCACTGCCTTCTTGGCGCTCAGCGTGGTGGTCTCGCCTGCCTTGAGCGTCACCACGTCGCCTGATGCCACGGCAACGACGTTGCCCTCGGCATCTATGACGTGCGCACACAACGACACGGTATGCTCCCGTGAGTCCTCGTTCCTTACCTGCGACTCTATGTTTACCACTGCCTTCCTGCCCGCCACGTCGTAGTCGGTGGCATAGACATAGGTGCCCGTAGTGCCGAGGTTGCTGTAAAGCGGTAATGTCTGATATAGTTTCTCTGTTATGTGCAGATATACATTCTTAGGTATGCCGCCATAGTTTGCGTTGAAGTTACGGTCATTCCACTGATAACGGCTTTCGTGTTTGCGTGAGCGATATGTCCAACTGTTGTCGCAGCGCACCGCAATGACGTTATCTCCTGCCTTGGCGTATGGCGTAAGGTCAAAGCCGCATGCCATGACACCGTTCTCGCTATAGCCCAGATGATAGCCGTTCAGGTAGAAGTCGGCACCTTGGCGAACTCCTTCAAACTCTATGAATATCTTACCATTCGCCAATGTCTGTTCGCTAACGTTGAAAGTCTTACGATACCATGATATGGTGTCGGTGAGGTCAACAATGTCCTTTCGGAAAGCCTCATCGCCATTAAAGGCATAAGGCAGGGTGACCTGCTTCCACTGGGTGTCATCATACTGCGCCTGACTGGCTTCGGCTACATCACCGACATGCAGTCGCCACGAAGAATTAAAGTTTAGTTTCTTTCTGTCCGTCGCGCCTGCAGCTATGCACAGTATTATGGCGAGCAGACTAGAGATAATTCTTATACTTTTCATTATATGCTAAATTATTTTGAACTTTCCGTATGCAAAGGTATTACTTTTTTTAATATTATGCCAATGATTTTTGTTCAAATAATGGAATTTCCGTTCAATAATCATACATCCACTGCGTTATCTATATATGGAAAGCAACGAAATTATAGGACGTATTCACTCGCTTGAAAGCTTCGGCACACTCGACGGCCCTGGCATTCGCTTCATTGCATTCATGCAGGGATGCCCCATGCGCTGCGAGTTTTGTCATAATCCTGACACATGGGATGCACATGCCAAGGCTCAGTATGAATGGACTCCGGAGCAACTGCTGCAGGAGGTGCTGAAATACCGCAATTTCATAAGGAAGGGCGGCGTGACCGTCAGCGGAGGCGAACCGCTGATGCAGTCCCGCTTTGTGAGAGAGTTCCTGCGCCTATGTAAGGAGGAAGGACTGCATACCGCCATCGATACCAGCGGAGCAATATATACCGACGAGGCACTGAGCGTGATGGATTACTGCGACCTCGTATTGCTCGACATTAAGACTGCCGATGACATCCTGCACAAAAGCTACACCGGCATCAGTCGAAACAACAACAGGAAGTGGTTTGACCACCTGAAAGAGATCGGCAAGCCTATATGGGTGCGCCACGTATTAGTGCCTGGACGCACTGCCGACGATGAACACGTAAAAGGCGTGGCGCAGTTTCTTAGCGGCTACAAGGATATCATAGAGCGCATTGACCTGCTGCCATATCATACCATGGGGGTATATAAATATAAAGAGTTGGGCATCAGTTTTCCGTTGGAGGGAGTGCCGCCATTGGCACAGGAAGACCTTGAGAGGTTTACGGCAATGATAAACCTACCTGACGACAGGAGCATGTAGTTACCTGCAAGCCGCACTGCCACATCCTTTGGAATCATCTGCAAAACCTTTGAACGTCTGGTAAAACAAAAAAAGTATGATTACTATCGCGTAATCATACTTTTTTTGCATTATACCTTATACATTACTATTTACATTAAATCAAGTGTGCCTGACCTACGAAGTAAAGCAGTGCGTACCCCAATATCATAGATATCACACCTATGATGATACCCATCTTAGCCATATCCTTCTGCTCTACGAGGTTTGTGGCATACGCCAATGCGTTTGGCGGTGTAGAGATTGGGAGCACCATGGCACTTGACGCTGCAACTGCCACGCCGATGAGCACCGTTGACGTGCCACCGATAGCGTCGAGTTTGTCGCCCATTGCCGTACATACCACCACAAGGATCGGCATAAGCAGCGCTGCTGTTGCTGAGTTACTGATGAAGTTGCTCAGTGCATAGCAGATAAGACCCGAGAGCACGAGTATGAGGATTGGCGAGAAGTCACCGAACGGTATGCTCTCCACCGCACGCTCCGCAAGCTTTGAAGCATTCAGACCGTAGCCCAATGCAAAGCCACCGGCTACCATCCATATTACTGACCAGTTGATTTCCTCAAGGTCCTTACGCGTTATCACTCCCGTAAGGGCAAACACCACGAATGGTATCAGTGCCACGGTATAGCTGTTGATACCTGTCACGGTATCGAGCAGCCACAGCAGTACGGTTACAAAGAATGTAGCTATGACAACGTATGTGTGCTTGTTGCGCTTCATGCCGCCCTCTATCTTCAATTCGATAGTCTTCTGAGAGAATGGGAAGAACTTGCGCAGCAACACCCAACCGAGGAACAGCAATACGGCTACGAGTGGTACCATGAAGAGCATCCACTGACCGAAGCCTATGCCGAGGTTAAGTCCTTCTGGGTCGTTGAGGTATTTCAGCGCTATTGTGTTAGGTGGCGTACCGATAGGAGTACCCATACCACCGAGGTTGGCTGCTATAGGTATAGACAGTGCCAGTGCAATGCGTCCCTTACCTTCTGGTGGCAACTGCTTGAACACCGGTGTAAGGAAGGTGAGCATCATGGCTGCAGTGGCTGTGTTGCTGACAAACATTGAGAACAAGCCGGTGATGAGCAGGAAGCCCAGCAACACGTTGTCGCTCTTCGTGCCGAAAGGCTTCAGCAACGTCTTTGCCAACTGAGCGTCCAGACCGGTCTTCGTTGCTGCTATGGCAAGGATAAAGCCACCGATGAACAGCATGATGACAGGATCTGCGAAACATGCCATTACGCTCTTGTATGACAGAAGTTCGCCTACCTCTTCAGGGTCGCACATCCACTTAATACCCGAATCACTGCAGAAAAGCAGCATGGCGCCGATGATGGCTACCGACGTAGCCCATGAAGGCACTACCTCCATAATCCACATCAACGTGGCAAAGGCAAAGATGGCTATGATGCGCTGCTGCACCACGTTGAGTCCCTCTATGCCGAAGGCCGTGGAAGGAAGGTTCCACAGTATGAGTGTTATGACAGCCACAATGACTGCCTCAATGCTTTTCTTCATCACCCTTGAAGGACGACTCTTCTTCTCCTGGCGCATCTTGTGGTATGCGTCAACAAGATGGATGCCGTTGAAATTCTTGAACATTTTTTCTTCGTTATTGTTGTTGTTTGGTTTGTTATTTATTTTTTTGGAAATGCAAAATTACATTTTTTTTTCGAGAAACCGAAACAAAACTACAGAAAAAAGGGCAAGAAAGTGACAAAACGTAAAAAAGTGCTTTGTCGAAATTACAAAATCAAAAAAACTAAAAACGACAATTCTCACTTACAAGCAAGAATTGTCGTTACGATATCTATCTTTGCACTATCCTGATTTTATCTCTTATTTAATCTCTATATAGTGCATCTCCTGCGCTTTCTCTTCCTCTGTCATCTTTGGTATGTCGATAGTCAGCACGCCGTCGTTCATACCTGCAGAGATATTCTCGCGCTCTACATTGTCAGGCAGTGTCAGATGCTGCTCAAACTTGCTGTAGCTGAACTCGCGACGCAGGTATTTCTTATCCTTGTCCTCATCTTTAGAATCGCCCTTCTTCTCCATGGCTATCACGAGTTCATCGTTTGCCACGTTGATCTTGAAGTCATCCTTCGTCATGCCAGGTGCAGCAACCTCCACCTTATACTCCTTATCGTCCTCACTGACGTTGATTGCCGGAGCCGTACCTGCTATCTTTGACGGTACCCAAGGGTCAGCAAAGAAGTCGTTAAAGATTGAAGGAATCCAGCTGTTGTTGTTTGAATACATTGTAGGTAACATAATAAAACCTCCTATAAATTTAGTTAGACATGTTACGGGCTACTTCATTGAGGCTCTTTCCATACGATGCCTCTTTTCGTTTGCCTTTGCCTACATTATTGCAATCTCTGTGCCTATGTGCCAGGCTGTCAGCGATTTTAAACTCCCGTAAACTTCCTTAAACTTTCCGCCTGAGTTTTTAACCTTACGAATACTTTGTTAAACTTTCCGCCGGTCAAATTGGCAGTCACATGGCATCCGTTCCTCCTATACTGCTATGCCTTTTCCATATAAAAGCATAGGGTATTAAAAGTAAATTCACTGAAATTACTTTGCAAATTCACTGAAATTACTCTGCAAATTCACTGAAATCACTCTGCAAATTCAGTGAAATTACTCTACAAATTCAGTGAAATTACTCTACAAATTCAGTGAAATTACTCTGAGAAAGATATGCTTTTACATTGTATTTGGCATACCATGAGTATGGACTTGCATATACCTAACCATGAATACTGGCATGCACACAAACTAAAAACGATCGCTCGGCTTTTGCTGCTTGCAAAAGCCGAGCGGTCGTTTTTAGTAATATCAGCGATGCTTGCGCCTTACATCTGCGCTGCATGCTAATTTAGTGGCATCACTTTGTCGTGATTTCTATGCTTGACTCTATCTCATTGCTTACAAATGCCTGCTTCTTTGTCTTCTGCGACGTAGCAGGGCGGCGCACCTTCAGCGTCATCTTGCCCGGCTTGGTGGTACTCTTTACTGTAACCACGAGCTGACCGTTGAAGAGTTTCATCGTAGGCTTTGTGAATGGTTCGAGCGACGTAGCATCGCCGTTGCAGACGCACTTGAATTCGCCTTCGCCCTCTACCTCGAAGGTCAGCTGGTCGTCTGCCAGCGGACAGAAGTTGCCGTCTTTGTCGGTCATGCTTACGGTAACATAGCACAAGTCCTCACCGTCAGCCTTGATTATAGGGCGGTCGCATGTCAGTGACAACTCGCTTGGCTCGCCGGCTGTGCGCACAATCTTTGTCATAGCCTCTTCACCGTTCTTGTCGTAAGCCACCACCTTTATCTCGCCTGGCTCATACTTCACGTTCATCCAGCGCAGACGGTAGCGGTCGAGGTTTGGCGAATTGCCAGTATTCTCCTTTGCGTCCCAGTTGCCACGATTAGGGTTGGCAGCCTCGGTGCCGGTGATTTGGTTGCCCTGTGCGTCGCGGTTAACCTCCTTGTTCTTCTTGACGCGACCCTGGCTCTTGCCGTTAACGAAGAGCTCAGCCTCATCATAGTCACTGAAAACCTGAACGGGCACTACCTTGCCTATCATGTCCTTACCCCAGTTCCAGTGCGGAGCGATGTGCAACGTGTGTTCCTTCTTGTTCCATACAGAGCGGTAGAGGTAGTAACGGTCCTTTGGCAGTCCTGCAAGGTCGCAGATGCCGAAATATGATGAGCGGCTTGGCCAGTATTCATCGTATGGAGTAGGTTCGCCAAGGTAGTCTATGCCGGTCCATACGAACTGACCTATTGTGTATGGCAGGTCATCCATGTCCTCGAAGTCCACCTCTGGCAGGTTACTCCATGGGCACCACTCCGTCTCGTATGCCGAGCACTGTCCGTCTTTATATACGGCGCGGTTGCTCGCTACATACGGCAACTTATACGCGCCTCGCGAACTAACGGTACTTGCCGTCTCGCTGCCCAAGATAAATCCGTGGCCTGTGGTGTGGAAAGCCTTGTCGTACTTCTGCGTACGGTAATTGATGCCCGGTACGTCCATCAGCCCCATCACGCCGCTGGCAATGGCATTGTCTGCACGGTCCAAGCCCTGAGTGACAGGGCGGGTCGGGTCGAGTTCATGACACAGGTTCTGCAGTCTTGTTGACCATTCCACACCGGCGTTCTTGTCGCCCTGCTCTGGTATCTCGTTGCCTATGCTCCACATCACGATTGACGGGTGGTTGCGGTGGTTGAGCACAAGGTTCGTAATGTCTTTCTCTGCCCACTCCTTGAAGAAACGTGCATAGCCGTTCTTACACTTAGGGTATATCCACATGTCGAAGCTCTCTGCCATGACCATCATGCCGAGCGAGTCACAGACGTCCATCTGCCATGTAGAAGGCATATTGTGTGACGTACGTATAGCGTCGCAACCCATCTCCTTCATCAGCTTCACCTGACGTATGAGCGCAGCCTTGTTGATGGCGGCACCGAGTGGACCGAGGTCGTGGTGCAGGCACACGCCCTGTATCTTGCGTGTCACTCCGTTAAGCTGGAAGCCTCCTTCCTTGCTTACGCTGACGGTGCGCACGCCGAGGTTGGTTATCGTCTCGTCTATAATCTTGTGGTTGCGGAACAACCTTGTGCGTACCTTATATAAATAAGGTGACTCCGGCGACCACAGGTTTGGCTTGCTCAGTGTCAGTTCGGTCTTTATAACACCATCGGCAGGCAAGTCAAAGTGACTGCCAGCCTCCATGAATCCCTTGTCGTTGAGCACCTCCACTACACAAGCCACGTCGCCTGCCGGTGCCACAATCTTTGTTTCGTATGCTACGGTAGCCTGTGGCTCAGTGCGACCGTGGTTATCAACGCCCTCCTTGAGACCCATGGTGCGCACCGACGTAGCCCAAGGGTCTATATGCGTCTTTGGCGTAAGTACCAGTTCAACGGGACGATACAGTCCGGCACCAGGATACCAGCGACTGCTCTCCTCCAGGTTCTGCAGTTCCACCTCTATCAGGTTGTCGCCGCTCTTCAGCAAGTCGGTAACATCGAGGCGGAAGGCATTGTAGCCGTATGCCCAATAGCCAGCCTTTTTTCCGTTGACATATACGGTAGGCTCTGACATGGCACCGTCAAACTGCAGCATGGCCACAGCATCCGGCACATTGAACTGCGAACTACGGACTATGCACTTATAGTATCCCTTGCCTATCCATGGCAGCGAACCCGAGCGGCCAGACTTCTCTGTGGCAACCTTCTCGCCGTTCTGCTCTATGCGTACGGTCTGCAGGTCCCACTTCTTGTCGAATGGTCCGCTGATGGCCCAGTCGTGAGGTATCTGCACTTGCTCCCATGATTCCTTGTCGTGTGAGAACTCCCAGCTCTTGAGGTTGATGACCTGTCGCTGAGCCGTTGCTGTCAACGAAAGCAGAAGGAACTGAGCTATTAAAACTGTAAAGAGAATCGCCATGCGGCGTTGCCTTGCACAAATTGCGAGGCATAGATTGTTTAGCGTTTTCATATCTTGTTTTGGTTTTTTCATTCCGCTTGCAAATTTACGCTTTTTTATTGGATTGTGCAAGTTATTCGTAAAAAAATACTTTGGGGCACGCCTATAATATAAGGTGTGCCCCAAAGCCAGCTATATATGATTATCGAATTATGATTACAGTCTGAACTTATAACCTACAGTAGCGAGGAATACGCTGTTGCGGCAATTTACGTTACCATTCTTGTTAACGTTTGTGATGCCGATGTTGTAGCGAGCGTCAATCACGATGTGGTTGTCAAACTCATAAGACACACCTACAGGGATAGAGAAGTCGAATGTATTGTATTGATTTTTTACATCTTCACTGACAGAGGTCTCTGTATTTCCTGATACCGATGTGCCCTTTTCCTTTGCATTAGTCAGGAATGCGAACTGTGCTCCAGCCTTAATAGCAAATCCCTTGAAGATGTAGTAGTTTGCCACAACAGGAACATTGACATAACCCAACTCTAACTTCTGTTCTTTCTCCTCATATGCACCAAACTTATAATCGTCCCACTGCTTACCCTGCATGATGTAGCCTACACCTGCTGCAACGCTGAAGTGGTCAGTAGCCTGATATTCCACCTCACCACCGATGGTAGCACCTACAAAAGTCTGATATTCCGCTTTACCAGTAACTCCATGGATTTTAGAATTATAATCCTTGTTTGTAACTGATGTTATCGTCGCACCCAGCTTTGGCTGTATGCTCCATGTACCTGCCTTAACTTTTGACTGTGCGTTTGCTCCGATAGCTGCAACTGCCATTACGGCTACAATAAATAACTTTTTCATAATCTTTTTCCTTTTGTTATTAATTAATTTATTCCGTTATTCGGTTTTTATTTACGGATGCAAAGTTAGCACTTTTTTTATACTCAAAAACTTTTTGTTTGTTTTTTTATTTATTTCGTTATGACAACATATAAGAAATTGCGACAAATCACGGAATATGCCGTAGAATTTGTCGCAATCTGCAATTTACCTTGGTATTAAGCAGGTGTGCCTACTTATAGTATCAAAATCGTCACATGCCTTAGATCTTGTGGTTGATGGTGCGGCTCAGCACGTCGAGCTGCTGCTCGCGGGTAAGCTTCACGAAGTTTACGGCGTAGCCTGACACGCGGATGGTGAGCTGTGGATACTTCTCTGGGTGCTCCATGGCGTCAACCAGCAGGTCGCGGTCAAAGACGTTGACGTTGAGGTGATGTCCGCCGTCAGGAGTGAAGTAGCCGTCCATGAGGTTCACGAGGTTGTCAATCTGTGTGTCGCTGTCCTTGCCCAGTGTTGAAGGTGATATGGCGAAGGTATAGCTGATGCCGTCGTGTGAGTGCTGGAAAGGCAGCTTTGCAACTGATGCCAGTGCTGCCACTGCACCGCGTGTGTCGCGGCCGTTCATTGGGTTGGCACCTGGTGCGAATGGTACCCATGCCTCACGTCCGTCAGGTGTGGCACCTGTGAACTTGCCATACATTATGTTAGATGTAATGGTGAGCAATGACTGTGTAGGCTTAGCATTGCGGTAAGTCTGGTGCTGGCGCAGGTACTCCATGAACTTCTCTGTCACCATGAGTGCTATGCGGTCGGTGTTGTCGTCGTTGTTGCCGAAAGGCACATAGCCGGTGTTCTCGAAACCAACGGCGAGTCCGCGCTCATCGCGTATCACCTTCACCTTGCCATACTTGATGGCGGCGAGTGAGTCGGTGACTATTGAGAGGCCTGCTATGCCCGTAGCACGTGTGCGCTCAACGTCGCCGTCGTGCAGAGCCATCTCAAATGCCTCATAGTCGTACTTGTCGTGCATGTAGTGTATTATCTGCAGTGCGTTGACATAGGTCTTGGCAAGCCAGCGCATCATCTGCTCGAACTTCCCCATCACCTCATCGTAGTTAAGGTATTCGCTTGTGATAGGTGTGAAACCAGGAGCTACCTGCTCGCCGTTCTTCTCATCCCTACCGCCGTTGATGGCATAGAGCAGACACTTGGCGAGGTTGGCACGCGCTCCGAAGAACTGCATCTGCTTACCAATCTTCATTGGTGACACGCAGCATGCTATGCCGTAGTCGTCACCGTAGTCAGGGCGCATGAGGTCATCGTTCTCATACTGTATGGCAGAGGTCTTTACAGACATCTTGGCGCAGTAGCGCTTCCAAGGCTCTGGCAGGCGCTCGCTCCACAGCACGGTGAGGTTTGGCTCTGGTGCCGGACCGAGGTTCTCCAGTGTATGGAGCATACGGAAACAGGTCTTTGTAACCAGTGTGCGTCCGTCAATGCCCATACCGCCCTCTGATGCAGTAACCCATACAGGGTCGCCAGAGAAGAGGTCGTTATACTCTGGTGTGCGCAGGAAACGTACTATGCGCAGCTTTATCACCATCTGGTCAATGAGCTCCTGTGCCTCCTGCTCGGTAAGAGTGCCGTTCTTGAGGTCGGTCTCAATGAATATGTCGAGGAATGTAGAGATACGTCCGATTGACATGGCAGCGCCGTCCTGGTCCTTCACTGCACCGAGGTAACCGAAGTAAACGAACTGCACGGCCTCGCGTGCGTTCTTTGCAGGCTTGCTTACGTCGAAACCGTATTCGGCACACATCTTCTTGAAATCGTTGAGAGCCTGTATCTGCTCAGCCACTTCCTCGCGCTGGCGGATTATCTCTTCTGAAAGTTCCTGAACGTCGAGGCGGTCCATGAAGCGGTTCTTCTCCTCTATCAGGTTGTCAATGCCATAGAGGGCAATGCGGCGGTAGTCGCCGATGATACGTCCGCGAGCGTAGGCATCGGGCAGACCGGTTATGATGTGTGAGTGGCGAGCCGCACGTATCTCCTTGGTATATGCTGAGAACACACCTGCGTTGTGAGTCTTGCGGTGCTTGGTGTAAACCATCTTGGTCTCAGGGTCAAGGCTGAAACCGTATGACTGCAGTGCAGTCTCTACCATGCGTATGCCACCCTTAGGGAATATGCCGCGCTTCAGCGGAGCGTCGGTCTGCAAACCAACAATCACCTCATCGTCCTTGCTGATATATCCAGGACCGTATGTGGTGAGCGTCTGAGGCTTCTTTGTCTCTGCGTCATACACGCCTTTCTCGCGCTCAGTCTTGAACATCTCGGTAAGGATGTTCCATATCTTCAGCGTGCGCTCCGTAGGTCCGGCAAGGAAAGACTCGTCGCCCTCGTAAGGAGTGTAGTTGTGCTGAATGAAGTCACGCACGTTAATTTCTCGCTTCCAGATGAAGCCCTCGTAATGCTCAAGTTGGTTTGTAAGTTTCATGTTTATCTTGTTTTTATATCTCTGCTTAATTCTGCTGCAAAGGTACTCATATTATTCTGAACATACGCAAACAAATTAAGCAAAAAGATGGTAAATTTGGGAATACAATGTTAAACATTCCCAAATCTACCATCTTTTATTCTCTTTTTACAATCCTATGCCGTAACTTTGCATCTATATGAGTTACGCCACTTATCATTTATCAGCCAAGCAGAGCGGAGAGGAGCGTTTCCGCCTGCACCACATGCCTGACATTTTCAGGCAGGAGGCTTTCCGCACAGTACACCTGCACAACCATTCTTTCTATACCGTGATATGGTTTCAGCATGGCACCGGCCACCACTACGTTGACTTTGAGGAATACGAGGTGGTGCCTGGCTCGGTGTTCTTCATCTCGCCTGAGCAGCTGCACACGTTTGACTCTGTGCAGAATCAGACGGGATGGGTGCTTGAGTTCAGTGAAGACTTCCTGCAGGACGAGTCGTCGAGCGAGAGCCTTTTCCTGAAATACGACGTGTTCAACTCCTACGACTCACCACCCTACCGTATGCTTGACGATGATTCATGGCAGACGCTTCAAAGCATCATCGATGCCATCATACATGAGATGTCACAGGTGAATGCCTTTGCCCATCATGATTATCTCGCCATGCTCGTAAAGCTGTTTCTTATCACTGTGCAGCGCAACACTACCATGGGCGACGGCATGCACTCGCTGACCACCACGTCGCAGTCTGACCGCACCTTCGTACGTTTCCGCCAGTTGTTGGAAAACAACTACCGTAAGGTGCACACCGTAAGTGAATATGCCCGTATGCTCGGCATATCCACCAAGACCCTGACGAACTGCACCATGGAGAGTTCGCGCAAGACACCGCTGCAGCTTATCAACGCCCGCCTGACGCTTGAAGCTAAGCGACTGCTTCGCTTCACCGACATGTCGAGCAAGGAGGTGGCTTACCATATAGGTTTTGAGGATCCGTCATACTTCGTAAAGTTCTTTAAGCGTCAGGCTTCCCTGTCGCCCTTGGAGTTTCGTGAAGCCAACTGAATCTTCCTTCTCCAGTCACGAGGATACGCAGGACTTCAATCCTTCTGCCCCTCTACTCTTCCATATTCTCTCACCACGTCGTCTATGGTGATGTCGAGCAGCTGCATCTGTCGGAACAGCTCTGGCAGACGCTCCTTCATAAATTCCTTTTTACGAGCATTCATAATCTGTTTCTTTGCCCCTTTGGTAACGAAGTAACCCAGTCCGCGCTTGTTGTATATGATTTCCTCGCGCGCCAGTTGTTCGTATGCCTTCACTGCAGTGTTGGTGTTCACCTCAAGCAATACGGCATATTCCCTTACCGACGGTATGCGGTCATCGTCTTTATACACTCCAGACAGTATCTCGTCGCACAGGCGGTCTGCCATCTGTATATATATAGGTTTATCGTTTGAGAATATCATAAGTTTATCCATTTATGGTTTATTACCTGAAAACCCTTGAACGTACGGTATGACGCCCAGTAGTTGAATACGGTGAGCAACGGCAACAATACACTGAGAATATATGGTTCCACGCCTATTTCTTTGGAGACAACATAATGACGCCCCGCTTCCTCTATGTATATCCATTCTTTTTCGAACCAATCAAAATTATATTTATGATTTATTTCGACAAATACCACAGTGCATGAAATGAATAATGCCGTTGCAACCACGAATGGATACTTGCGTATCACTGTCCCACATAAGGTGTAAAGCGAGTGAACCCATAATATGAAAGTTACAGTTATGATAAGTCTCATCACCACAAACCACGTTTCAAATCTGACATGGGATGATGGTGCTAAATGAAAATACCTTCCCAACATTGGTAATGCTGAAGTGTACCAGTCATAGGGGTCATCAGGTGTAGTGTCAGAATGATATCTTATCCAGCAGAATAACATACGCAGGGAGTCGCCTGCTACCAAAGCAAGGAACACCGCACACAGGAATATGACAGAGGTATATGTTATCAACGAAAGATATTTCTCCGCATTGGTCGCTGGCAAAGCCAGAAAAGCCGTGCGTCTGCGTTTCTCACTAATAAAGGATGTTACATAGCTCGCAAGGAATGCGAAGGCTATCGTCATAAATATCGAACTAATCTCAAAAGAGTTTCTTATTAATTTTCCCGGCCAGGATGCATCCCTTAAGAGAAACAATTCTACAACAAATGTTATCAGCGCTATGCCCGTTGTCCACAGCAGCATCGTTCGGTAGTTGACGGCAATCACCCAGCGCAGTGTCTGTCCGAACCTTTTTATATTGAAACTATTCATGACTTTCTTTGTATTATATGTTTATGAAACGTGCCGTTATCTGCTGACGGCAGAATAAATGGTATGACAGCAGGAAGTTTACAGGGGTAAACAATAAGAACATGGCATTAAAGAACTGTACGTTGCGCCACCAAAATGCTATAAAGTCAAATCCGAACAAAGCAAGTATCAGCATGCCGAAAACGAAAAGTGTCAGGAGAGTAAGGTAGGCACCTCGTTTGTATGACTTGAAAAATGTAACCCCAAGAGCACAGAATGAATGCAACCACAACGCTATTGCACGCCATGGGTGGAATACCATAGGAGTGTTCACGTTGCCAAAGAACGTTTCAAAGATTTTGCTTGGTACCATGTACTGAATTATCAGCATCGCACCTTCATGTCCCATCATTGTGTGTACGGCATACTGCGTCAGGTCTGCTATGAGAATTCCACTTAAAATACCAAATATATTCAGCCAGACAAAAGCATAGTGAGTTATGTATTTCTCCAGATTTGACGCCGGGAGCATCAGCAAGCCTCTGTTTTGATACTTCTCCTTTATTTTGGCATATGGATAAAACATTCCTAAGGGACTAATAATGCATCCCATTATAAAACCAAAGAACATGAAAGACGCGCCTTCATAGATTCTGCTCATGTCCGAGAAGTCGTGCTTTTGTCCATGTGTATAGCCAATTGCAACCATATACAAAGATATTCCTGCCATGAGGAATAACGGACGTTTTACGATATCAGCTTTATACATTGGCCACAACAAACGTGCGATGTTGCCTGTCCTTTTTATACTAAAATCGTTCATAATATCTGATTTTCTTTTTTAATCTTAGACTTAGATTTTTCCCTCCCTATGGGGATGACTGGGGTAGGGTTATTTCACCTTTCCCTCGTTTACCGCATTAAAGAGCAGTTCGAGGTTTACCTGTGTCTCAGCATCGCCCTCCTTACGCGGTGCTATTACAGCATTGCCCTGAAGCGTAGGTTCTGCATACAAGGCATTACCCAGTGCGTCGGCCGGACGATTCTCAAAGACATACCTTTCCTGAATCTCTGACACAGAAGCATTGAGCAACAGCTTTTGCTGCGACAGTATCAATATATGGTCGAGCAGCGACTCTATGTCGTGCACCTGGTGGGTGGATATTATCAAGGTGCGCTCGTCGGTCATGTGTCGCGCAATCACCTTGCGGAACTGGCTCTTCGACGGAATGTCCAGTCCGTTGGTAGGCTCGTCCATCAGCAGTACCTTGGTGTTTGTTGCCAGAGCGAAAGCCATGAACACCTTTTTCTTCTGTCCCATAGACAGGGCATCGAGCTTCACGTCAGAGGTCAGTTCGAAATCACTCAGGCACTCCTCGAGCACGTCGCCGTCAAACATAGGGTAGAACGGACTGTTCAGCTTTACATACTCCTTCAGCGACATGGCAGGCAGGTCAAATTCCTCAGGTACTATGAATATCTCGCTCAGCGTATTAACCTTCCTTTTGCAGGTCTCTATGCCGTCAAAGCGCACAGAGCCTTTCTTTGCTCTCAGCAATCCACTTATAAGATACAGCAGTGTTGACTTGCCCGTTCCGTTCATGCCCAATAGGCCGTAGATTTTGTTCTGTTCCAGTGTCAGACTGAAATCGCAGAATACCAGGCCCTTCTGACCTGGATACTTGTAACTGATGTCTTTTACCTCAATCATAATTTAATGTATTTTTGTTTGTTTAGCTAATAGTTTTATGGTGTACTACTATAATAGTACACTGCAAAAGTAATACTATTTATGATTTCCTGCAAATTAATCAGGAATAAAATGCAAAATATTAACATTCTTTAAACAATACGGATTGTTTGAGGTGTTTTCCCATTCTTTATCGTATTTAAATGGCATTTCCTGCCCTTCAAAATCACGAAAACAATTTTTGCTCCGAAAAACGGCAAAATTTCGCATTTTTCTTAAAGCCTTGTAATACAAGGCTATACACGACAAAATCATTCTAAAGCGAATGGCTTTTATTGTAATTTGATAGCTTTTACGATGTAATTTGATAGCTTTTACCGTATAAAAGCTATCAAATTACATCGTAAAAGCTATCAAAAAACACCTAAAAAGCCGACTATTCTCCGTAACTGTTTCCTATTTTACAGTACACCCCACTCGTTTCAAGCAAAAAAGCCCTCTATTTTGCGTTTTTCACCATGGTTTCAATCGTTCGCAAATCAGGGTGCGAAAGTGCGGGAATTTGCCCGTATGAAAAAAAATGTGTAACTTTGTTGCCTGTTATGAAAAAGATACTATTTGTTTGTCATGGAAATATCTGCCGCAGTCCTATGGCGGAGTTCGTAATGAAGCGTCTGGTGAGCGACGCAGGCTTGTCTGATGAGTTTGAGATAGCATCGGCTGCCACCAGTACCGAGGAACTGGGTAACCCCGTATATCCGCCTGCACGCAGGAAACTGGCAGAGCACGGCATAGGCTGCGAAGGCAAGACAGCGCGACAGCTTACACGCTCAGACTACCAGCATTACGACCTGCTGATAGGTATGGACTATTATAATATAAGGAACATGACGCGCATGTGCGGCGGCGATCCCGACGGAAAGATAAAGATGCTGCTCGACTATACCGACCGCCCCGGCGACGTGGCAGACCCATGGTACACCGGAAACTTCGACGCTACGTGGCGCGACTGCCTTGAGGGTTGCACCGCACTGCTTGAGACTTTGAGATAACGCGCTACCTGTCAGACAAATAAAGACAGCAAGGAGGATTTCCCCGACCACGGTTAGGGAAATCCTCCTTGCGTTTAGGGAAAAATAGTTTGGTAGTTTGGCAAAACGCATTAATTTTGCAATCAGAAAAAATGACAAAGCAGTAACAAAAGCTAATTAAAAAAGAAAGGAACATAGTTATGAAGAATTCAATCCTCGCACTGGTTAGCTTCATGATAATGGGCACAGTGACAAGTTTCGGCAAAACCGTAATAATATATGACAACCACGCTCCGCACAAAGAGGCTGTAGCCGTACACCACGCAAACAAGCTCGACAAGAGCGACGTACGCAAGAAGAAGGCTGCAATGAAGAAGAAGGAGAAGGAGATGCGCAAGAAAAAAGCCGCTATGCAGAAGAAGCACAAGGAGCGCGTAAAGGCTGCCAAGAAGGCTCACAAGCATCACAAAAACCACAAGTATGCAAAGAAGCACAACAAGAAGAGCTGCGACTGCAAGAAATGCACCAAGTGGCGCAAGTATCATCGCAGGTGAAAGTGGAAGGTTGAAGGTTGAAAGTTGAAAGGTGAGAGTTGAAAGGTGAGAGTTGAAGGTTGAAAGTTGAAGGTTCTTTGCTAAAGCAAAGCGTCACTGCGTGCCGAGCGGAAAGTTGAAAGTTGAAGGTTGAG
>JAEEGI010005962.1_pt1 | contig 27717 bp, 14 predicted proteins | sample 8958751 | NCBI WGS metagenome assembly JAEEGI01 (sample SAMN16246545, study PRJNA631951) | gut metagenome | biome: gut microbiome; feature: rumen; material: KS-attached | host: Bos | place: Iran: Karaj | collected 2018-10 | reverse complement strand
GATCACGAGGAGCAGCTTCTCAGCCGCGTGACGGCGGATATCGCGCCCTACGACCCAGAACACCTGCTGAATCACTTCTTCTTGAATAGCCGCGGAGCCATCGCCCGCTTCGACCGAGGAGCCGTGGAAATTCGCCTGGTTGACATTCAGGAATGCCCCGATGCAGACATCGCGATTGCCGAATGGGAAGTCGCCGTACTCAAAGGGCTTGTAGAAGGCGCATTCGCGAGCGAAAAGGAAATCCGTGCGCTAGATACGGACGCCCTTGCAAAGATTTTGCTTGCCACCACGCATTCTGCCGAAAAGACGGTGATAAGCGACCACGACTACCTGAAAATCTGGGGGATTGACGCCAGCGAAATCACCGCAGGCGAACTTGTCCATAAAATAACAGACAAGGAAAAAAGCAAGATTAGCATGCATTCACAGGAACTGCTCGCCAAAATGTTCAGGCGTGGCACGCTCGCCAGCACCCTCGTGAAGAATGTCGGCGCAGATCCCGATCGGGACGACTTCGTGTACGAATACGGCCGCCTCGCCCACTGCCTCGCAGAGAATAGACTGTACGGAATTGATTGATGAAACAAGACGCGCGCGAAATCCTTATCCTCACTTGCGAGCATGCGAGCAACAAGTTGCCCGCAGCCTTCCGGAACGCCGTCCCGGCGGGCGTTCTGGAGACGCACCGTGCCTACGATATCGGGGCACTTGCCGTCTTCCGCAAGTTGGTGAAATTCGCCAAGCCCGAGTTCTACTGCGAAGGGAAATTCTCGCGTCTGTTCGTTGACCTGAACCGCACCATTACAAACAAGAGCGCATTCAGCGATTACTATAAACAACTCGAAGCCCGCGACAAGAATGCGGCAGAAAAGGCGAAAGCGCAAGCCACAAAGTACTGGACGGAATATCGCACAGCTATTGAAAAATTCATAGCAAGTTCGCTGAGCATGCCGAAGCGGGCAGCAAAATCCGCGCCAAGCATCGTTCACCTTGGAATCCACAGTTTTACGCCCGTACTGAACGGCAAAAAACGCAATACCGACATCGGAATCTTATACGACCCGAGCCACCCTACCGAATGCAACCTCGCGCAGGTCATCAAGGCCGAAATAAACAGGCTGCACCCTGAAATGAAGGTGCGTTTCAACTACCCGTACAAGGGCACCTCCGACGGGCTTACCACCACCCTACGCAAAAAATTCGGCCCGCGATACGCAGGCCTCGAAATCGAAATCAACCAGAAGTTTTTCCTGTAATCCTACCGCTTGCTGCCGCTCACGCGATAGCGGTACTCGCGTCCGTTTTTCTTGACGCGCACAAACAGGGACTGTTCCTTCGAGTCAAAGTAGAGTCGCGGTTTCTGCGAATCCACAGCACGCTTGCCCGTAAGAACCGGGTTAACCGTCGTCGAATCGTCCCCGGGGCCTACCGACGTAGAATCGTCGGCTACGGTGTACCACTGCGCATTCTCAATACTTGCGGTCGCGTCGGTCGGGGGCGTCGTGAGGTTCGCGCCGTAGTTCGCGTTGTTGAGCATGCCGTCGTCGACCATGCCGTAGAACACGCCCTTCGTAAGTTCCTTCGTGAAGTTGTTCTCGAGGTCGCCGCGAAGCTGGGCCGTGCCGGAAAGTTTCTTGCCGTTTACCGCCCACATCACGCCATAGACCTGCGCGTAGTCCGTCACGGTGGTGTTCACGATAATCGAAATCGCTCCCACCTTCGCGTGCCCGCTGATGGTACCGCTCACGAGCCAGGCGTCTTCTTCGAGCACGGCATCGTCGGAGATTGTACCCGCAGTTACGAGCGCACGCCCGCGGACAGTCGCGTTCCCGCTAATCGTCCCGCCGTTAATGACCGCGAAATCCTCGATTCGCGCGTTCCCACTAATCGTCCCGCCGTTCACGACCGCGTCGGGGCCCACGTAAACGCTCGCATCGACCTTCGCCTTGCTGCTCACGAGGCCACCGCCGTTACTATGCTGCTTGTAGCCGTTCGCATTCGAAGGCTTCCAGAAATCCTTGTTGTAACCCTCGGGAGCGCCGTTTACGACTTCGATCATGTACGGGTAGCGGTAAATACTGTAGTAGAACTGGTCCCAGAGAATCGTCTGCATCTCGGTCGGGGTCGCCGTGACAGCCAGCCACAAGGCCTTGTCGTTTGCCTTCGTCTCGATTTCCAGATTGAATCCCGTGCCATGCTTCATCTCGCTGTAGCGCGGCGTGCCATCGCTGCCTTCCGCCACAAGGCCGACCGTCCAGCCCGAAGCCGGGTCCGGCAACGCATCCGGCGCGTAGTTGCACCACCTGTACGTCTTGCCCATGTAGTAATCCGTATTGTCGCCAAAACAGGTGTAACCGTTCACGGTCGGCTTGTCCTGCACGATTCCGCGGAACTTGACCGTCACCTTTCCCGCCTTTTCGGGGTAGATGCGCACCAGGTTGTAGCCCCAACGCTGCGGAGCCCAATAGCTTGGCGAAATGTAACGGTCCGCGCACGCCTCGCCCGCCGCACATTCCATCTTGTTCAGCATGGTCACGCGCGGGTGCCTGCGGTAGTTGTCGCCCCAGCCCGAAGATTCGCGCCTCGTCGCAAATTCGTAATCGCCCCAGGACTTCTTGTACAAAGTCTTTTTCGCGGGCGCATACTCAAGCGTCGCGTTCTTCATCGCGAACTTGCCGAACTGCTGGTTCAGGCTATCGAGCGACCAGCCGAAAACCTTCATCATGGCCGTAAACGGAGTCTGTTCCATGCGGCCATCTTCCCCGTCGCGGATAGATTCCATCCATATACGGTTCACCTCGTGAGCACCCTTGTTGCCGCCGCCGAATTCTTCCTTGAGGTGTTCGAAGAACTGCCAGTTGCAGTAACGGTCTCGCGTAGAGCCGTAGTAGAGGAACGGGTAGTTGATGAGGTATTCCGCGCAGTGGGCGTCGTTCGGGTTGTACTGGTGCGCCATCCAGTTCGCATGGCATTCCGCAAACCAGCCCGAATGGCTGTTGTTGCCCATCCAGCCCGCCACTCCCTGCAGGCCGTGCGCAAACTCGTGCGATGTACCCCAGTAATCCTTCAGCGAGCCCACGCCAATCCACATACCGGGCCCGTAGTCGCCATTCAGGCCCTTCACGTAGTCCTGCCCGCCGTAGAGCGCCGCCATCACGGAGTTGTCGAACACGTAGATGTTGCTCTTGAGTTTTTTATCGGGGCTACTCGGGAACGGGAGCATCCATCCGAGCGAATCGATGTAGAACGAGAAAACCTTCTCGAGCGACTGAAGCACGCCCTGCGCATCCGCCGTAGGGATAGACACGTTGTTCGCCTGCCCGTCATCCGTCTTGGGCTTCTTGCAGACCTCAAAATGCTCCGATTCGGCAATCAGCGTAAAGCCGTTGCTTGCGCACTGGTTTACCCACTCGATGGCCGCGGCGTTCGAAACCAACCCTGCCACGGCAAACCCAACCAACATCCTGTTCAATTTCATTGCGTACTCCAATTAATACCGCACAAAAATTCCGACACACCCGCGCCGGTTAATACTGAATTTATCCTTTTTTGCGCAAAAAAAGAAGGGTTCCGGAATATTCCGGGCCCAAAAGCGTGTAAAATCCGTGCAGAAATTACTGGTTGCGCCCCAGTTTCTTGAAGTCGGGGGTGAGCTTCGCGCAGGCACTGTCCTTCGGGGCGCTGCGGTACAGCACGAGTTCCTTCTCGAAGAACCCCTTCGTAGAGGCGCTCACGCTCCACTTGCTCCCCGCGGGGCAATTTTCCAGCAGGACCTTCGAAACCGCAGTAAAGCGGCCGCCCGTTACCTTGTAGTCAAATGCGCTTGTCGATAGCGAGTCGGGAATCTGCAGGGCCGCCGCATTGCCAACCGCCTTGCTCTTCGCGTAAAACGCCTTCTGGGCTTCCATGTACTCGACGGCCTTCTGCTGCATTTCCGCGATGGAATCGGAAACCGACGCGGCCTTCACCGTCTCGTGGCAGCTGCGCACTGCAAAAAAGGCAACCACAACCGCCACCACGACAGCAACCGGCAGGGCAATCTTCTTGAGCGGGACATTCCCCACCTTCGCAATGACTTCGCGCAGGGATTCGCCCGACTCTTCCGGGGCGGCCTCGCCCGTTTCCCACTTGAGCAGCCTGAGCGCCACAAGGACATGCACGAACTGCTTGGGCAGGGCAAGCCCCAGCGCCGCGATTACAAGCAGGACAATCGCTATCACCATGAATACGGCCAGGGCGCTTTCGGCAGACGGAAGCAAGCCCTGAACCTCCTTAAGGAGCGAAAGAAGCTGTTTGTCCTCGGCAAAGTTCTGCGAGGCGAAACGCCCGGTGAAGTTGTTGTAGCGGGCAAGCCCGAGCTTTACACCGTCGGTAGCCATCACGAGTATTGCCGAGAGGGCGCGTTCAATAAACAGGAACACCATGCCCACAAGCGCTATGACGCAGGCAATCAGCCGCGCCGTCCGTACCGGAGTCAAGCCGTTCATTTAGAGGCTCCCGCAAGTTCCTTCGCGAGTTTCTTCGCTGTGGTAAAGTCTGCCTTTCCGGTACCGAGCTTCGGAACCTTCTCCACCGCATACGCCACCGCAGGCAGCATAATCGGGGGGAATCCGCTTGCGCGCAGTTCCGAAAGCACGTCCTTCGGATCCTTATCACCCTGGTAAAGGAGTACAATCTTTTCGCCCTTCGCGGAATCGGGAATCGAGGTCACCACGTAGTCGCAGCCCTCGAGCACCGGCGTATCCTGAATCTTCTTTTCCACGGCACCGAGGCTCACCATCTCGCCACCGAGCTTGGCAAATCGGCTGTAGCGGTCCACAATCGTGAGGAAGCCATCTTCGTCGAGGTAACCCTTGTCGCCCGTACGGTAGTAGCGCTTGCCGTTAATCATCGTAATCACGCTCTTGGTGCGTTCCTCGTCCTTGAGGTAGCCCACCATCACCTGGCAGCCCCCGATAAGAATCATACCCGCCTCGCCCGTAGGCAGCGGCTCGTTCGTATCGGGGTCCACAATCAGGAACTGCGAGCCCGGGAGCGCCATACCCACCGTGCCCGGCTTGTTATTCACCTGCATAGTCATGTAGTCGCTGTGCAGGTTATTCTCGGTATTGATACTTGCCACCGGGGCGGTCTCGGTACAGCCGTAGCCCTCGTAGATTTCCTTACCGAACTTGAGGCGGAACGCAGTAGCAAGTTCGGGGCGCAGGGCTTCGGCACCGGCGATAATCAGGCGCACGTACTTGAGCGCCATCGGGTGCACGTAGCGGCTAATCGTAAATGCACGCAAGAACGTCGGGGTCGCCACGAACGCAGTCACGCGGAATTCCGCACAAACTCGCGCCATCGTCTTCACGTCGGTCGGGTCGGCCACGGTTACAATCGGGCAGCCTTCCGTGAGGTTCAACAGCGTAGTCACCGTAAGGCCAAAGCTATGGAACAGCGGGAGTTCCGAAAGCATCACGTCGGCGCGTGTCACGTTGAAAATACAGGCGAGCTGCTGGATGTTGCCCATGAGGTTCCTGTGGCTCAGCATCACGCCCTTCGGGGTTCCCTCAGAACCCGAACTGAACATGATGGCCGCGATATCGTCGAGCTTCACGCGCTTGCGGAAGCAGAACTTGATAAGCCAGCACGGTGCAATAATGCAGAAGACCAGGTAGAACGCAATCTTTGCCTTCGGGATAACCTTCATGAAGTCTTCCGCATAGAAAATGCGGAGTTTGTCGCTTGCAATCTGCGAGTAGTCGTTCCCGCGCATCTTGAGCTTTTCCACGAACTGCCTGCTCGTAATCACCGTCTTCACGTCGGCGCGGGCGGCGCAGAACTTTACGTTGTCCACAGAGGAGGTGTAGTTCAGGTTCACGTTCGTCTTGCCCAGGAGCCAGAGAGCGAGGTTCACGATGACGCCTGCCGGAGAAGGCGGCAACATAATGCCCACGTTCTTCTCGTCGGGGCCAAGAATCTTCTTCAGGTGCCTGCTGAACGCGATAACCGCGCCCATCAGCTTGAAGCCGGAGAAGTGCCCGCCATCGGGATTGTATATGGCAGGGCCGTGCTTCACGTACTTCTTGTAGGTGCGAATCCAGCTGTCGCCGATAGGCTTCACGAACGAGACCGCATAGTTCCAGGCGCTTATGGAAATGTTGCGGATGATGGTGCGGACCTCGTTTGCCGGTGTAGTCGCGGGAATGGACTCGCCAAATGCGACGGTCACGGTACGTTCCGCAGAAGCACCGTACATGTCGGAACCGCTATAACTGTAGTTGGAGCCCCACAGGCCCTGGATGTAGAACGGCACGACCTGAGCGTCGGTGCCCTCTACCGCCTTCGAGTAGTCGATGCTGAACGGTTCAACGTGCGGGGAACGGGCCACCTCGCCCGTCGGGAAAATCACCACCGCGTGGCCCGCCATGAGCTTCTCGTGAATCTTCTTCATGGCGTCTTCGGGATGGCGGTTATCGATACGGATGCTCCCCAAGCGCTTGAGCATGGAGCGCAGGTACCACTTCTCGAAATGGTCCTTGTTGCTAGCGATGCACAGCGGGCGCGGGCAGGCCATCTGCACCATAGCCCAGTCAATAAAGCTGTGGTGGTTACCGACCAGGAGCACCGGACCGTCGTTCGGGATATTGCCCACGTTGAGCACGCGAATCTTGTAACGGCTAAACACCAGACGCAACAGCGAGCGGACAAGCGCCTGCGGAAGGTTCAGAATGGACCAGTAGAACACGCCCACCGAAATGAGCGCGAGGCCGATAAAGTAATACGGCGGTTCAAGAGACGTGTAGCGGACCAGAGAGGAATAGATGAACAGGAACACCACGAGCACAAGGGCCTGTATCATGTTCGCGAGCGCAATGACCCAGCCCGAATTGTTGGGGCGGGTGTTGTACTGCAAGAGCGCGTTCACCGGAACAAGGAACATGCCGCCGAAGATACCGATTGCCGTGTAGAGGATAGAGAGCGCCACCGGATGCACGAAGAACGGAATAAGGAACATGCAGAGCGATGCGCCAATCATGCCAAGCGGCACAAAGCCCGTCTCGATAAAATCCTTCGAGTTATGCGCCGCAATGATGGACCCCACCACGAGGCCCACGACGGCAAACGCGAGGTAGTTCTGCATGGTGTTGACCGTCTGCGAACCCGAAACATCCTGGAACACAAGCAGGAACACCTGGGCAAGAGCCCAGAACATCGAGAGAGCGATAATGGAGGCACGGAGCGTGCGGTGACGCCAGCCAAAGCTCAGGCGGCGGCGGGCAACGGAGAACTTGATGTTCTTGTCGTTGTACTTGACCTTCGGGATAAGGAAACTAGCGACCGTACCGAGCACGCTCACCGTAACGAGAATCCAGGGAATCACGACAGACTTCGAAATAATGACCCCGACAGCCTCGTAGCGCACGAGCGCCTGAAGGTCGATAAGGTTCACGCCAACGATGGCAAGCCAGCTCGAGGCGATTATGCCAATCAGGGAGAAAATCTGCAGGAAAGCGTTCGCGTAACTCAGGTTATGGACGCCGAACATCTCGCGGATAATGGCGTACTTAGCGGCACTGTGGACGGCAAATCCCGAAGACAGGCCAATGGCAAGCCAGAAGGCGACACGCGGGCAGTCGCAGGTCACAAGCACCGCCTGCGCCGTCACAAACAGGGTCATAAAGAGCGAGGACCACGCAAGCACCTTGTTCTTGGAGAACCGGCTCGTGAAGAACCCCGCCGGCCAGATCATCAGCACGAAGGGCGCAACGAAGAAAATCTGGAGCATGAACGTCTGCCAGGTCTGGCCGCTCTCCGCATTGGAAAATGAACCCGAAAGGATTTTCTGGGCATAGATGAACACGCCCATCTGCACAAATGCCGTTGCTAGAATTGATAAAAAGTAACGGACGGAGCCTTTAGCTTTCCACATTTTTAATTCCCTGTATGTCAGCCTTATTAATTAAGACTGCCCCAAATCTAGAAAAGTAGCCTGCACTTTCTAAAAAGGGCACTAAAAGTCAGGTAAGAAAAACACGCGGGAGGGGCCCCAGCTCGGAGTTGCGAAGGCCGCACGTGCCCCTCCCTGCACCCTCCCCATCCTTGGCCGACGCCTTCCATACGTTAAACGGCATCGTTTATTGCTGAAATTAAACGATGCAGTTCAAATATCTAGAATGTTTATTTTTGGAGAAAAAACGAAATTGTTGGGCTAGCCTTTCATCAATTTCTCAATTTCCTTGATTTCCCTGGGAATCGCGGTAGAGATGTTCTCGAAGCCGTTCTTCGTGATGAGCAGGTCGTCCTCGATGCGGATGCCAATCTTCTCGCGATAGCGCTTCCCGCCTATCGTAGCCTCGAATTCGCCATAAAGCCCCGGCTCGCACGAAATGAGCATGCCCGGCTCGAGGACGCTATCCAGCGAACGCGACCCCGGAGCCCCCTCGTGAATCTGCTCGCCAATAAAGTGGCTCACTCCATGCGGGCGCTTGTCGTAGAGCAGCTTGAACTTGCCCCTGGCTCCCTTCACCAGGCGGGTATCAAGTTCGCGCATAATGTATTCCCACGGGATTCCGCCGATTTCCCGCAGGCTTACGCCGGGCCGTACCGCCTTCTGGTACTCGCGGGCGGAATCGAGCACAATCTGGTAGAGCATCGCCTGCAGCGGGTCAAACCTGCCCGACGCGGGAATCGTGCGGGATATATCGCTATGGAGGGTACCGTACCGCACGCCGAAATCCAGGAGAATCAACTCCCCCTTGTTAATTTGTTCGTCGTTCTTCACGTAATGCAGGCAACAGGCGTTCGCGCCACCCGCACATATCGTCGGGAAGGCAAGGTCACCGTCACCGCGCATCTGCATCTCGTAGTTGAGCGTCAGGTACAGTTCCCGCTCGTTCTGCATGCGTTTTACCTTCGGGAGTACCGCCCGGAAGGCAGCATCCGTTGCCACCTGCGCCACGCGGGCATCCGCAATGCGTTCCGGCCCGAGCACGAGCCTGTCTTTCCAGTGCAGTTCGGCAACGGACCGCAACTTCATCGAAAACCTCGACATGAAACGCCCGTACTTGCGGTAGAACCTGTCATTATGGTCGCCCTGGAGCGTATCGAAATAGAGCGCGTAGGCAAAGCCCGTCTTCGCGTACTTCTTGCACAGTTTTTCGAGTACGGCATCGAATTCCTCGACCGGCCGCACGTCCCTGATTCCCGTCAGTCTCGCGACATCGCTGTCCTTTTCCAGGTACCCGAGGCGCTTGCCCACCCAGAATTCCTTGAACGGGTCCTTGCGCGGTACAAACAGGGTTTCCGACTTGCTTTTCGGGTCCAGCACCAGGTAACAGCCCGCCTGGTTTATACCCGTAAGATAGAGGAACGAAGGTTCCTGCACAAAGCGGGTCCATGTCTCGGTAAAAGCCTCCTCGCTCCCCGGATCGCGGGGCATACCCGCAAAAATGCAGAAGGAATCGAGATTTTTGAGCATAAACTGCCGCCTGCGGGCATAAACGGCCCTAGAATCATAGTCCGGCGACGAAATAAACACCTGGGAATAGACTTTTTTGAGGTTTTTGAGCGTTTGCATGTATAAAATTTACCTTTTTTACACTTTTTTCTCCATAAATTATATACATTTTAGGCATCACAGACTAGAATGGAGCCTGAACAAATGTCTCTTACAAAAAAATGGAAACTTATCCTTGCCTCTCTTTCTTTTGCACTCTTGACCGCCTGTGCCGGTTCTTCCGGTGGTAGCGACGATAGCAGCTACGATGACGGTGACGATGCCGCCGCAGTCGAAGGCGGCAGCAGCAGCAAGAAGGCTGCAGCCCCCAAGGAAGTCATTGACGAAAACAAGCTGAAGAAGACCGAAGACGAAGCCATGGCCGCTACCGAAGAAAACCATAAGCTCCGCAAGGAAATCTTCGACGCCAAGAACAAGCTCGGTATTCCTGTGGAACGTCCCGACGCCGAGTAGGCAACTTGGAACATTATTCCATATCAGATAACCTGAAGCGAATGATTTCAGGTGAAAACGAAGCGGTTTTCCGATTACTGGAGAGCCGTTTTTGCGTTGAAATACAGAGCAGGCTTCCCGGGCTCACCGTTGTCGGGGGCAAGGATGCTGATATCCAGGGCCTATTTGCCATTCTTGACCAATTAAAGGTGGTCGCGCGCAACGGAGATATCCTCACCGCAGCCGAGGTGGAGCGCCTCTTAGGCGGCCCCCAGCCCCAGAACGTGCACGAACTGGACGGCATCCCGACCGAACCCATCATCCGCAACCGGTTCGGTGTCGCGATTGCACCCAAGACCCGCTCGCAGGTCGAACTGGTGAAGGCGGTCGCAAAAAACGACGTCATCTTCGCGAAGGGGCCCGCCGGTACCGGCAAGACTTTCCTCGCCGTGGCCCTCGCTGTCGCAAGCCTCGAGAACCGCGAAGCCGAACGCATCTGCCTGGTCCGCCCAGCAGTCGAGGCGGGCGAAACACTCGGGTTCCTGCCCGGCGACCTCAAGGAAAAGATTGCCCCCTACCTCCGCCCCATCCAGGACAGCCTCTCCGAACTCCTGCCGGCAGAAAAACTCCGCCGCTACGAGGAATCTGGCGCAATCGAAGTGGCCCCGCTCGCCTACATGCGCGGGCGCACGCTCAAGCGGGCATTCATCATCCTCGACGAGGCGCAGAACACGACCGTCGCGCAGATGAAGATGTTCCTCACACGCCTCGGGCCGCACAGCAAGGCAATCATAACGGGCGACACCTCGCAGGTCGACCTCGCGAAGGGCGAAGAATCCGGCCTCAAGCACGCCATGCGCATACTTTCGGGCATACACGGAATCGCGCAGATTACCTTTGGCGCGACCGACGTGCTGCGCCACCCGCTCGTGAAAGACATTCTCCTCGCCTACGAACAAAAGGAAAAGAGAAAATGAAAAAGAAGCAGAAAAGGTTACACCTCGTTATCGGGTGGGTGCTCATAACGGCGCTCGCCATCTTCCTTTTCCCCGACAAGAACATCGCCCTGCAGGCAGAACACCCGCACCTCGGCCAGCTGAGCACGCGCACCATCGTCTCGACGCTCAAGTTCGACATTCCCAAGTCCAAGCAGGAAATCGAAGCCGAGCGCCAGCGCGCCGAAGAGAAGGTGAGCGCCATCTTCGGGTACAACACCGACGAGACGAACCGCATCAGCGAAGACCTCAAGCAGTACCTGCAGAAGCTCGCCCAGTACGGCAACCTGCAGGCCCAGATTAGCGCGATCGGCGCAAACAGCGAGAACGGAGACTCCCTGCAGAGGAAGGTGCAGCAGGCTAGCCGCATCTACGAGACCCTCAAGCAGCGCGTGTCCGTCACCGCGATCCGCCCGCTCAGCCAAAACGCGAAGGCGCGCGACTCGCTCCTCGCCATTTTCAACCGCATGCTCGAGAAGGGCGTTTCCAACACGCTCATCGCAAAGACCGAAACCGAAGTCCAGCTTTTCAGCAACAACTATAACCTGCAGAACACGAAGGCGCTCATCTACAACAAGCCCACGGTATCGCTCATCAAGGATAGCGAAGAGAACACGCTCGAAGTGAGCGAAATCCAGCCCATCCAGCGCCGCATCGAAGAGGCGTTCAGCCAGCTGCAGCGCGCCTTCCCCACCGAACAGGGCCTGCAGAGCGCATTCTACGAAGTCTTGTACGTGTTTACGCTCCCCAACGTGTTCTACCTCGAAAAGGAGACGCTCGCCCGCAAACAGGAGGCCCGCAACAAGGTCACGCTCATCAAGGGCATGGTCCCGCGCGGAGTTGAAATCGTCACGCAGGGTACCCCCGTCACCAAGGAAGTCCTCGAAAAGCTCGAGGCGTTCCAGCAGGCACAGCAGAAAGAAGAAAACGCACGCACGCTTACGGCCCCCTATGGCCAGATGCTCGTATTCTTCATCATCATTACCGTGCTGTTCTGCTTCTTCGCGTTCTCCACGGCCACCAAGTCGCTGCGCACCCCGCGCCAGCTCTGGAGCCTTATGGCGCTCATCGCCCTCCAGCTCGCCGTCTACTGGCTCATGCACAACTTCTCGGGCAACCTCAACAAGCTCGAAATGATGCCGCTCCCCGAGGGCATTGACTTCATGTGGATGTACCCATTCGCCCTCACGCCCGTTATAGCGATGGTGCTCTACGAACAGCGCGTGGGTATCGCCTTCAGTGCTTTCTCGTCCATCATCTTCGGCATCCTGAACGGCTACGACCTCGCCGCGACGGTAGCCGTGTTCTGCGTGCTTTCCATCCTCACCTCCCCGCTCATACGCATCCGTTACCGCATCCAGTTCATCTGGTCCATCATCGCGGGTATCGTGGGGCTTGCAGGCGCAATATGCGTCATGTTCCTGCTGCGTAACCGCATGGGTGTCATCCCCTTCTACCAGACGCTTATCGCGGGCTCCGTGAACATCATGATTTGCACGGCAATCGCCTCGGTGTTCTTTATCCACCTCATCGAGCGCATCTTCGGCATCACCACCGTCCTCACGCTCATGGAAATGTCCGACTTCAACAGGCCTGCACTCAAGCGCATCTCCGAACTTGCGCCGGGCACGTTCCACCACAGCATCCAGGTTTCTAACCTCGCCGAGAAGGTTGCCGAAAGCATCGGCGCCGACGCGCTCCTAGTGCGCGTCATGGCGCTCTACCACGATATAGGCAAGACGACGCGCCCCGAGTACTTTACCGAAAACCAGAAGCAGGGAATCAACCCGCACGACGACAACAGGCCGGAATACTCCGCATCCATCATCGTCGGGCACGTGGAAAACGGCGCGATGCTTGCAAAGGAATACAAGCTGCCCGACATCGTTACCGCAGGCATCCGCGAGCACCACGGTACAACGCTCATACAGTACTTCTACTACAAGGCTGTCGAACAGGCCAAGGCCGAAGGCAAGACCGTCGACGAATCCAAGTTCCGCTACAACGGGCCCAAGCCGCAGACCAAGGAAACGGCAATCCTCATGCTCGCCGACATCATCGAGGCGACAAGCCGCTCCATGACCGACCAGAGCCCAGAGGCCATTGCCGACATGATCCACAAGACCATCCACGGCAGGTTCGACGAGGGGCAGTTCAGCGAGTGCGACCTCTCCATCAGGGAACTCTTCAAGCTCGAAAAGGAATTCCTGCACAGCCTGGACGGCACGTTCCATACGCGTGTCAAGTACCCCGGCCAGAAGTGACACAGTCGTTAGGCTGTGTCATCCTGAACCCTGGAGACCATTAGGACGACAGGGCGAAGGATCCAGACCAAAAAAACAGAAATCAGTCCAAAATGGGTACCAAATTACCTCTAATCGAACCATTTGGTACCCAAAATTTTAGTTTATACACAACCCGTCATACGATATTCAATTGCATTTGAGCATAATTCGACCGCAAGTGGGTACCAAAACAGACAAAAAACACATTTTAGTACCCATCCGGAGCCATTTTGCACACATTTTACCCTTCTCTGCGTTCCTAAACAATTACTTTGTTCTAAAAAATGGGTACCAAAACGAACAAAACAACCCCTTTTGGTACCCATTTTTAAAGATTATTGCCAAAGCCCAGTATCGGCACGGGGTACGTACTATTTTGGATATCCCAATGGCACATTAGCCAAAATTCCATTTATTTTTTAGAAAAAGACAAAAATCCACTTGACAAGAAGCAATATCATTTGTATATTTGGCTCGTTGACTGATTTATCGGTCAAAACCACTCTGGGGTGGTAGCTCAATTTTGGTTAGAGCACCGGCCTGTCACGCCGGAGGTTGCGAGTTCAAGCCTCGTCTATCCCGCGATAAAACCCTCTCGAAAGAGAGGGTTTTTCGTTTATTCCCCATTCCCGTCATCATCTCCCCCACACATAATCCTACGCTATACGATCCGTGCACGCTCTGCAAGCACTTCAGGAACGCTAGCAAAATACAGAAAAACCCGCGCTTATGGCGCGGGTTTCAAATTTGAATTACTGCCTAGAGGCTACCTTTTCTTCTTTTTCTTCTTGCCCTTCTTGTCGGCCTTAGCGGGCTTTTCCTCTTCCTTCGGCTCTTCAACCTTCGGAGCCGGCTTCGGAGCATTTCCGCGCAGGTCCTTCATCTTGAAGGTCACGTTGATTTCGGCAGTTTCGACCTTCGAGTAGACTCCACCCGGGTCCTTCACCTTGAAGGTGAATTCATCGAGGCCGGAGAATCCCTTGTTCGGCGTGTAGGTGAAGCTACCGTCACGTTCGTTCAGGTCAATCTTACCGTTGCGCGGGCGCTGCACCAGCTGGGCAGACACGGGCTTTTCGCCATCCGGATCAAGCACACCGGCGAACAGGCCTTCAGAAGCAGGCACCTTGAGCACTTCGCCTTCCTGGGTCATGTACGTCTGGGACTTCGCAACCGGCGGGTCGTTCACGGCAATCACCGTGAAGGTGGCGGTCTTCGAGGCCTTCGCGCCTTCGGGGTCAGTGACCGTGAAGGTAATGCGTTCCGGCTTGCCGTTCCAGTTTTCGTGCGGCTGGGCAACCGTAATCGTCCTCTTGAACCTGTCGTGCTTCACGTCAAGGAACTTGTTGCCGGTCCAGCTCCACTTGAGCTCTTCAGGCCTGTGGTCCTTGTCGCGGGCATACTGATCGGTCTTGATAACCGCGAGCACGCCGTGGTTGTCGTCTTCCTTGATAGTGTAGTCGGGCATATCGCGCATCACCGGAGCGGCGTTCACGTGCTTCACCACGAACTTCACCACAGTCTTGTCCATGCCGCCGGCCGGGTCCTGAGCCATGAACACGAGCGTTTCTTCGCCGAACCAATCCTGCTTCTTGGGCTTCACGACGGCTTCACGGCCACCGGAAATCATCACGTCGAGCATCTTGGCTCCCGTCACCTTCCACTTGATTTCGTGCGGCTTGTGGTCGGGGTCAGTCACGTACTGGTCAAGCTTAATAGCCTTGAAGGACTTGCCTTCGAGCGTTTCCTGGTCGGGGATTTCCTTCACGACCGGCGGGTCGTTCACCGGCTTCACCGTGTACTTCACGTTCACGGAGGCCTTCTCGCCCGACGGGTCGAACACGTTCACCGTCACGGTTTCAGTACCGTACCAGTACTTGTTCGGGGTTTCGCAGGTCAGCACACCCTTGTCGCTAATGTTGAAGATGAGCTCATGCTTCACAGGAGCGGCTTCAGGTTCGGCATGCTTGCCCTTCTTGCCCTTCTTGGCAGGGGCTTCCTTTGCACCCGGCTTGTCGTTATCGAGCGTCCACTTGAGTTCGTCAAGCTTGTTATCCGGGTCGTTCACCACCTTGCTGAAGTCGAACGGCTGGAACTGCTTCTTTTCTTCGATGACGAACGGCTGCACCGGCTTGAGGGTCGGCGGGTCGTTGACCGGGGTCACCTCGAAGGTGGCGGTCTTGGAGGCGCTTGCGCCAGACGGGTCCTTCACGGTGAACGTGAGGGTTTCCTTGCCGAACCAGTTCGGGTTCGGGGTCACCACCATGGCGCGGCTGCCCTTGATATCAACCTTCAAATTCTTGTTGCCCGAAACAGACCAGCGGAGTTCGGCAGGCTTGTTGTCCGGGTCGGTAGCGGCCTTCGAGAGGTCGACCGGATCGAACTTTTCCTTTTCCTTGATTTTCTGGCTCGGGATGGCATGCACGACCGGCGGGTCGTTCACCGGAGTCACCTCGAAGGTAATCTGCACGGATGCCTTCGCGCCTTCCGGGTCAATCACATCGACCTTAACCTTCTCGGTACCGCTCCAGAACTTGTCCGGAGTCGTGACCACAAGTTCCTTCTTGCTGTTCACGGATGCCTTCAGCGAGCGGGTAGAACCCACCTCGAACTTGAGGGCGCCAAACGCATGGTCCGGGTCAGAAACATACTGCGAGAGTTCAATGGGCTTGAAGTGTTCCTTCTCCTGGATAGACTGGATAGGAATCGGCTTGATGACCGGAGCGTCGTTCACGGATTCCACGAGGAAGTTCGCAGTCTTCGAGGCCTTAGCGCCTTCCGGGTCGGTGACCGTGAAGGTCACGTTGCGTTCACCATGCCAGTACTTGTCGGCAATCTTGATGTGGGCGATGTTCCTGTTGTCGATTTCTACCTGGAAGTCATCAGCCGGGGCGGGTGCCGGAGCGGCTTCTTCTTCCTTCTCTTCCTTGGCGCCCTTCTTGCCCTTCTTCGCATGCTTCTTCTTCTCCTGCTTCTTCGGGGCCGGAGCGGCACCACCAACCTTCGCGACCGTAGCGGTCCAAGTGAGCTGTTCGGGCTTGTGGTCCGGGTCACGCACGAACTTGTTCAGGTCGATATCCTTGAACTGGCCCTTCTCCTTGATTTTCTGGTCCGGAATGTCCTTCATTTCGGGAGAGTCGTTCACGGAGGTAATCTCGAAGGTCACCGTCTGCGACGTTTCTGCGCCGTCCGGGTCCTTCACGATAAGCACCATCGTCTCGGGTGCGCACCAGAAGTACTTATCCGGAGCAGAGACGGTAAGGATGCGGCTCGGGGAAATTTCAGCCTTGAGCTGCTTGTTGCCCGTAACCTTCCACACGAGTTCATTCGGCTTGTTGTCCGGGTCCTTCACGTATTCGTCGAGCTTGATCTGCTTGAACTGTTCCTTTTCCTTGATCTTCTGGTCAGGAATCTTCTTCGCGAGCGTCGGCGGGTCGTTCACGCGGGTCACCTCGAAGGTCATCTTGTGGTTGGCAGATGCACCTTCCGGGTCGGTCACCGTGAAGGTGAGCATCTCGCGGCCAGACCACTGCGGGTCAGGCACGGACACAATCACGGTGTTATCCTTACGCATATCGACCTTCAGCTGCTTGTTGCCGGAAACAGTCCACTTGAGCTTGGATGCGGCGTGGTCCGGGTCATGAGCGAGGTTAGAAAGGTCGATGGTCTTGAAGCGGCCACCCTCGCGGATAGTTTCGCCCTGCGGGGCCTTGTCCGAAATCTTCGGAGAGTCGTTGATAGAACGCACCTCGAAGCGGGCGGTCTTCGAAACCTTCGCGCCTTCCGGGTCGGTAGCGGTGAACGTGATGTTTGCCGCACCGTTCCAGTACTTGTTCGGGATTTCGATGGTTGCCACCTGCTGGGCATCGATCTTCACCTTCAGCATATCGCCTGCAGGCACCTTTTCTTCTTCCTTCGCGCCCTTCTTGCCCTTCTTCGCGGGTTCGGCGGCGCCAGCCTTCGCAGGCTTCACGTCGAAGCTCCACTTGATTTCGGATGCCTTGTGGTCCGGGTCCTTCACGAGGTCAGCCAGCTTGATGGGCTGGAACTGCTTCTTCTCGTCAATGGTCTGGTCCTTGAGTTCGCGCACAAATTCAGGAGCGTCGTTCACGGATTCCACGGTGAAGGTAACGGTACGGCTGTCGGTTGCGCCTTCCGGGTCGGTCACAGTGAACTTGACCTTCTCGGAACCGTGCCAGTTCGGATTCGGCTGGGTAACGGTCACCTTGTGGCTGCCGTCCATCTGCACCTTGAGTTCCTTCGCACCTTCAATCTTCCACTTGAGCTTGTTCTTCGGGTGGTCGAGGTCTTCCACAAAGTTGTCAAGTTCGATAGGCTTGAACTGGCCCTTTTCCTTGATGGTCTGGTCGGCGATATCCTTCATCACCGGCACGTCGTTGATGGACTTCACGGTAAAGGCCACCTGAGTCTTGGCAGAAGCGCCTTCCGGGTCGGTCACGGCGAACGTCACCTTTTCGGTACCGTTCCACATCTTGTTCGGGGTCTTGACGGTAGCCTTGCCATCCTTGCTGATATCAATCTTCAGTTCCTTGGTGCCGGTCACTTCAATCTTCAGCTTCTCGAACGGATGGTCCGGGTCCTTGATGATGGAAGCGAGGTCAATCGGAGCGAATTCCTGCTTTTCTTCGATGGTCTGGTCGTCAATCTTGCCGATGGTCGGGGCGTCGTTCACGGAGGTCACGGTAAAGAGGGCCGTGCAAGTAGCCTTGCCGCCTTCCGGGTCTTCCACCTTGAACGTAATCTCTTCCGCACCGTTCCAGTTCTTGTCCGGAATCACGATGCGTGCCATGCGGTTCTCGACCTTCACGGAGAGTTTCGGGGTATAGCCCTTAGCAGCACCCTTCGCACCCTTCACGTCAAAGCTCCAGGTGAGCTGTTCGGGCTTGTGGTCCGGGTCGCTCACGATGTCCGCGAGGTTGATAATCGCAAACTCGCGCTTTTCGGGAATGGTCTGGTCCTTGATGGGCTTCGCGAACACCGGCAGGTCGTTCACGGATTCCACGGTGAACTTCACGGAGCGGCTGTCAGAAGCGCCTTCCGGGTCGGTAACGGTGAACTTGACCGTCTCTTCGCCATGCCAGAACTTGTTCGGGGCAGTGACGGTTACCACGCGCTTACTATCCATCTGGACCTTCAAATCCTTGTTGCCGGAGAACGTCCACTTGAGCTTGGAGTTGTCGTGGTCCTCGTCCTTCACGAAGTCGTCGAGGGCGATGGTCTTGAACTGTTCCTTCTCCTTGATCTTCTGGCTCGGGATATCCTTCATCACCGGCACGTCGTTGATGGACTTCACGGTGAACACGGCGTCACTCTTGGCAGAAGCGCCTTCCGGGTCAGTCACGGTGAAGGTCACCTTCTCGGAGCCGTTCCACTTGGCATCCGGAGTCTTGATGGTCGCCGTACCGTTCTTGTCGATATCAATCTTCAACTGTTTGTTGCCAGCGACCGTCCACTTCAGGTCCTTGAAATCGTGGTCAGCGTCACTTACAAGTTCAGCAAGGTTCACGGAATTGAACTGCTGCTTTTCTTCAATCATCTGGTCCGGAATCTTCTTGAGGGTCGGCACGTCGTTCACGGAGGTCACGGTAAACACAGCCTTCGAAGAAGCCTTCGCGCCTTCCGGGTCAGACACGGTAAACGTGATTTCTTCGGCACCGTTCCAGTACTTGTCCGGGATAGAAATCTTCGCCACCATCTGGGCGTCAATTTCAACGTTCAGGCCAGTTTCCTTCTTCTTGGAACCGGCAGCGGGCTTGATTTCGAACGCCCAGGTAAGTTCAGAAGACTTGTTGTCGAGGTCGCGCACCATTTCGCCAAGCTTGATGGGCTGGAACTGTTCCTTTTCCTTGATGGTCTGCGGCTGCACCTGCTTCACAAATTCAGGAACGTCGTTCACAGATTCAACCGTGTAGGCGATGGAACGCTCGTCGGTTGCACCTTCCGGGTCTGTCACCTTGATGGTGAGCGTCTCGGAGCCGTTCCACTGCGGGCTCGGCGGCGTCACCTTCATCACGCGGTTGCCATCGACAGAAACCTTGAGTTCGCGGTTGCCCGTGATGGTCCACTTGAGCTTATCCTTACCGTGGTCGAGGTCATCGACATACTTGTCGAGTTCAACAGGCTTGAACTGCTGCTTTTCCTTCACGGTCTGTTCCGGGATATCCTTCATGACCGGCGGGTCGTTGATGGACTTCACGGAAAGCTTCATCGAGGTCTTCGCGACTCCCCCATCCGGGTCGGTCGCCGTGAACGTCACGGTCTCGGAACCGTTCCAGAGTTCGTTCGGGGTCTTGAACGTGACCTCGCGGGTCTTCTGGTTGATGTTGACCTTGATATCCTTGTTGCCGGAAACCTCGACCTTCAGCTTCGAGATGTCGTGGTCCGGGTCAGAGAGGAACTCGTCGAGCACGATGGAAGAAAGTTCGGACTTCTCTTCGACTTCCTGGTCCGGAATCTTCGTGAACACCGGCTTGTCGTTTATAGAAGTAACAGTGAGGGTAACGGCCTGCTTGATAGAAGCGCCTTCCGGGTCGGTGCAGGTGAAGGTCGCGATTGCGGTACCGTTCCAGTACTGGTCCGGAATCTCGATGGAGGCAACACGGCTTTCGTCGATATTCACGTTGAGAGAACCGGATTCCGGTTCCTTGCCCTGGTGCTTCACGTCCACATCCCAGGAGAGTTCGGAATTCTTGTGGTCGGCATCCTTCACGAATTCGTCCAGCTTGATCTTCTGGAACTGCTTCTTCTCGTCAATAGTCTGGTTCGGAATCTGCTTTGCAAATTCAGGCTTGTCGTTCACGGAGTTCACCGTGAAGCTAGCCTCAGATTCGGCACAGGCATTCGCCGGGTCGCACACCTTGAACTTGAGCGTCTCGGAACCGTTCCAGAACTTGTTCGGAATACTGATGGTTGCAACGCCACCGGCAATCTTCACCTTCAGGTCCTTGTTGCCGGAGACTTCCCACTTGAGCTGTTCCATCTTGTGGTCCGGGTCCTTCACGAGCTGCGAAAGTTCAACCGGCTTGAATTCCTGCTTTTCTTCAATCGTCTGTTCAGGCACGTCCTTCGTGAACTCCGGCGGGTCGTTGATGGACTTCACCGTGAAGGTGGCCTTCGTGCTAACGGCCGCACCAGCGGGGTCGGTCGCCGTGAAGGTCACGGTCTCGGAGCCGTTCCAGAATTCGTTCGGAATCTTGATGTTCGCAGTACCGTACTTGTCGATATCGAACTTGAGGTCCTTGTTGCCTGCGATGGTCCACTTGAGTTTCGACACGTCATCATCGACATCGCTCACGAAATCGGTCAGGGAGATGGACTCGAACTCGTTCTTCTCGTCGATGGTCTGGTCAGGAATCTTCTGGATTATCGGGGCGTCATTGATGGCCTTCACCGTAAAGAGGGCCGTCTTCTTGTCGCTCGCATACTCGCCGTCAGTCGCCGTAAACGTAATCTTTGCCGCACCATACCAGTTGGTATCGGGGATAATGATGGTCGCCACGCGCTTCGGGTCAATTTCGACATTCAAGTCGCCGTCGGCTTGATCCTTACCTGCCGGTTGAATGTCGAATTCCCAAAGAATCTGGTCCTTCGGGTGGTCAGGGTCGGTCACGAAATCGTCGAGCTTAATCTTCGCGAACTGCTTGCCTTCGTCAATCGTCTGTTCCGGGATATCCTTCATCACCGGCGGATTGTTCACGGACTCGACAGAGAAATTCACCGTCTCGGAACCAACCGCACCCTTCGTGTCCTTCGCCTCGAAGGTACTGTCTTCGGAACCGTTCCAGTACTGGTCGGGCACCTGCAGGTTCGCCACGCGGTCGGCAGAAATAGTCACCTTGATGCTCTTGTTGCCCGAAACAGACCACTTGAGCTGCGCGGGCTTATCCATATCGTCGGACACGTAGTTGTCGAGCTTGATCGGCGCAAACTTGCCACCCTCGTTAATCGATTCGCCAGGAATCCCGTTTACCGACGGGGCATTGTTTTCTACCGCCGGTGCACTATCAGAATTTTCCTGCGCGATAACGACAGAGGCTAACACTCCAGCCGATGCCAAAAGCGCAGTTACAGGCCAATTCATTCTTTTCTTCATTTACTATCTCCCATTAAACATACCACAAGCATCTCCAAATGACGCTTGTAAATCATAACATGATCTCGGTGTCCAAATATAATGTATTTATTTCACAAAAAAACGCCTTTTTTCGCAAAAAAACGGCAATTTCCAAAGGGTTTGCGGCTAAAATAACACGTAAGTCGTTGACTGTCAACGACTTAGCGCAAAAAACACATGGAATGTTCCAAGTTGGAATAAACGGCAAAACGCAGAAAAATGACAGAAAAACGCAAACTTCGTGTTTTTACAAAAAGTTTACACGGAAACGGAACAAAAAGTTCCGAAAATTCACAATTCGTGCCTTTTTGAACGTGACAGAAAAGGACCAAAAAATTATTTTTGTAAAAAACAAATAAATCAATCCAGGACAAACTATGAAATTCGTATTCCTCTGCGACGCCAACTACCTCAAGGGCGACCTCGTCAACTTCGTCAACAACTTCCCGACGAACCACGAACTCGTCACCATGACCTCCGATGACCTGCTGCAGTCCAAGTCCGTCATGGAAGGCACCTTCGCCATCCTCGCCGAACGCGCCACCTGGCAGAAGAACTTCAGCCTTTTCCGCTACTTCGGCCTGCTCCCGATGCTCGAAGTGCTCCCGCTCGGCGTCGTTTCCCGCGGCCGTCGCGGCGAACCCCTCAAGGGCCGTAGCCAGAACAGGAACCAGGAAATCTACTTCAACCCCTCCGCAAGCCCCGAAGAACTCTACATGCAGGTAGACAAGTTCGTCGCCGCTCCCCCTTCCGGATTCTCTTACCCGAGGGGCCCGAGAGGAGCAGCCAAGGTCTAATCGCGCATGCAGCGTCAGGTTCTTGACTACCTGTATGCTCAAGGCGAACTGGTGTTCGCGGTTTTCCCAGGAAGCCCGGCACCCTGCGAGGCCTTAGAAAAATTCGCGCTGGCACTTAACGCTGGCGCGTCTTTTGTAGTATTCGACTTCTCGCAAAAACGCGAGGGCAATACGGGAATCCCGCTGAAGGACCTCTTCACGCGAATTCTAAACAACGACGAGCTGCAATCGCTCGAAGGCGCAAAGCAGGCGGGGCTCGTGTTCGCGGGCTTCGGCACGCTCGACATAACCGAAGATCACTTCCGCACGTTCTACCACAACCTGCAGCTCATCAAGAAGATGGTGCCGCACACGGTCGGAATCCTCCCGAGCGACGACCCCACCGCCCTCGACGAAAAGATTCTCGACATCGCCAAAATAGTGCTCGTGGGCGGCAACAGTACCGACGAGGCGGCGGCGTTTATCGAGGACTGCGCGCCACTTCGCAAGATGAACATTCTGTGGCTCCTCGAAAAAATGCCCGAAAAGAAGCGCTTCCCCAAGTGCGTAAAGGCCATCAGGAAGGGATCGAGCAAGGATATCCGCAAGAAGGTCAAGGGCGGCATCGAAGGTGCGGCCGAAGCGCTCGCCGAATGCGTGCAGTGGATTACGAAGGAAGAAATCCTCAAGAAGAACCCGATGGAAGGGCTCTCGAGACTGTTCCGCAACCTCTTCCCGCTGTTCCTGCTGGTGGCGCTCCTCGTGCCGTTCATCTACCCCACGAGCATCGAGACCACGCATTCCAACATGCGCGATCGCATCCCCGAAAGGAACAAGCTTTCGGTCGCCCCCTCGTTCGACTACACGTTCGACGGGAAGGAAAACCTGAGGCGCATCGCACGCTATGCCATCGGGCGATTCAACGCGGTGATTTCTGACGACAAGATGATCCGCCAGTACCTGGAAGAAACGATAAGCGAAAACGGCTACAAGGGCCAGGGCTGGGAATCTAACGCGCTCGCCGTGCCGCCGCAAGGGACGGTCATCAAGTTCTCGCGCCCCGACAACCTGGGCAAGACCGCAGCCGATTCCATAGGCGCCGCATGGAAATACTGGACCTCCATTCTCTCCGATAGCATCGCCTACATAACCGAGTTCTACAACGAGAGGGGAATCGGCGGGCGAAAGCACAACGGCATCGACCTCGCATCGCGCAAGGGCGCACGCATTCTGGCCCCGTTCTCCGCGAAGGCATACACCAGCAGGGACGAGCGCGGCGGCGTAGTTATCGGGCTTGTACGCGAAAAGGACGTGATGCTCTTTATGCACTGCGACCAGTTACTTTATCTTGACGGGCAAGAGGTTATGCAGGGCGACCCGATTGCGACAGTCGGCATGACCGGACACACCACCGGGCCGCACGCACACGTGGTTACAGGCGTGATTGACAGGCGCGGGAACAACCGCATCGGCAACGTTAAGTACAAAGTAATCGACCCCATCGCGTGGTACTACAAGTTCAAGCCGAACACCCCGTAGAAAGCATTTGGACACCCCAAAAAATCAATTTGTGCGAAACGTCACAAATCGTTCCGAAAATCGGAGTGACACGTGTCACAACTAAACTTTTATTTTGCTGTTTTGGGGCGTTGGTAAGGAAATAATTACAAATTCACTATCGCCAACTAATCAACAATTAAATAACTTTACCCATGGTTTAGGGAAATGGGAAAGTACGTGAAAAACAACACGGAGAAACATTAAAAATGAAGTATGGATATGTGGCCTCTCTCATTCTCGCAGCAGCACTGTTGGCCGGCTGCTCTGGCATCAAAACCCCTAAGGCAGATCTTGCAAGTCACGACGCACGTCACGACATCCCTGCAATCGACCATATGATTGTCGAAATGAAGCAGGATTACATCCAGGCCTGCTACATGCCCGTCATCAAGAGGGATCCTCCCATTAACGCCTGCCAGACGGAACTTTTCCAGATGCTGGAACGCCGCTACCACATGAACTACACGCAGAACCATGTCGACATGGCAAGCAACGACCTGTTCTTCAAGGACGTGAACACGAAAATCACCGAACTCTTGAGAAAGGACCGTGAAGTCGGCAATGCGGCCCGCAGGGCTTTCGGTAGCACCAACGAGATGATGGCATACTACCGCGAAGCGTATAAGTTCCAGACAAACTAAGACCGTTCGCGCTACACTCGGGTATTAAATTACTCCGGTATGCGCTCACTCTCGCAACCACGCCTCGTTAATACGAGGCGTTTGTTGCTCACGGGAAGACCGAGTACTCACGCCCACGGCAAGCCGCTCGCGGTTTAAGCACGCGCAAAAATGCGTTTTTAGGGGAAATTGGGGGTTAAAACGCAGGTATCAATACCCCAGACGATGAACGTGCAGGCGTATCGTGAGACGTAGGTGGCTCGTATTGACGAGCCATCGGAGGCGAGAGTGCGTGAAAAACGCAGGTTTAAATACCCCAGACGATGAACGTGCGGTATTATGTGTGAGCCGCGACACATTGGTAACAGCAGTAAACGTTTTATCCCCTTAAAAATCACCTTTCGCACGGTTCTGAATCTATTTTTCTGAATGTAAGTGAGGTATCAATGAATATTCGCAAATTTTCACTCCCCGCGGCAATCCTTTCTGCAGCACTGCTCCCGATGAGCGCGCTTGTTGCCTGTTCCGACGACTCCAGCAATTCGAGCGCCGTCGACGAACCTATCGGCGATATCCCCGGCAACCCCGACATCGGCGACGGCACCGTTATTCCCAGCAACCCCGATATTGGCGACGGCCAGATTATCGAAGTGCCCGAAGCCAAGGATACCACGTTCCTCGCTCCCGATGAACCCGCCCCCGAAGGCGGCTACACGGGAACGCTCACGGGCGTTTGCGAAAAAGGTCCCCTCAAGGCGGGTTCCGACGTGAAACTCACCTTCCTTGACGATGCCCTCTCCCCCACAGGCAAGAGCGTTTCCGCCAAGGTCGCAGACGATTACGGGAAATACACCTTGCAATACACCGGAATGACATCGTACGCCATGCTCGAGGCTACGGGCGCATTCCTCAACGACATCATGGGCGATGCAAGCGCATCGATTACACTCAAGTCCCTGATTCGTGCCATTGACGGCGAGACCGCCAACGTGAACGTGATGACCCACCTCGAGGCCCCGCGCATCGCCTACCTCATGAAGGAAAACGGCATGAGCTACGCCGAAGCACAGGGCAAGGCCGAAAGCGAAGTGCTGAAGGCCTTCCACATGAAGAACTTCACGGTCTCTGCACGTAACCTCTCCGTGCTCGGCGCCACCGAGGCAGACGGAAACCTGCTCGCCATGTCTCTCCTGCTCCAGTCCGAGTACGCCTCCGCCGAAATGCAGACCGTTCTCGATTACGTCGCCGCCGACATCGAGAAGGACGGCTCCTGGGACGATGCCACCATCCGCGCGAAGATTGCCGACTGGGCCTACCTGCAGAAGATGGACGAACTCTCCTACTACCTCGAGAACATCTCCCCTGTCCTCCCGAGCTTCGACCAGAAATTCCGTACCTTCTGGTTCCAGGAATTCGGTCTGGGCGTTTGCGACTCCACCATCCAGGGGAAGCTTGTCGAGAACAGCAACCAGCTTAGCGCATACCACGGCAATACATTTGTATGTGCCGACACCACCTGGCGCATAGCTTCCGCATCTGCCCTCCAGAACCGCGAAGGCACCGCACTCTTTGGCGAATGCACCGACGCACTCGAAGGTACCGTCAAGGAAGCGGACGGAAAGAAGTTTATCTGCAAGAAATCCAGCTGGAAATACGCAAGCGACACGGAACTCCTGGACATCGCCGTTACAGCGGCGAACGGAGCGTGCACAAGCGCAAACAACGGAAGCGTTGTCAAGCACGAATCCGGATATGCCCTATGCCAGAATTCCACTTGGAAAAAACTGAACGCCACCCCGGTTGACTACTCCAAGGGCCGCGCCATGAACAAGAAGCTCGGTGCAGGCATCAACCTCGGCAACGCCTGGGAATCCAAGGGCCAGAAGGGCTCTAGCGCCGACTGCGGCTGGGGCAACTGCATCAAGGACGAATATTTCAAGATTATCAAGGATGCCGGTTTCCAGTCTGTACGCCTCCCGGTGCGCTGGAACTACGATGCCGAACAGAACTCACCCTACACGCTGGATAACGGGCGACTCTCTGGTGTGAAGGCCGATATCGACCTCGCTCTTGCCCAAGGCCTCGTCGTCATCGTGAACTTCCACCATTACGAAGAACTGAACAACTACGCCGTCAACTACGACAGGAACCCGAGCGGCTACGAAAACGAGAAGAAGCGCTTCCTCGGCATGTGGGAACAGGTGGCGAAGGCAATGAACGCCTATGCCGACGACCAGGTGGTTCTCGAAATCCTGAACGAACCGCACGACATGAAGAACAAGCAGGTTGACGACCTGATGATGTCCGCCTACGAGGTCATCCGCAAGAACGCCCCGGGCAAGACCATTATGTTCGAAGGCAACGGATATTCCAAGTTCGCACAGATTTCCAACGTGCAGCTCCCTGCCGACGGCAACATCATCTTCACGGGCCACTACTACGAACCGTTCTCCTTCACGCATCAGGGTCATGGTTACGACTGCGGAACGAGGCTGAAGGATAGCGACATTTCCAAGATGCCGAACCAGTTCAAGGCATACGTGGATTCCGCCCTCGTGCACTACCCCGACATTAACGGCGGGCACATCCCGATGAACATGGGTGAATTCGGTGTATCGACATGCAGCGGCAACGGCCCCACGAGCGAAGAACGTGCAAAGTGGACCGACGCGGCCATCAAGGCAGCAGAAAGCTACGACATGTCCTGGCATTACTGGGGACTCACGGGCGTGGGCGGCTTCGAAGCCTACTCGGGAAGCTGGAACAGCAACCTCCTGAACGTGTTCAAGAAGTACCTCTAGGATTTCTCCTTGGATTGACGGGGGCGGCGCAAGACAGCGCAGCCCCTTTTTTCTATATTTGTGCCCGCAATAATTAAACTCAAAAGAGACAAAATCATGGGAAAATCACTCTATCAGAAGATTTTTGAAAGCCACACGGTAGCAAAGCTCCCGAGCGGCCAGTGCCAGCTCTTTATCGGGCTCCACCTCTGCCACGAAGTCACGAGCCCGCAGGCATTTGCGCAGCTCCGCGAAGAAGGCCAGAAGGTGCTGTTCCCGGAACGCACGTTCGCCACGGTCGACCACATTATCCCGACCACCTTCCCGGAACGCAACCGCCCGCTCAAGGACGGCATTTCCGAAGAGATGTTCTCCCACATTGAAAACAACACGAAGAACAACGGCATCAAGTTCTTTGGCCCCGCCACCGCCGAACAGGGCGTGATTCACATCGTGGGCCCCGAAGAAGGCGTGACCCAGCCGGGCATGACCATTGCCTGCGGTGACTCCCACACGGCAACGCACGGTGCCTTCGGTGCTATCGCGTTCGGTATCGGCACAAGCCAGGTGGCCGACGTTCTCGCCACCCAGACGCTCGCCATGAGCCCGCTCAAGACTCGCCGCATCAAGTTCACC
>JAEEGI010005961.1_pt1 | contig 27718 bp, 27 predicted proteins | sample 8958751 | NCBI WGS metagenome assembly JAEEGI01 (sample SAMN16246545, study PRJNA631951) | gut metagenome | biome: gut microbiome; feature: rumen; material: KS-attached | host: Bos | place: Iran: Karaj | collected 2018-10 | reverse complement strand
GCGCCGCAGCGGGGTATGCAGGGCGTAGGGGCTGGCGTCCTCGACAGCCCGACCGTATCGAAACGGGAAAGGTTCGGGGCGTCGGGGACGCCGCCCCCTACGCGCTCTGAGCCATGAGCCTCAGGTCACTTTGAAACTTACGCCTTTCCATTTTCAACTTTCAATTCGCCGGCGCCCCTGCGTTCGGCCTTTTTCATTGACAGCAGGCGACGGGTCTGGTAGAATGGAGGCAAAGAACGATGGGGAGGAGTCTACCATGAAACAGATCACCCTGGGACGCACCGGGATCACGGTGCCGCAAAACGCCTTCGGCGCGCTGCCCATTCAGCGGGTGGACGACGAGACCGCCGTCCGGCTGCTCCGTCTGGCCTACGACGGCGGGATGCGCTTTTTCGACACCGCCCGGGCCTACTCGGACAGCGAGGAAAAGGTGGGGGCGGCCTTTGCCGGGATGCGGGACAAGGTCTTCCTCGCCACCAAGACCCACGCCACGACCCCGGAGGCCTTCTGGGCCGATCTGGAGACCAGCCTTCGCACCCTGCGGACGGACTACATCGACGTCTATCAGCTCCACTGCGCCAAGCAGTGCTACCGGCCCGAAGACGGCACCGGCCTCTACGAGGCCCTGCAGGAGGCCAAGGCCCAGGGGAAGATCCGCCACATCGGCATCACCGCCCACTTGATCAGCGTGGCGGAGGAGATCGTAGCCAGCGGCCTCTACGAGACCCTGCAATTCCCCTTCTCCTATCTGGCCGATGACCGGGAGATCGCCCTGGTGCGCGCCTGCGAGGCGGCAGGCATGGGCTTTATCGCCATGAAGGGGCTGGCGGGCGGCCTGCTGACCAACGCGGAGGCCTGCATGGCCTTTATGCAGCAGTTCAGCGCCCTGCCCATCTGGGGCGTCCAACGGGAGGCGGAGCTGGAGCAATGGCTGGCCTTCTTTGACCGGGAGCCGGTGCTGACCCCGGCGCTGGAGGCCCTGATTGAGGCCGATCGGAAGGCCCTGGCGGGGGAATTCTGCCGGGGCTGCGGCTACTGCGCCCCCTGCACCGTGGGCATCGTCATCAACCAGTGCGCCCGGATGTCCCAGATGGTGCGCCGGGCTCCCTCCGCGGCCTGGCTGAATGAGCACTGGCAGGCGGAAATGGCCAAGATCGACGACTGCGTGGAATGTGGCGCCTGCATGAGCCGCTGTCCCTACGGGCTGCAGATCCCGCAGCTGCTGCGGAAGAATCTGGCGGACTACCGGAGCATTCTGGCCGGGGCCACCCGAGTCTGACGGAGGGCGCGGCATGGAGGAGCATCACAGCCACGAAGCGGCCCACGAGGCCGCCCACGCCCTGGGCCACTACCACGACCCGGAGGAGAAAAAGCGCCAGCTGAACCGGCTGGCCAAGGCCATCGGCCATCTGAAGCACGTCCAGGCCATGATCGAGCACGACAAGGACTGCGCCGACGTGCTGACCCAGCTCTCCGCGGTGAACGCCGCCCTGAAAAGCCTGGGCAAGGAGATCATCAACGAGCACATGACCCACTGCATCACCCACGCCATTGCCGACGGCAACCTGGAGCTGGTGGAGGAATTCCAAAAGGCGGTGCAGAAGTTTATTTAATTCTGAGCCCGTAGCGCGGGCTATACTCCGTGACTCTTCGAGTTCAGTCCGCCACTGATAACTGTAAACTCTAAACTGTAAACTGCTAACTTTACGAACCCCTGGGGGGGCTTGCGGGCGTCTTTCTGCGTCGGTATAATAATACCGAAATCTGACGCGAGGAGGCGCCTTTTTATGCACATACCCGAGAATTATCTGTCCCCGGTCAGCTGCGCCGTGATGGGCGCGGCCATGATCCCGGTGTGGGTCCACGCGGTGAAGAAGACCGACCGGGAGCTGCCCAAGGAAAAGCTGCCCCTGCTGGGCGCGGGCGCGGCCTTCTCCTTCCTGGCCATGATGTTCAACGTGCCCCTGGTGGGCGGCACCACCGGCCACGCCGTGGGCGGGACGCTGATCGCCCTGCTCTTCGGCCCCAACGCCGCCTGTCTGGCGGTATCGGTGGCCCTGCTGTTACAGGCGGTGATCTTCGGCGACGGCGGCGTGCTGGCCTTCGGGGCCAACTGCTTCAATATGGCCTTCGTCCTGCCCTATGTGGGCTACGGGGTGTATCGGCTGCTGCTGGGGAAGCAGAACGGGCGGACGAGCGATGCTCGCCCCTACGGTGCTTCTCTGGGGACGAGCGATGCTCGCCCCTACGAGGGGGGAACGGGCGGTATCCGTCCTTACGTGGCGGCCTTTATCGGCTCCTATGTGGGGCTGAATCTGGCAGCCCTGTGCTGCGCGGTGGAGTTCGGGATCCAGCCCATGCTGTTCAAGGACGCGGCGGGGAACGCCCTCTACTGCCCCTATGATCTCGGCGTAGCCATCCCGGCCATGATGATCCCCCATCTGGCGGTGGCGGGCTTCGTGGAGGCCGTGTTCACCGTGGCCGTCTTTGCCCTGGTGCGGAAGACCGCGCCGGATCTGAGCTATGAACGGATGCTGGCCGACGCCCCGGAGGCCGGGAAAAAGAAGAAGTATATCCCCGTCTTTGCCCTGATCGCCGTGCTGATCGCGGCCTGCCCCCTGGGTCTGCTGGCCACCGGCACCGCCTGGGGCGAGTGGGGCGCGGACGAGATCGCGGAGATCGTCACCGACGGCAAGGCCCTGGGCTACACCCCCTCGGGTCTGGAAAGCGGCTGGTCCCTGGACGTGCCCATGCCGGACTACGCCCTGGAGGGCATGAACGAGACCCTGGCCTACATCCTCTCCGCTGTGATCGGGGTGGCCCTGCTGATCATCATTTTCAAGCTGATTTCCATTCCCATGAAGGGCCGGAGGAATCCCTCGTGATCCCCGGCTGGATGAAGCAAACAGAGCAATACGCGCCGCCACGGGATGGCGGCGCATTTGCCATACGCACCCTGCGGGCCATGGGAGGCGTGCTGGCCCGGATCCGGGTGCAGCGGGGCCGGGACGGGCTCGGGATCCCCCCGGTGGCGAAGCTGCTGCTTCTGCTGGCGGGGCTGGTGACCCTGGCGCTGGCCCAAAACCGCCTGCTGCTTCTGGCCATTGCCGCCCTGGTGCTGGGATATCTGTGCCTGCTTCCGGCCCGCACCCTCTGGGCGGTACTGCGCCCCGCCCTGGGGGCCGCGCTGCTGACCCTGCTTCTGTTTCTCCCGGCTATGTATATCCGTCCCGCCGGGGCGGGCAACAACTGGGTGGTGATCGGGAAGGTCTTCCTTTCCGTCACCATGGTGAGCCTCTTTAACCAGCGCACCCAATGGAACCGGATCACTGCCGCCCTGCGAAAGCTCCGCGTGCCGGGGATCTTCGTCTTCGTGCTGGATCTGACGCTGAAATATATCGTCCTGCTGGGCGGGCTGATCGTGGATTTGCTCACTGCCCGGGGCCTGCGGGCCGTGGGCCGGGATCGGCACAAGTACCGCTCCGTGGGGGGCGTGCTGGGCGTGACCCTTCTGCGGGCCTCAGAGCTGAGCCGGGAGACCTGGGAAGCCATGGTCTGCCGGGGCTTCACCGACGACTACAAAGGACTGTGAGCTATGCCGCTGATCGAATTGGAACGTATCTGCTTTTCCTACACCCCGGAGGATGCCCCTGTGCTCCGGGACTTCTCCCTGTCCGTGGAGGCGGGAGAATGCGTCGCCCTGCGCGGGGACAACGGGGCGGGCAAGACCACCCTGTTCCGGATCCTGAACGGCCTCTCCTTCCCCCAGGAGGGGGTCTACCGCTTCGACGGGGAGGCAGTCACCCCTGCCCTGCTGAAAAACCAGCGGCGGGCCAAGCTGTTCCACAAGCGGATCGGCTATCTCTTCCAGAACCCGGACGTGATGCTCTTCAACGCCTCCGTCCGGGAGGAGATCGCCTTCGGGCCCCGGCAGATGGGGCTGCCCGAGGCAGAGATCGCCGCCCGCACCGCGGACTGCCTGGCCCTTTTCGGCCTGGAGCCCCTGGCGGACAAGGCCCCCTACCACCTCAGCGGCGGCCAGAAAAAACAGGTAGCCCTGGCAGCGGTGCTGTCCCTGAACCCGGAGGTTCTGATTCTGGACGAGCCCCTGGCGGGCCTGGACGCCCGGACCCGCGGGCGGCTGCTTCCCCTGCTGGCGGAGCTGCGGCAGGCAGGAAAGACTTTGCTGGTCGCCACCCACGACGAGGGCCTCGTGGAAGCACTGGACGCCCGGACGGTGCGGGTCGGGGGAATGCATAATGCATAGTGCATAATTCATAATTGAGCACCGCCTGTAGGGGGCGGCGCCCTCCGCCGCGAAGCAAGTCCTTTAGGGGACGCCCCGTCCCCCGCACGATGGGGTTTTGATGAATAATGAATACTGAATAACCGTCTAATGAATAATATCGGAGTTTTTCAAATCGCGATTTGAAAAACACAATCATGATTCATTCTTAAATCTTCAGTATTCATTACTTTCCCCCGGCCGCGATGCGGCGGCCGGGGGAGGTTCAGGGTCAGGTATTCAACGCCGTCCAGACGCCCTGGCTGTTTTTGATGTATATCTTGCCGTTCTCCATGCAAAACAGCATACTGCCGGGGTCAAAGGACTCCAGGCGCGGCAGGGCAAGGTCCGCCGCGGCCTCGATGATCCCCTCATATAGTCCCAGGACGCCGGGTTTGGGCGCCTCTCCCGCCTGCCGGTGATAGTTGATCCTTCCTTCTCCCTTTAGTTCCGCTCTGAGCAATGCCATGCTTGCTTCCTCCTTTTTGAGTTTTGCGGCGGGCAGCCTCTAATCCCCCTCCAAAAAAACGGTACCAAGACATTTTTAAGCATAATCACGTTATTAAGATACCGTTTTCCCAAAAAAGAAACCGCCCATCGCTGCCTGTATTATACCACAAATTGCCGCATTTTTCAAGAACAAATGTTCGAATTTTTAAAATTTTTGCAAATCATCCGTGCCCGGTGCGTGGGGGCAGGGGGACGAGGCCATGTACGCCCGGAAGCGGGCCATCAAGGAAGCGGCCAGGCAGTAAGCCCTCCCGCAAACGTACAACGACCATGTCGGATTTCCGGCATGGTCGTTTGTTTGCAGATCACAGCACCGGCCCTCACAGCAACAGCAGCGCTGCGCTGGCCGCCAGGAACAGCAGGATGCCCCAGGAGGAAAGGGCCGTTTTCACCCGGGCGCCGTTTGGGGAGAGCTCCCGCTCCCGAACGCCGAAGAAGAACACCACGGCCCCCAGCAGGGAGAGCACCAGCAGCAGGGCCAGGTAGAGCAGCATCACCAGCACCCCCGGCAGGGCGATCACGTCCGTCAGCTTGGCCGTCGCCAGCTCCACCCCCGCCGCCGACAGGCTGTCCTCCGCCCATTCCAGCAGCGCGGGCAGCACCAGGGAGGTCATGGAGTTGATCAGCACATGGAGGATCATGGAGTAGCGGAGCTTGCCGGTTTTCAGATACACCGTACCGAAGATTAGCCCCAGCAGGAAGGCGTAGCACATCTGGTTCACCGCGCTGTGGAACAGGGCGAAGAGCAGGGCCGAGATCAGCAGGGCGGCCTTCTCCCCGTAGGGCCGCAGCCGATCCAGCACGCAGCGGCGGAAGACGAATTCCTCCATCACCGGGGCGGCAAAGGCCAGCAGCAGGGCCTGGATGAGCTGGTAGTCCGTCGAGTAATGCAGATCCAACTGGAGCAGCCCCTCGCCGGGAAAGGGCAGGATATAGTAGCCCAGCAGGTTCTGCAGCAGCATCCCCAGGATATTGCCCGTGAACATCACGAAGAAGCAGGCGGGGATCAGAGGCAGAAAGCGTCCCGGCGAAAGGGAGCGCGGCGGCTCCCGCTTCTCCCGGTTCCGGCCCAGCACCAGCAGGAACACCGGCAGGCCGATGCAGTAGATGGGGGGAAACAGGATCAGCAGAGGATCCAGCTCCGTCTGGGCCAGGCGGAGCTGGACCACCCGGATGGACAGGAGCATGGCAGCGAGGGCAAGCCCCACCCGGGCGTAGGCCCCGTGGACTTTTTTGCGATCCGGGGTCAGAGTCTCGTCTCGCACGGCCCGCCCCTTGCAGGGATAGAGCCACACCCCGGTGAGGCCCAGGAACATCCCGCCGAAGAGCAGATCCAGCAGGGTCATCAGCACAAAGCCCGCGGTGCTGTGGCCGTTGTTGATGCCGTAGCTCAGCACCACGCCGTCAAAGATAATGCCCACGTACAGGAAGATGATCTGGATCACCTGCTTGAAGTTCACCCCCACCGAGGGCGGGATGGACACGTCTGTGAACACCCCGGAGGCGCTGGCGAAGAAGTCCAGGGACATGAGCATGGGCAGGTACAGCAGGCCCCGCAGGGGCGAGAAGCCCGCCGCCGCGCTGCCGATCATCAGGGGCAGAAACACGTCCAGCCCGCAGTTGCAGCTGCCGCCCAGGAGGGAGTAGAACAGCTTGGCCCAGACAGGCTCCGGCTGGAGCCGGAAGCTATCCTTGCGGATATCCTCCGTCACGGGAGAGACGATGGTGCGGAAGAACACCATGCCCGCCAGCACCAGAACCGGGATGTAGTCGATGGGCTTTTCCATGAAATACCGGACGTAGAGTCCCCCCGCCAGGGCCGCGAAGCAATAGGTGACCATGGTTTTGGAGATGAAATAGCGGGAGTTCCGGAGGCGGTTGTGGAAGACCCGGAAGAAATAGACGCTGCTGCCCCAGCCGTGGCGGAAGCCGTCCCAGGTCACCGTCCGCTCCTTGGTGCGGGTGATCAGCAGGGCCGCGCCCTCGGCGTTCACCGCCTCATAGAGCTGGGAGATCTCCTGGGCGGAGCGCAGGGTCTGCTCGTAGTAGTCCGCAGGCAGACGCCGGACGATCAGGATCAGAACGCAGATCAGAGAAATGCTGACGCAGAGCAGGCTGACCGAGAAGGCCGCGTTCCCGTCCAGGGCGTAGCGCATGATGCCCTTGCCCCAGCCCCAGACAGGGATCCAGCGGGTCGCCGGGGCGTTGAAAAAGGCCCGGGCCGTCAGAAAGAAGTCCTTCTGCCCGTTGGCGTCCAGGGTGACCTGGTAAGTCCGGTAGAAGGCGTAGCCAACCGCCGCCAGCAGGGCGATGACGAACCAGCGCAGGTTCCGGTGGAAGAAGGGATGACGGCTGCCCAGCTCGTAGATCAGAATCTTCAGCAGGGCCGAGAAGCAGAGGGTCAGAAACCAGGCCAGCAGGATCGACAGGGCCCCATAGAGGCCCAGCCCGTATTTTGCCGCCAGGAAGGGCAGGCGGATCGCCAGCAGCAGGCCCGCCAGGATGGGCAGCTCCAGGGTGTTCCCCACCCGGAAGGCCAGCACCCGCTGAGGGGGCAGGTCGCTGGCAAAGAGCAGGTTCACGTCCGCGTGCTTAAAAAGGGTGGAAACGCTCCGCTCCGCTCCGATGATCTGCACCGCCAGCAGGCCCAGGATCAGCAGGCCGAAGGCCAACTCCACCAGATCCAGGCCCGTCATGTGGGTGGCCTTGAGGATCTCCTCCATATTCGTGGGCAGCTCGCTGTTGGACTCCGCCAGCCGGTGGAGATACCAGCGCAGGCCGTACCAGAGGATCCCCCCGAGTCCGACCAGCCCGAGAAACAGATAGAAGGCCCAGGTGCGGAGGAAGGAGCGCAGCTGATTCCAGGCGGAATGGAAGAAGAAATAGAAAAACATCCGCATGGCCCGGCCCTCCTATGCTTCCGTCTGGGCCGCTTCGCCTTCCGTGATCGCAAAGAACAGCTCCTCCAGGGAGGCGCCGCCCTGCTCCAGCTCCCGGCGGGTCAGCGTCCTGCGGATGCTCCCCTTCTGCATGATGATGGCCCGATCCCACAGCATATCCACCGATTCGATGATATGGGTGCTGACCAGCAGCGTCGCGCCCTGGGCCCGCAGCTCCTCCATCAACCGTTTGAGCTCCTTGATGGCGTGGGGATCCAGACCGATGAAGGGCTCGTCCAGCAGCAGCACCGAGGGCTGGGTGAACAGGCCCAGGCAGATGCTCAGCTTCTGGGCCATGCCCTTGGAAAGGGCGGAGCCCAGCTTTTTCCGGTGCTCCGTCAGAGAAAAGCGCTCCAACAGCGCGTCCGCCCGGGCCCGGTAGTCCTGCAGACGGTAGGCACGGGCCACGAACTCCACGTGCTCCGCCACGGTGAGATTCGGATAGAAGGACGGGATCTCCGGAATGTAGCCCAGGATGCGGCGGCTTGCCAGCTCCGTGTTGGGCATCCCGTTGATGCGGATCTGCCCCTCAAAGCGCAGGAAGCCGGTGATGCCCTTCATCAGCGTGGACTTCCCCGCGCCGTTGGGCCCCAGCAGCACCGTGATGCTGCCGTCCGGCAGCGAAAAGCTTAAGTCGTCGCAGGCAAGGGTATTGCCGTAGCGTTTGGTGTAGTGTATCACTTCAAGCATGGTCGAGCCTCCTTTGTATGCTTCCTCAAACGGTCTGCTCCAGGCGGTAGACGTCCTTTCTGCGGTGGGACAGGAGGGGCAGCTGGGCGCGGATCTGATCCGCCAGCTCCAGATCCAGCTCCACGGTACGGAGCTCCTCCCCTTCCTCCATCTGCGTCACGATCCGACCCCAGGGATCCGTTACGATGGAGTGGCCCCAGGCGTGATAGCTGGCCGCCTCGTCCCTGGCCGGGGAGGTTCCCACACAGAAGACCTGGTTGTCCACCGCCCGCTGGCGGAACAGCAGTTCCCAGTGGGCCGGGCCGGTGGTCATATTGAAGGCCGCAGGCACCAGGATCAGCTTTGCGCCCCCATCCACCATCAGCCGGAACAGCTCCGGAAAGCGGGCGTCGTAGCAGATGCACAGGCCCATTTTGCAGAACTCCGTGTCAAACACCGTCACCTGACTGCCTGCGCTCAGGGTCTGGGATTCCATAAAGTGCTGGCCGCCGGTGACGTTGATATCGAACAGGTGCATTTTCCGGTGCCGGGCGACCTCATTGCCGCTGCGGTCGAAGACGTAGGCGGTATTGTAGACCTTTCCATCCTCCCGCTCCGCGATGGAGCCGCCGGAGAGCCAGATCCCGTATTGGGCGGCCAGATGGGAGAGCAGCTGCCACGAGGAGCCGAAGCGTGGCTCGGCAAAGTCGGGGAACAGATCCTGCTGATAGGGCCCGTTCCAGATCTCCGGCAGGGTCACCAGATCCGCCCTTTGGGCCGCGGCCTGCCCCACCAGCTCCCGCACCCGGGCGCCCCGTTCCTCTGCGCTTCCCCGCAGAAGGGCCTGTATCATGGTGATCCGTATTTTGTTCAAGCTGCCCGCCTCCCCGTTTTTTTGTTTTATTATACTCGATTTCCGGCGAAATGGCAACGCATCATTCCGCCGGGTGACAAAATTGTAAGATTCGGATAATGAAATTGTCAGAAAGCCGTGCTATGATAGGCTCAGATCATTCCGGATCGTGGATCCGGGGCATTCGGAGGAGAAGATATGGAACTGTTAAAAGTGGAAAAGCTTTGCAAGGTCTACGACAAGGGAGAAAACGAGGTCAAGGCCGTGGACGAGGTATCGTTCACCGTGCCCAAGGGACAGATGGTGGCCATCGTGGGTGCCAGCGGCTCCGGCAAATCCACCCTGCTGCATCTCATCGGCGCGGTGGATCGGCCGACCTCCGGCAAGATCTGGCTGGACGGCCAGGACGTGTTCGCCCACAACAAAAAAGAGCTGGCCATCTTCCGCCGGCGGCAGGTGGGACTGATCTATCAGTTCTACAACCTGAACCCGGTGCTGACCGCGGAGGAGAACATCGTGCTGCCCATTCTCATGGACGGGCGGAAGCCAGACAAGGCTCAGCTGGAAAAGATCCTGGATATGCTATGATAAACTGCGATGGGAGGTGGGATCATGCCCAATATTCTGCTGATTGAGGACGACGAGCAGCTTGCCGCGATTTTGATGCGCTTTCTCAATTCCGAGGGCTACGCCACGTCCCATGCCGACGGACAGCGGGAGGGCCTGCGGCTGTTCGCGGAGAACAAGTACGACTGCGTGCTGCTGGACGTCTCCCTCCGGGACGGCAGCGGCTATTCTGTCTGCGCCGCCATCAAAAAGGAGAGCGACACGCCGGTGATCTTCATCACGGCCTCGGCGGACGAGGCCTGCACGGTGGCCGGCTTTGAGATGGGAGCGGACGACTATATCGGCAAGCCCTTCGGCACCCGGGAGCTGCTGGCCCGGATGAAGAACGTCATGCGGCGGCAGCAGAAGTTCTCTCCCCTGCTCCAATGCGGCGGCGTGACGGTGGACCCCATCAAGGCCCTGGTGCTCAAAAATGGCCAGGAGCTCGCCGTGTCCGCCCTGGAATACCGCCTGCTGCTGGTGTTCTTCTCCAACAAGAACCAGATGCTCTCCCGGGACCGGATCGCCGAGGAGCTGTGGGCCCTGACCCGGGAGTTCGTCACCGACAACACCCTGAGCGTCTACATCCGGCGGCTGCGGGAGAAAATCGAGGACGACCCCCAGAACCCCCGGATCATTCTGACTGTCCGGGGCCTGGGCTATAAGGCGGTGGACGGATGAACGACAAAGCCCGCCGCCTGTTCCATTGGCTGCTGACCGGGGCCGCCGCAGGTATCTGCGCCATTTTCAGCCTGCCCTGCGCCGCTGTTTTGATCCTGTTTTCCGGGCTGCTCTTCGGGCTCTATGAGGCCCAGCTGTACAAGCGTCGGCAAACGGCAAAACGGCTCTGTGACGAGATCGACCGCATCCTCCGGGGAGAGGATCGGATCGACTTTGACGAGTACCGGGAGGGCGAGCTGAGCGTCCTGGCTGCGGAGATCCACAAAATGACCGTCCGCCTCCGGGAGCAGAACACAGCCCTGCGGAAGGAAAAACAGTTTGCCAAGGAGGCCCTGGAGGACATCTCCCACCAGCTGCGCACGCCGCTGACCTCCGTGATGATGATCCTGGGTCTGATGGGCAGTCCCGGCCAGTCGGAAGCGGAGCGCATGGACTATCTGCGGGAGCTGTACGAGCTGCTCTCCCGGATGAAATGGCTGATCGAGACCATGCTGAGCCTCTCCCGGATCGAGACGGACGCGGTGCGCTTCGCCAGGGAGCCGGTCTCCTGCCGGGCCCTCATCGACCGGGCCGTAGAAACGGTCTCCGTGACCGCGGAGCTGAAGGGCGTGGAGATTCAAAGCGATCTGAAGGGCGAGCCCGGCTTCGTCGGCGACCTCCGCTATACCGCCGAGGCCCTGGTCAACCTGCTGAAAAACGCCATCGAGCACACGCCCCCCGGGGGCACGGTCACCGTCACCGCCAAGGAAAATGCCGGATCCACCGCCATTACCATCGCCGACACCGGCGAGGGCATCCCGGAGGCGGAGCTGGCCTATATCTTCGAGCGCTTCCGCCGGGCCACGGAATACACCAAGAACGGCTTCGGCATCGGCCTCGCCTTTACCAAAAAGGTGATCTCCGCCCAGGACGGCAGCTTGAAGGCCGCCAACCGCTCCACCAGCGGCACGGTCTTTACGATTCGGTTTTATCATACACAGTAAGGGAAGGAAGCGCTCTTTGCCGACGTATACAGCGGGAAGGGCGAGCAGATTGCCCGCGCCGCATCAGGCGGTGCGTCGGTCGGCCCCTCATCCGTCCGCTTCGCGGACATCTTCCCCCCTGGGGGGGGAAGGCTTGGGTGCAACAGGAAACCTCTTTTGCCGCGCAGGCAAAAGAGGTTTCCTGGATTTTTACTTCTTCTTCACCGGATAACAGACCTCCGTCACGAATTCATCCGGGTTTTGGGTCTCGTGGGGGCTGACGTGATAGATGTTGAACATGGGGCCGGCGGGCTCATAACCGTTGGCCTCCATCCAGGAAATCACGGCGGCGTAGACCTCCGTGATCAGGGTGTAGCTGCCCTTGTAGGTGCAGCTTGCCACGGTTTCCGCCGGGAGCGTGCGGAACTTAACGTGCTCCGTGTCTGGGTACTGCCCCTTCACGGTCTTCCAGGCCATCAGCTCCACGTTTTCTTCCTTGAATTCCTGGTCAAAGAAGGATACGGCGCAGAGGCAGGGGTCTGCCTCCGTCAGGTTCATCCGGCAGGTCTCCTGCATCAGAATTCCCCAGACCATTCCCTCGTCCTCGTAGTGGGGAATGGTCATGTGAACGGTGGCGGCGTAGCGCTCTGGAATGGTTTTAACAGTGACGTTATAGTTCATGTTTTCTTCCTTTCTCAGCCGTTTTCGGGCTGCGTCCAGAAGTGCCAGCTTGCGGGCCGTTTCCGCAGACAAGGCCTCCAGCTCCTGCTGCCGTGCGGAAAAGAACGCCTCCATCTGTTCCCGGTCGCCGTAGATCTCCAGGATTTTCACGATATCCGCCAGGGAAAAGCCCAGTTCCTTCAAGGCGGCAATCCGGCCTGCCCTGGGAAGCTGATCCTCCCGGTAATAGCGGTAATCCGTGAAGCGGTCGATCTCGGCGGGCTTTAACAGGCCGATCTCGTCGTAGTGGCGCAGCATCCTGACACTGACTCTGGACAGTTTTGAAAATTCACCGATTTTCAGCATGGCGGTACCTCCTGGTGCTGATTTCTGTTGAGCTCACGGTCATTGTAATGCCTGCCACAGTGTGAGAGTCAAGAAGTTTTTTAAGAATTTTTTGCCGGGGTGCCCGATCGCAGTACTTTGTTGCAGATATTGGAAACGGACCGGAAGTGCTAAAGCTCATTGTTGAAGAAATGAATAATCCAGCAGCACCGGACACAACAAAAAGGGCTTACAACCTGCAAAACATAGAAAAAGCATTTAACATAGCTGGCAGAGTTCAGGGAAATCCCTTAGCTCCCATCTGGCTACGTCAAATGCTATCAATACTGTAGCAGATTTGTTTGACGCTGTCAAGAGGTATGATCCAAAATTTCAACCAAATACCCCGAGTAAGATCGTTGACCAGGACGGGAATCCACTGCAAGTATATCCTGGGACAGAGTCCGATTTCACTGTTTTTGATCCCAAGAAAACCAGAAGCAGAATGGACATTGCGGGGATGTTCTTCTCACCATTGGAGATTGACGCGGCGGGCTACGGTTCTAAGGTTGGATTATTCTATCTGCAAATCTATCTGCAAACGCAATTGGAGTTTTTGGAGGTGACGACCAGATTTGAACTGGTGAATGACGGTTTTGCAGGACGATATCATACCATTCAAAAACCCTTGTTTTTCCTGGGTTTTTCGAGAGTCCCGAAAAAAATATCCATGGGAATATCCATTGCACACCTTGTATAACCTTAGCTACATGTTACCGAAATGCGCTCTCTCACCAGATCATTTCCCAAGGGCAGCACAGATTTCTACCTCTTTTCCCCGGAACGCGACGCCATATTTTAGAATACTTGAAACACCATTTGCTTGAAGTTCGATTGCGTATTGCTTTTCCTCAATTTGATCCAGAGCTGCTTGCGCAAAAGCCTTCAGATCTGTTCCATCTCCCGTCTTAGCTGCTTTCAATTCAATCAGAATACCCGGAAGCGAGGCAATCCGCGGCTTTAGCTGAATATCATATCGTCCCTCACCGGATTCCCGGTTTGAGCGAATCTCAAACCGGGAATCCATGATGGCACAGAGGCCGAGGATAAGCCCGTGATAGAAATTCTCTCCGGCCGTGTCGTAGAAACTGACTGTTTGAAGCAGGAGCTGTCGAATCGTTGCTTGCAGTTTTTCGGTATTCCCAGTGTAGATTGCTTCCTGAATGGAAATGGCTGTGGAGGACGGAATGAAATTCACCAGGTGATCCAGGACCTCTTTTTTATAAACAAGGGCGATCTCCCGGTTGGGCAAGGAAAGCTCACACATGTAGCCGTTGATGAAGGAAGGGTCAACAGATTGCTGCCTCAGATACCCAGCTACCAGGAGGAACCCATAGACCGTGGAGGGATTCTTGCGTATTTCCGGGTATACAACACCGGTTTCAATATTCGTCAGGAAAGATTGGCCTTGCAGAAGCAATTGAAGATTTTCGTAAATCTCCGGTCCGGCTTCTGCCAGGACCTCTCCAATAATTTCGTTGCTTCCTGTGGACTGCCAATATGCGCCCGGTTTGCAGTTATTGCGAAAATAGTTGATGACAGACCAGGGATTGAAAATTTCCGTGTCGCCGAAGCGATAACCATCATACCATGCGAGAAGATCGTTATATTTGTCCTCTGCATGGTAGTATTCCGTCATGACCCTGACTTCCTCTTTGGTAAAGCCAAAATAGGAACTGTACTTATCGTCAAGGATAGAATTGATGGCAAGATTATTTAAGCCGCTGAAGATGCTTTCCCTTGCAACGCGGAGAATACCGGTGAGAAAGCCAAAAGACAGATCTTTATTGTCCTTGAAACCACCGGAAAATAAGTTCCGCATGAAAGAAATGATCTGATCGTAGAAGTCCCGAGTATGGCCTTGCTGAATCGGAGTATCGTATTCGTCGATAATGATGATCGGCGGGATCTTGTGATGTGCATGGAGCATTCGGGTCAGTAAGAGGAAGGCGCCGGAGAGCTCCGTTTCGGACGCTTTTCGCTCCATAATCCGACGGAAACTCCCTTTGTCTACTTCATTGCAGGCATCGGATGTCTGAAGCTCTGAATGCCTTGCAAACTCGCTGCCTATGATCTCTGCCAGCTTCTCCAGCGTATCATCCCAGTTTTTGTATTTGACGTCCTTGAACGTGACAAAAATCACAGGATACTTTCCTTGGTAGCTTCGATAAACCTCTCCCTGCTTCCAGATCGCTTTGTCCTTAAAATAGACAGAGGTATCCTCGTCTGTCTTTTCAAAGAAGGTACGCAGCATATCCATGTTCAGCGTTTTTCCGAACCGTCGAGGCCGCGTGAAAAGGGAGACCATAGGTCTGTCATCGATGAAGTCCTTGATCAGCATGGTCTTATCCACATAATAGTATTGTGTCGAGGCAATCCGGTAGTCTGAAATGCCTACGGGCAGCGGCTTCCGGATTTTTTCTTTTTTCTGTAGATAAGCGCCGCTGCGCACCCGTCTGTCAGCCGGTTTTTCAGCGTTCTCTGGGATAAACCAGATTCCGCCCTCTTTATGCGCTCCCACAATTTTCCCGCTTCTGCATATGCCTGTTACACTGCGCTCCTGCAATCCCCAGCGCGCGGCAGCCTCTTTCACAGTAATCCAGTCAGACATCGTACCGCCTCCTTGCATGTCTTCTACTCTTATTATAACCGCAAGCAGAAAAAAGTCAATGTTCATCGGAAAAATATCAACTCCACTGACATTTTTCCGATGGAAAAATATATATTGCCGATTGTCCTGCTTCTTCTAAACCACAATCGCGTTTAATTTCATTCCGCCGCTTTCTTGACGCAAAGCTCAGGCGGGATTGTATGATCCTGCAGAATCGTAAGTTGGGGGGGATAATACTTGAAAAAATGAGTTCTGTGTGTTATACTGCTGGGAAACCGATGCAGCAGAAACACAGGCTGGCATCGAAAGAAAGGTGGCTGTTATTCTGTGCAGCTGATACTGTCTGATCTGAAAAAATCCTTTGACAAGCAGGAGGTGCTGCGCGGCGCTTCCTTTACCTTTGAAACGGGGCACATTTACGGCCTGCTGGGACGTAACGGCGCCGGCAAGACCACCCTCTTCAACTGCCTCAACGAGGACTTGAAGCCGGACGGGGGAAGCGTGATGCTCCGGGGAGGAAACGGTACGGAGCGACCCCTTGCCGCGGAGGATCTGGGCTATGTGCTCTCCACGCCCATTGTGCCGGATTTTCTGACCGCCCGGGAGTTTTTGAAGTTCTTCCTGGAAATCAACCGGGGCAAGATCCACAAGCCCCAGGATCCGGACGATTACCTGGACTATATGCAGATCGACCCGGCGGACCGGGGCAAGCTGCTGAAGGACTTCTCCCACGGCATGAAAAACAAGATGCAGATGCTCATCCAGTTTGTTGCCGATCCGCCCGTCCTGTTGCTGGACGAGCCGCTGACATCCCTCGACGTGGTCGTGGCCGAGGAGATGAAGCAGCTCCTGCGCCGCCGCAGAGCAGACCATATCACCATCCTCTCCACCCATATTATGGAGTTGGCCCTGGATCTCTGCGATGAAATCGTGATCCTGCACAACGGCGTCCTGGCCCCGGTGAACCGGGAGCAGCTGGACGACGCAGCCTACAAGGACAGGATCATCGCTGCCCTGAAGGAGGAGCAGAATGTTTGAGGCATTTTGGATCTCTACCCGCCTGCGCATCAGCTATCGGGTCAACGGTATTCTGTACTGGCTGAAACGGATCCCGCTTTTGGGCAAGCTGTTTCCCGCCGCTCCATACCAGATCGCTGGCTTGAAAAGCTTTGCGCTGGTGCTGGCTGTGATTTGGGAACTGCTGACTTTCTTTTTGGGAAAGTTGCTGTATCTCTGCCTGTTCTATCTTCCGGCCATGTCGTTTTTCCAGGAAAAACATGGCGTAAACCTGGCGGCGGCATTTCAGCATCTCTTTCTGTTCCTGACCCTTGCGGGTGCGTTTGCCTGGAATCGCTTCGCAACAAGCGACGCCAATTCCCACTATGCTGTGTTTCTCCTGGGGATGGACGCCAAGCGCTACGCGCTGTCCAATTATCTGTATTTTCTCTTTAAAACCGCGCTTGGCTTTGCCGGGATCTTTGTGGTGGCGTTTTTGCTGCAGCCGGACGAATTGCGGGTTTCTGCCGTCTGGATTCTGACGCTGCCTCTGCTGGTCGTAGCCAGCAAGCTGGTGGAGTCTGCCGGAGAGCTCGCACTTTTCCGCAAAACGGGCAGGAATTTGTCCGATCCGTCGCTGCAAAAAATTGCCCTGGTCATTCCGCTCCTGCTGATCGCCCTGGCATACGGTCTGCCGGTTCTGGGCTGGATGATTCCGAGCATCGTCTTGTATCTGCTCACCGGCCTGCTGGCGCTGCTGGCTATTTTCGCTGTACTGTATCTGTTCCGCTTCCGGGAATACCGCCAGCTTTATCAGTCATATCCCTACCAACTTGTGACAGTCGCCTATGTGCAAAAAACAACGCAGGAACATTATCAAAAGAAGCTGGTGCTGGAGGCCTCCAGCGATAAAACGGGCTGTGCCTATTTCAATGATCTCTTTTTTCAGCGGCACAAAAGGCTGCTCCTGCGCCCCGCCCGCATTTTCGCGGGTATCGCGGCAGCGGCGCTGCTCGCATTGCTTGCGGCAACGCAGATATATCCTGATCTGGCAGAGAAAACCAGTACGAATCTGATAAAGACACTTCCGTACCTTCCCATGTTGATGTATTATATCAATCGGGGACAGTCCACCACCCAGATGCTGTTTTTTAACTGCGACTACAGTATGCTGTCCTATCGCTTCTACCGCCAGCCCTCTGTGATCCTGCCTCTGTTTTGGGCGCGGCTGCGGATGCTGGTCCGGATCAATCTGCGCCCGGCCATTGTGCTGGCTGTGGGTCTGCCGTTGCTGATGCTGCTCTGCGGCGGCACGGAACAGCCCGTGGATTATCTGATTCTGCCGGTGACGGTCCTGGCCTTGTCCGTGTTCTTCTCCACCCACTATCTGGTGCTGTACTATCTGCTCCAGCCCTATACGGCGGGGCTGCAAACCAAGAATCCCGCCTATACCGCCATTACCTCCGCAACCTATTTGGTGAGTTGGCAGGGGGCGAGGATGATGGGGGAGCTGATGACGCCGCTCCTGTTTGGCCTTGCCTGCATTAGCTTCTCACTGCTGTATGTTGCAGTCGCCCTCCTGCTCGCACGTCGCCTGGCCCCAAAAACCTTCCGGCTGCGGCAGTAGAAAAACATCGCCCGTCACACAGGCTGACCGCTGTCCGACCTGCGGAATGACAAAGCTCAGGCGGGATTGTATGATCCCCTATTGCATTTGGAGCGTAATCGGGTATAATTGTTTGTAGCTTGTAATGGAACGCGATCAGCGGAAGGATGAATGGAATGCATTATTCTGAAACTATACAGTTAAAGAACGGAAAAAACTGTGAATTGCGAAATGCGGAAGCTGCGGACGCAAGCGCGTTCCTTGCCTATTTTATGCAATGTCACGGGGAAACCGACTTTCTGACCACGTATCCGGACGAGACAGAGCATGATCTCGAAAAAGTAGCGGCTCGGCTTCAAGCCAGTGCCGACAGTGATACGGATATTGAGATTCTTGCGTTCGTCGACGGCAAGCTCGCCGGAAGCGCAGGCATCAACAAATTGCGGGACCGGGACAAGCTAAGGCACCGGGCAGAATTCGGCATCTCGATTCTGAGGGAATACTGGGGTCTCGGGATCGGAAACGTGCTCACAAGAGCCTGCATCGACTGTGCAAGGCAGGCCGGCTTCCTCCAGTTGGAGTTGGAGGCCGTTTCGGAAAATAACAGTGCGATCCGCCTATACGCGAAGCACGGCTTCGTGGAATACGGCAGAAACCCAAAGGGCTTCCGCAACAGAGCCGGAAACTGGCAGGAGCTGGTTCTCATGCGCCTTGAATTGTAAGCCCGGACATCCATTGCGCTTCCGTTTTGGGGAAAAACCGATTGATTTGAGACAATTTCCCGTTCGCACATTCGACAAGATTGCCTCCTTCGGCTGCAATTGAGACCGAAGGAGGCGATTACTATGAGAAATGAGAAACGCTATCTGTAGTACCGGCTATGTGTGAGTTCTGACGCGGCCCCTCTGCGTTGTTCCGCACTCAGAATAAATCAAATTGTCCGTTGCGCCTGGCGCAGCGCTCCGCAAAGCCAAACAGGAACCGCGCCAGCAGGGCATACGCCGCGCCGGTGGCCAACTCCGCCATAATCAGCGTCCAGAATATGCCGCGTTCCAGGCTGAATAAGCTGTTCATGGCTGCAATCGATTTGGTCAGCGGCATCATTTGTGCAATTACCCGCCCAGCCAGAGGGAGCTGTGACACAGGAAATTCCGCACCGGTGAAGAGGATCAGCAGATAGCTGACCACGTTCAGCACCAGGTGCATGCTGTCATTCATCAAGCCAAATACAGACAGAAACAGCCCAAAGCAGGTCGCAGACGCCATGCCGCAGAGAATCGTCAGGGCTGCGAGACCCAGGTGCACACCGGAAAAGTCCACCCCGAACACCAGGGACCCTACCAGAAAGCCACACACCGAGGCGACCACGGCAAACAGAGCGGGATATAGACCGTTTGCCAGAATCAGCGGCAGCTTGGTGCCGGGCGAGGCAATGATGGAGCGCAGCCGCCCCGTATACCGCTCGCCGCGGAAGGCATTGCCCAGGCTGAAGACACAGGCGTCCGTGCAAAGCAGGAAAGCGTTGCCAATAACCCAACTGGTCAGATTGCTGGTTTTGAAGCTGTAGGACGCAATCAGACAGTAGAAAATTAACGTCACAAGCGGATAACCAACCTGCATCAGTGCAAATTCCTCACCTGAAAACGCCGCCCGGCGTCCCTTGTGATAGAGCTGCGCTTGTTCAAAAAACCTTCGGATCATTATGCCACCTCCAAAGTTGCCGCAATGCGAACGCGGCGGTCAATTCTGCGGTAGAGCAGCCCGGACAGTACTGCGTACAGGGCAGTCAACCCAAGCAGGATGCCCAGCTTGTTCCAAAAAGCTGCCAGATCGTTTACACCCCAAACGGACATGCGCAGCAGCTCCACGGCATAGGTGGGAGAGAGCGCGCGGCTGATTCCCCGCACGGCTCCGGGCAGCACCGAGACCGGGAATGCGAAGCCGCAGAGCAGGTTGATCGGGATCTCAATGCAGTTCATGTACAATTCTGTTTTACGCGAGAGCGTCAGCAGGCAGGCCACCATCGAGGAAATGACGACAAAGCTCAATACCGCTGCCAACAGCGCCAGAAGAAAATAGAGTGGGCTTCCCAGCGTCAACGGAACCTGATAGAGTACAACGGCTGTGAGCAGCGAAATCCCCAGGGTCAAAAGAGAAATCAATGTATTACCGATGATTTTTCCGAGAATGATGCCGGGAAAGCTGGCCGGAGTGGCAAAGATCAGCGCAAGCGTGCCGCTGTAGCGCTCTCGGTTGATGTCCCCTGCCGAGGAAAAACAGATGCAGCCCCAGAGCCCCATCAGTCCCGCCCCAAGTACCACGTAGGCCATGAAGTTTTCCTCGCCTGCGCTGCGGTACATTTCGTAGAGCAGAATCGTGTTCAAAATGGGATTGGCAATGAGGCAGAAACGGAACATGGGACGGGCAAAGGACTGCTTCATCTGCACCCGCATGGTACTGCACAAAACGGCAAGATTCATGCAGACACCCCCTCAATCAACTTCACATAGGCGTCCTCCAGGCTTTGCGCGCAACCCTTGATCTCCGCCGGTGTTCCCCGCGCCACAACCTTGCCCTTGTTGATGATAATCAGCCGATCACAGAGCTCTTCCACTTCTGCCAGATTGTGCGTGGTCAGCAGGACGGTTTTGCCCTGCTCCTTCAGTCGACGGATGATATCGCGAAGCATTCTTGCTCCCAAGGGATCCAGGCCCACGGTGGGCTCGTCCATGAACAAGATTTCGGGATCGTTGATGAGTCCACGCGCGATTTGCAGACGCTGGATCATGCCCTTGGAGTAGGTCTCCGCCAGATCGTCCGCCCGGTCGGCCAAATCCACCAGCTTCAAAATCTTCTCAATTCGGACGTCCCGCTCCTTGCGTGGGATCAAATAAAGGTTCGAGAAGTATCGAAGATTGTCCCGGGCGGAGAGCCTGCGATATACGCCCATTTCGCCACCGAAGATGAAATTGATCCGCTTGCGAATCTGCTTTTCCTGGCCGAAGGTGTCGCAGCCCAGAACCTTGCAAGTCCCGGCGGTGGGAGCCAGCAGTGTCGTCAGCATCTTGATTGTGGTTGTCTTTCCCGCGCCGTTCTGCCCCAACAGGCCGAAGATTTCGCCGCGCCGTACCTCGAACGAAATGCCATCTACCGCCTGAACCACACGCTTTTCCTTTTTCAAAAAACCGCGACGGGTGACGTACGTCCTCTTTAGCTCTTTGACCTCAATCACAGTATCCATTTGATCGCCTCCATTATTCGATATTGATAGAATTAGATTATAATAGAAATAGCAACTTTGTCAAGCACTTTTTCAGAAAAAAATCGGCTGCCTCACAGAATTGTGAGACAGCCGTTGCATGTCTGCTATGGTTTTTCGTCTTTGCTTCCGTCCAGCTTCAGATCACGTTCCACTGCTTCCAGCAGCGCCCATACGGTTTTCCGCGAGACGCCGTAGTATTTCGCGGTCTTGACCTGCTCCTCTGTAACAAGTCCCCGATCCCGCAGCTCCGCCATGTGATGGGATACGGTGGACGGCGCCAGCTTGAGCGCGCGAACAATATCCTGTCCGCTCACCGGGCCGCTCCGAGCCAGCAGCATCATGATCTGATAGCGGGTTTCGTCTGCCATCGCCTTGAGGGCGGCAATGGTATCTTCCTGTGCCCGTTCCGGCTCTCGGATGCTGCAAAGCAAAATCTGCTTGTTGTGGGGTGTGCCGTTGTCATAGAAGAAGCGCATGGACGCAAAGGGCAGCAGCAGGGATGGCAGGAAATAGAAGGTCTCATAGGGGCCACGGTTGCGGAAGGTCTTTCCCATCAGCTTTTGGGCGCATTCCAAGGGTTCCGCAGAAGACAGGTTCTCTACAACCTGAGCCCGGAAAGCTTCCACAGCCTGTTCCTGCTCCCGGAGCGCGTCCCGCAGGATCGGCGTGTCCAGTTCCGCAGCCAAAGCAAAGAATTCCGAAAGATAGCGGTCGTTTTGGCGCACAAAGGAGGAAACTCCAAGAAAACTGGGGCAGCGCTCCTCCACCCGCCCAAAAAGGGTATCCAGAGCAGCATCGTCCGTCAGAGCCAGACGCAGCTCCTCTTGCGTTGTGCCGCCAAACCAGCGCCACTCCGCCTGCCGGAACAGGCGTTGCTCCGGCGGCAGAGAAAAGATATAGGCACTAAGACCTGCCAAAGTGAAGTCCGCAGACAGATCATCCAGCAAAAATTCCAGGGGGGATGGAGCCAGAGCCTGTACGGCAGCGTAGGTCTCAAACAAAAACCGATACTGCCTCCGCCAGGCCGCGATCCGCGGGGAACCAAATAAGTCTGTGCAAACATGGTGCACCGTTTCACTGCACAGCAAACTGAACGCGCCAAGAATCGCTTCCAATTCAGGTGAAAAGGCAAAAATGCAATTATCCTTCAATGATTCCCAGCGCATTGCGGAACCCCCTGTCGTTTGATGCGTCTATTATACCATGTTCATCGAAAAAAGCAAGAGTGACGCACAGGGCTAAAATGTATGCGGCTTCATTCGTCCAAATGGCTCAGCACTACCTGAACGGGAACGATCCGGTAAGTCTGAATTATGTTTATGATAGCAGAGGCCGGTTGCTTCAGCTCAATCGAAAGGATTATCTCGGCACGGCGTTGACCCGACAGGGCTATCATTTCGACTATGACGCCTGGGGGAATACCACAAAGATTTATGTTGGCGCTGCCTACGGTGATACGTCAAGCTCTCTTTATTCGGCTATTTGGTTGGCTGAATACGAGTACAACGTCAACGGAACGATCTCCAAGATGACGTACGCAAACGGCGACTATGTGCTGTATGGCTATGATTCGCTTGACAGGCTTATATCGGAGGTGTATCATAGGTATGGCGGTGCCATTGAAACCGGGTTCTATTACCTCCAGAGCAGATATTACGACCCCGCCCTGGGCAGATTCCTCAACGCGGACTCCTACGCCTCCACCGGCCAGGGCTTCCTGGGCTACAATATGTTTGCGTACTGTGAGAATAACCCGGTGAACGGTGAGGACCCAAGGGGCGAGTTTATTTTAACAGCTATCGTTATTGGGATTGGCATTGGTTTAGCAAGCCAATATGTCAGTGATGTTATCGATAATCACAAAGAAGGTAAAACAGGGTGGGATATGTTTGCCTTTCGATCATCTTGGAAGGACTATCTTGCATCTGCTGCCGGAGGAGGAATAGCTGCTCTTGGAGGAGGACCTTTTAGTTCTTTTGCTTCTGGTGCAATAGGGAATGTTGTATGTAAGTGGATTAAAGGGGATATATCAAGTTTTGACGATGCAATTTCTTATGCAGTAGATGGTGGTGGTGCAAACTTTGTGGCATGGGGTTTCAAAGAGCTTGCTGAGGCAAGTAAGGTTTTTGAAATTGATAAGTTGCCAAGATTTGATAGGAAGCGTCTTTTTGAGGGTTTAATTGAACCCGGCGGATGGAATAATAACCTGAAAATTTGGTCAGGCGCATCTTTTTCACAGAAACTAAAAATGGTGGAGGGTTATTATTTCGTTTTTAAATCCGGAATTTATTCTACTATATTGTCGTCGGGAATCCTATTGGGAAAAGAGAGTGAGTAAGAATTGACTTCAAAAGATAGCATTCGATTGCAATTGAAACCTCGAAGGATTGTTTGTAAGTACTTTAATGTATTATTTATTTATGTTTTTGTTTCTCTAATGTTATCTGTATGTGTCTTGTTTATTTCATTCTCAAGCGATAATGAATTCGTACGCGAGTATTCTGTATTGTTTTCAAGCGGCCTGTTTTTGTGCCTTTGTTTGGCGAAATTTCACTTGATTGTGTATTTTTTTCGTGTTCTTTCTGAACGAAAAACCGAGGAGTATACTTGCCGAACGATTGTGATAGAAACAATCGCTGAAGCTAAACATCATAATTTCTACACAAGGGGAGGACTCGTTGGTTTTGAGAAGTCTGTATTAAAGGACACGGAAGGAAGAATATACTATTATATTGGCCACTCAATTACTTCAAGGTTTCTTTTGGGGGAGGCAGTTACGATTGAGTGCTTACCTAAAACAGGATTTTTGCTTTCGATTGGATATAAGAATAGCGCGTCAAGAAAAGATTTGACCTGGGCATTTAATTGCTGCTTTTCGTTCTATCTCTCAAATTAATGAGGACAGTGAGGGCAGGGGACGATTCCTTGTCCTGAATGAGCGCCGTCCTTTCTGTGCTGATTCGAGCATAATAATCCTTCTCAAACCAACGCACCGCCCGTAGGGACGGATGCCCATATCCGCCCTTGCCTCCCGCAGAGTCGCGCCCCGTTGCCCGTTCCCCCGTAGGGGACGCTCTTACCCCGCAGGGGTGAGCGTCCCGGCATTCGGAACGAATGCAATTTGCCGCAGGCAAGTCCGGCCGGGTTCCGTCATTGTTCCCGGTTGGATTGCCCCGCCGGGCGATTGTTTGCTGCGCAAACGCGGACAATCATTGTCCCTACGAATCCAACTTCGACACCGAGACGGGCTTCTACTACCTCCAGTCCAGATATTACGACCCCATTGTGAAGCGCTTCCTCAACGCAGACTCCTACGCATCCACCGGTCAGGGCTTCATCGGGTATAATATGTTTGCGTATTGCAATAATTGCCCGGTGATTGGTGCCGACCCAGCCGGACATGAAATGTACTTTTTTAACTACCTTGATATTGGTGGAGAGGACAGCTACACAGACGGTATATCCAAGGCACTTGTCTATTCTGCGGATTGTACCGGAATTGGTGGCTATTCGACGTCTACTGTTACAAGCTATGGTTATTCTTCCAATTACTACGCTTATTCTCAATCTGAGTATTATGGTTCGACGTCCTCCTATTCTAGTCAATTCTCTTATTCGACAATCCTGCAATCCGAAAGCAATTATTCAAATTCTATTTCGGAGCAATGCTATGTTGCGCCCAATGAATGCACTATTGTCGGCGGTGGGCATGGCAATCCAATACATTTCGAACGAATAGAAGCCCAAATTAGTGAACTTGCAAGTTCCGGAAACTATGTTGAAATTTATGGTAATAGGGCTCTTAGTACAGCAGGATTAATTGGAAACCAACGGCCAGACATAATTGCAAAAACAATTGATGGGAGATTTGAGATCTGGGAATTTGCAAGCAAATCTCAAGCTGGTGGATCTGGTTTAGCGGCATTAATAGCTAAAATTCAAATCATGAGGGCGTTGAATCCAAGTGCAGACTTTAAGGAGATAATACCCTGGAATTGAAGAATGAAGGAGAAGATTTTGATATGCAAAAAAAATGGGAAGCAGAACTGTCTCCTATAAACAGAGATGGTGAGCTTTATGGAAAGCTCTTTTCGTGCGCGGCTTTTAATTGTTTTTTGTATGTACGAAAAATGCACCTTGAATTACTTTGCTTTACAAATGAAGGACATTTTTTACAGCAAAAAAACTTCCCAAATTGTCAACCTGATATTGCATTATTGTGGCAGACGTCAAATACTAATCCTAACGCAATTATTTGCGGCAAAAACTTAGTATTCTATATGGATACTTTGTCGCCATTGATCGATCCACCTCCGAAAATAATGGAAGGGTATTGTGCAAACCCATTCCATCTCACAGACGACCCGTTCCTTTTTGGAGATTATAGGATAGAGCATAAAGGAGAATTTGGGTTTCGCTGCAAAAAAGCGGAAGTCCGGAACAATATTTGGGAGATTACTTTGAACGGCTATCTATATCGTGATTTGATATTCTTCCCAAAGACAAATTCCGTTCTTTTTTGTACTGCCGGTCATGGTGGAAGCGTGTATTCTGTAGACATTGAAAGTGGAGAAAAACGTTTTGAGGTCAAAACAGGCGGTACAAAAGACATTGTAATTATTGGGAATATGTTGTATTGCTATAGGCTGGGGAAAAAAGGAAGTCTCCTGGAGGTAGATATAAATACTGGGGATGTAATAAACGAACACCCTTTGTATGAAGTCGATCTTAATTCTCCCTTACAGAAAACGAGCGATTCTATTTTATTCACTGTCTCTAGGAAAAGAATCAACAAAGTGACGCAGATTCCAGTTCTTATTGGTTTTGAGTTGTGACTTTCCAATCAACATGAGGATGGGAGACAGTTCCTTTTCTTGGTTGAATGGCTGTTTTTCTTAATCTGATTCGAGCAAAACGAACCTTTTCAAAACAACGCACCCCGGGAGGGCTTCGGCCTTCCTGGGGAAATGGAAGGCTTTCCCTTCTATCATCCTGAGCGAAGCGCAAGCAAAGTCGAAGGATCCGTTTCTCTCTGGCGTTTTTTCTTGTAATACCAGGGGTACGGATTCTTCGCTTCGCTCAGAATGACAGTCCGGGAATCGCTTCGTAGCGTCGCACAGTTTGCGATATGGTATGCACCCGTAGGGGAGGCGTTCCGCCTCCTGCATTCCCAGTACGAAAAAGGACGAAAAACCGGGACGGGATACCCGCCCCCTACGCCCTGTAGCGCGGGCAATTTGCCCGCTGTTTCCCGTCAAGCAACACGTTTGGGGCGGGCAAACACTACTCACTTAATAGCTATTTCACTGCGCTCCTTGTATAATAGGCCTGCGTTTCACGCGGATTCTATTATACAAGGAGCTTTTATGATGGAACAGAAATACATTGCAGGGATCTACTGTCGGCTTTCAAAAGACGATGATCGCCCCGGGGAGAGCATGAGCATCGAAACCCAGCGTGCAATGCTCACGGAGTATTGCGTGAAAAACAATCTTGAAATCTACGACGTGTACGTGGATGACGGATTTACCGGAACAAACTTCGAGCGAGAGGCGTTCCAACGGCTTCTCAACGACATTGACGCGGGAACGGTCAACATGGTTTTGACGAAGGATCTATCCCGGCTGGGCAGAGATTATATCCAGATGGGCTACTACACGGAAATCTATTTCCCATCCAAAGGCATCCGGTATGTGGCGCTGAACGATGGATATGATTCACAAAGCAGCACGAATGATATTGCCCCTTTTATGAACATCCTGAACGATATGTACGCCCGTGATATATCCAGAAAGGTTAAAGCAGCAAAGCATCAACGCGCAAAAAGAGGCTATTATGTTGCCAGTGAAGCGCCTTATGGATATAAAAAGGCCTCCGGCCATCTTGCGGTCGACCCAGAGGCAGCACGAAACGTGCGATTGATTTTTGAACTGGCGGCGGAGGGTTTGGGTGAGATCCGAATATCGCAGGAGCTCCGTGTACGGGGAATACTATGCCCTTCTGCCTATAAAGCCGCAAACGGTTTGGATACCAATTCCCGAAATGCAGTCAAGCCAGGCCTTGAATGCGTCTGGCCGCCACATTCCATTGGCTTGCTGCTTCGCAATCGAGTCTATCTTGGCGAACTCCGCTCTCACAGGACTGAGGTCATCAACCACAAGACAAAGCAAATCAGGCAAGTCCCAGAGGAGGAGCAAATCGTAATCCCAAACTCCCATCCTCCGATTATTGAAGAAACTTTATTTCAGCGCGTCCAGCAGGTTCGCAGCAGCCACAGATGCCCTGCGGAATATGCCAGAGAAAACATCTTTCGAGGCCTCCTTTTTTGCAGCTGCTGCGGTCATCCGCTGTCCGTTGCGCACCGAAAGCTGAAATATCGGGAGGAGGATATTTACCGCTGTATGCGCCATTATTACGTCCCAGAGGAGTGCCCCAAAACACACGCAGTCTATCATAACGCCCTGTCCGAGCATGTTTTGGAACAGATCCACGCGCTTGCCAGGAGCATGAAGCGCCGAAAGGTTTCAGCGCCAATTGTCCAATATCTTCACGCTGAATCCTTGAATGCCGAAATGCTTCAGAAAGTTATTGAGCGCATCGAGGTCGGTCATATCGGTTATCGAACGCAACTAAACCGGGCGGTAAGAATTGTGTGGAAACTATAGCGCATCGTTTCGTGCTGGTGCCGCCGGAG
>JAEEGI010005955.1_pt1 | contig 27735 bp, 27 predicted proteins | sample 8958751 | NCBI WGS metagenome assembly JAEEGI01 (sample SAMN16246545, study PRJNA631951) | gut metagenome | biome: gut microbiome; feature: rumen; material: KS-attached | host: Bos | place: Iran: Karaj | collected 2018-10 | reverse complement strand
GCGCGTTGCTCATCAACCGTCCGGAATTTTGCGACCGTGCCGAAATTATCCGCGAAAAGGGCACGAACCGCTGCCAGTTCCATCGCGGCGAAGTCGATAAATACACATGGGTAGAGCTTGGGTCCAGCTACTTGCCGAGCGAGCTGAACGCTGCTTATCTTTATGCCGAACTGGAATGCGCCGACATCATCAACGATGCCCGTATGGCAAGTTGGAACGCCTATCGTGAAAGGCTTGCACCTCTTGCCGAGAAGGGGTTGATTGAATTCCCGCATATTCCGGAACATTGTACGCACAACGCGCACATGTTTTACCTGAAAGTGGAAGATCTAGCGACGCGAACTGCGCTCTTGAAGCACCTTGTCTATAACGGCGTCTTGGCCGTGTTCCATTATGTTCCGCTGCACTCGTCGCCTGCCGGCATGCGTTTCGGCAGGTTCCACGGTGAAGACAAATTTACGACCAACGAAAGCAATCGATTGCTCCGTTTGCCAATGTTCTATGGACTGAAAGAAGAAGAAATCGAGTATATCTGTGGAAAGGTGTTTGAATTCTTTGGGGTGTAAACTCATCATTTTCGACCTTGACGGAACTTTGCTCGACACGGGCAGGGGTATTTCGAAATGTATTGCGTCAACACTGGGCAAAATGGGTTTCAAAGTTCCCGATGAGGAAACCTGCAAAACCTTTGTCGGCCCTCCTTTAAAAAAACGTTTCCTTGAATTGTTCAATGCCGGTGAAAATACCGCTGATGCGGTGATGAAGGCTTTTCGCGAGGAATACGGGAAAGGCGATGTCTTTTTGGCTGACCGCTATGCTGGCATGGAAGAGTGTCTTACCGCTCTTCACGAGCATTTTTCGCTTGCTGTTGCAACTTACAAACGCGAAGATCACGCCGTCCAACTTCTAGAAAAATTCGGGATGGCGCATTTCTTTGACGCAATATGCGGTTCCGATGCAGCGGCGACCATGACCAAGAACCAGATTGTCGAAAAGGCTATGAATTTGGTGGGTGTTGCTCCTGCTGAGAGTCTTTTGATTGGCGATAGTGCCAACGATGCGGAAAGTGCCGCACAATTGGGAATTCCGTTTATTGGCGTGACCTACGGCTACGGGTTCAAAAATGATGCCGATATTGTGAAGTTCCCGCATATTGCCTGTGCACAGAATCCCCTGCAATTGGTTGATTTTATTGCGCGTTAGCGTTAAATAATATATATTACTAAAAGAAATTTACACTGTTTAGGACAACCGGTGGCAGTCATGGACGATCAGAAAAAGACCGCAATTATAACGGGCTCGAATCGAGGCATAGGAAAGGAATTTTTGAAAACGTTCGCCCATGCCGGATACGATATTTACGCCTGTGCCCGTAAACAAGACGAATCCTTTGAAACCTTTTTAGACGACCTGTCGGCAGACTGCGGAGTGGAGATTAAGCCCGTCTATTTTGACTTGAGCTGCGAAGAAGAAATCAAGGAAGGGATGAAATCTATTTTCGCGGACAAGAAGAAGATTGATGTTTTGATTAACAATGCAGGTGTTGCTTTCGGTGGTCTTTTTACCATGACGTCCCTTGATAAACTGAAGGAAGTCTATCAAGTGAATGTGTTTGCGCAAGTCCAGCTGATGCAACTTGTGTCTCGCGTGATGATGCGACAGAAATCGGGTTGTATTATCAACATGTGCTCTGTCGGTGGAATTGAAACCTCCCCTGGATATCTGGCCTATGGTTCAAGTAAGGCAGCCCTGATTTGGATAACGAAGTCCTTGTCCAAGGAACTGGGACCGTATAATATTCGTGTCAACGGAATTGCTCCGGGTCTCGTAGATACGGAGATGGGTAATTACAAGTCTGATGAAGAGAAGGAAAAAGTTTTGAACCGGATGAGTATCCACCGAATGGGCAAGCCTGAAGAAATAGCTAAGGCAGCACTTTATATTGCGTCGGATGACGCTGCTTACATGACAGGTCACATCATGGTTCTTGATGGGGGCCGTGTCTGATGGGTTTTCACAATAAAAAAATAGACTGCTCGGCAGACAATGTCTGCAGGCTGACGGATATGTCCAAGCGAATGCGTCTCGATGCGATGGACATGGCTCTCGCTTCAGGTAATAATGGTTCGCATCTTGGCGGAAGTTTGTCTGCCATTGAGATTATTGCGACTCTTTATGGCGAAATCCTTAATGTTTCTCCTAAGAATCCGATGAACTCAGAAAGGGACATTTTTATCCCGAGCAAGAACCATTGCGTGCTTGCGCATATCCCGGCGTTGGCGGAGGCTGGCTTTATTCCGCATGAGGAAATTCTAGAATTTCAGAAGGATGGAGGCCGTCTGACTGGCTACCCGGAAAGAAAAGAAATCGGACTTGAATACTCTGGCGGAAGCCTCGGAATGGCTATTTCGGTGGGCATCGGGCTTGCACTTGCCGCCAAAGAAAGAAAGAGTAACAGAGACATTTACATACTGATGGGCGACGGAGAATTGAACGAAGGTTCGATATGGGAAGCTTTCATGGCCGCACCGCATTTTAAGTTGGATAACTTGACGGCCATTATCGACAGGAATCACCTTTCCTATGACGGAAACACCGAAGATGTGATGCCGATTGAAAACCTGGCAGACAAGATGAAAAGTTTTAACTGGTTCGTCTCAGAATGCGACGGGCATAATGTTGAGTCGCTGCTTAAGGCTTTCACGGAAAATGAAGAAGGAAAACCTCACGTTATCATCGCAGATACCGTAAAGGGCAAGGGCGTTTCCTTTATTGAAAACAGGCCTGAATGGCATCATCATAGGTTGTCGCAACAGGAATATGAACTGGCCGTGGCCGAGATTTCTGGAGGTGCAAAATGAAGGAAATAGCATCGAAAGATATCAGGACCTGGGCTAGACTTGGCCAACGTGGAGCTTTCTTTGCCATCGCGATGCCCGACATTGCCGAAAGAAAGGAAAATGTCAAACTTTTGACGGCAGACCTTGCGATACTTTCTGGAATGGATAGGTATAGGCAAGCGTTTCCGAACAAGTTCTTGAATGTTGGCATTGCCGAACAGAACATGGTTGGCATTGCCGCAGGGCTTGCGATGGATGGATACAATGTTTTTGCAACAACCTATTCGTCTTTTATTGCGGTCCGGAGCCTTGAACATGTGCGGCAGCATTTGTCCTTCTTGAAATTGAACGTGAAAATTGTCGGTTCTGCTGCCGGTGTCGTTGCGGCCAAGTCGGGCGTTTCGCATTGGGCAACAGAAGATTTGGCATTTACAAGGGTGCTACCTAACTTGACCGTATTTTCTCCGGCGGATAGCCTTGAGGCCGTAAAGGTGGCTGAGTATGCCGCAGAAACTGACGGGCCAATGTATATCAGGCTCTCCGGTGGTCTAAATGCGCCGATCGTTTACAAAGAAGACTATGAGTTTGTACCCGGCAAACTGATTCAACTTAAGGAAGGTGCGGATGCCGCCATTATCGCTACAGGGTTAATGGTGAACGAATCCCTGTCTGCCGCTAAGATGCTCAGCGAACAGGGCGTAAACGTTGCGGTTTACAATATGCATACCATCAAGCCTATCGATAAAGAGGGGCTGGACAAGATATTCCAAAATTACAAGACCATTTTTACCGTCGAAGAACATAATGTCCTTGGCGGTATGGGGAGTGCCGTTGCCGAATACAAGGCGGCAAAGTCGAACGCCCCGAGGCAAGTTTTTATCGGATTCCAGGATGCATTCTGCAATGCTGGTTCACAAAGGTATGTATGGGAACAGGCTGGTCTTACGGATGTAAAAATTGCAGAGAAAATTGCAAGCGAGATTAGATGATAGAAGAATTCTACGAACATGAACCGTACGATTTGGAGAAGGGGGCAAAGGATGCTCTCCTCATAAAGGAACTTTTAGAATTGACAAAGTTCCATAGGGATCATTGTACGGAATATGCGAGATTTCTCAACGCCATGGGATTTGACGAACGAAACGTCAAGACTATTGCCGACATTCCCTTTTTTCCGGTGCGGCTTTTCAAGAATGTTGATTTGCTGAGCATCCCGCGTGAGGAAGTCTTCAAGACGATGACATCTTCGGGAACGACAGGCCAAAGCGTTTCCAAGATTTTTGTAGATAAAGAAACAGCGATGATCCAGCAAAAGGTCATGATTAAGATTCTTGGCGACTACTGGGGTAAAAAGAGACTTCCGTTACTTGTGATTGATTCCAAGGAAACGGTCCGGAATCGACAGATGTTTACCGCCCGCGGTGCAGCAATTATGGGACTTCAGGTTGTCGCCAAAGAAATGGTCTTTGCCCTAAACGATGACATGACTCTTAATGTCGATGCGGTGAAGGCGTTCCTGGATAAATACAGCGGACAAAGATTTATTATGTTCGGCTTTACGTTTATCGTGTGGCAACATCTATACAAGGTATTTGAAAATGGCGGACCATTCAATATCAAGGATTATGACCTTTCGGATGTATTCTTGATGACAGGTGGCGGCTGGAAGAAACTGATTTCTGACAGCATATCTCAGGATGAATTCAAGTCAAGAATGAGAGAAACTTTGGGAATTGGGCACTTCCTTGATCATTACGGTATGGTGGAACAGACTGGCTGTATATACGCAGAATGCGAATGCGGTCATTTGCATGCGAGCAACTATTCCGATGTGATTATCAGGGATGCCGAGGACTTTTCTGTCAAGGGAATTGGAGAAAAGGGCATTATGCAGACGGTTTCCGTTCTCCCGCATTCGTATCCGGGACATTCGCTTCTTACTGAAGATGAAGGGGTGATTCTTGGCGAAGACGACTGCCCGTGTGGAAGAAAAGGAAAGTATATCCAGATAATCGGTCGCCTCAAGAGTGCCGAAATCAGGGGCTGCAGCGACACTTATGCAGACAAGATGAAGTTATGATGGATGTGTTAGAAAATAAGATTAAGTATCTGATCGGGAACGAAGATATTATAAAGGGTGCTGCAGACACGCCTGCCTTGCCGATGTTTTCGAACGAGGCTGTCGGCTTCTTGTCCGAACTTTCTAAAGAACTTCTTGCAATTCCTGGTATCAGGGAACATCTGGATGTGATGTCGTATGCTTACTGGATTAGAAAGGCCTCGCTTGAACAGGCCAGAAAGGAATTTGTCCGGGACGATGTCACCCGTATTGGCCGAGGAGTAGCCTTCCACATAGCGCCGTCGAATGTCCCTGTGAATTTTGCAGTTTCTATGACATCTTCGCTCCTTGCAGGGAACATCTGCATTATCAGGGTCTCGAACAAGGAGTTCGAAGAAGTTGATATCATTTGTTCTGCAATCAAGAGGATTTTCCAAAAACCCGAATTTGCAGAAATGAACCGTTATATCTGCATTGTCAGGTATGAGCATAGCGATGAAATTACCGCTTACCTTTCTAGCATTTGCGATATCCGAATCATTTGGGGTGGCAACAGGACTATTGAACAAATCAGGCGTTGTCCGATTCCGCCGAGAGCTATTGAGATGTGCTTTGCAGACAGGCATTCCGTTGCGATACTTGATGCTGCTGAATATCTTAAACACGCAACAAACTCCGACAAGGGCAATGCGTTCGTTTCGGATATCGCCAAGAAGTTTTATACGGACACCTATTACACCGACCAGAATGCATGCAGTTCGCCGAGAATCGTCGTGTGGCTGAATGCTGGCGATAGCATAGACGAAGCAAAAAAGCTGTTCTGGAACGCCCTTGAAAAAGAAATTTCGGAACGCTACGAACTTCAACCGATTCAGGCGGTTGATAAACTTTCGATGGCGACAGAACTTTCTATGAAGAAGGATGGTGTTCGCCTGACGAGAAAGGGCAACAAGCTCTTTATAGTTGACGTCGAAAAACTGACACGCGACATGATGAACTATAAGATGAGCGGCGGTTACTTCTTCCAGTATTCGGCAGATTCGTTAGACGATATTGTACCTATAATGGGCAAGATGTGCCAGACAATTGCCGTATTCGGGATAGACAAGCGCTCAGTTGTGGACTTTGTGCTTCAAAAAGGCGTGCGCGGAGTCGATAGAGTGGTCGATATCGGTGATACAATGGGCCTTGAATTCACCTGGGACGGCTTCAGGATGATCGAGGCTATGTCCAGAGTTGTTTATATTTACGAAAGATGAAATAATAGGGATAAGAAATATGTTGCTAAAGGATAAAACGGCAGTTATTACAGGCTGTAACCGAGGAATAGGCAGGGCAATTCTTGAAAATTTTGCCGAGAATGGAGCAAATGTTTTTGCCGTTGTCAGAAAAGAGTCGGAAGAGTTTACGAATTTGATCGCCGAACTCGCTAGCAAATACAATGTGAGTATAACGCCCGTTTATGTGGAACTTAAAGATGAAGAGAGCGTGCGTGCCGGAGCTAAACAGATTCTCGGCACAAAAGTTCCTATAGACATTCTTGTGTGCAACGCCGGTGTCGGACTGCCGCTGAACTCGCTTGCCATGACAAAAATGGAAACGATTAAAGACGTGTTTGAAATAAACTTCTTTTCGCAAATGCTTTTGACACAACAGCTTTCAAGAAGCATGATGCGGAATAAGCGAGGTAGCATCGTTTATGTATCGTCATCGGCAGCGTTTGACGGCGGGGCCAACATTGAATACAGCGCAAGCAAGGCGGCAATCATCGGCGAAGTGAAAAGGCTTGCCGTTGAATACGGACCGTTCAATATCCGTGTAAACGCTGTCGCACCTGGTCTTACTGCTACGGATATGGGCAACAGCATGAACGAAGAAGATGAAAAGGTTGCCCTTTCGATGAACATAATGAAGCGAAAAGGCGAGCCGAGAGAAATTGCAAATGCAGTAGCATTCCTCGCTTCGGACAAGGCGTCTTTTATTACGGCTCAAGTGATTCGAGTAGATGGTGGATTGAGATGATTAGAGTTGCTGATTACATATTAAAGCGTATCGCCGACGAAGGCGTGAAGCACCTGTTCTATGTCCCAGGTGGACAGTGCGTGTATCTTATGGACGCACTTAGAAGAAGTGAGTCACTTCAGGGCGTAGGAATGCACCATGAGCAGGCCGTTGCTATGGCGGCTTTGTCTTATTCTCTCTATAACAACAATTTGGGAGCTTGTCTCGTCACCACAGGATGTGCAGGCACGAATACGCTTACAGGTGTTTTGCATGCATGGCAAGACAGCATCCCGATGATTGTTGTTTCTGGCCAACAATCGTATGATCAGACTGTTAAGGCATCCGGACTTCCGTTAAGGCAAGTAGGCATTCAAGAGGCCGACATAGAGACTATCGTAAAGCCGATTACCAAATACGTGGTTACAATTTCTAATGCCGAAGAAATCGCATACCACGTGGACAAGGCTCTGTATCTTGCAAAAGAGGGTAGAAAAGGCCCTGTTTGGATAGACGTTCCGCTTAACATTCAAAATTCAATGATTAATGAAGAAAAGTTGGAACGATACACACCGAATGAAGTCAAATTCGAAATAAAAGAAAGCGACATAAATGATGTTGTAGAATCCATAGAAAAGGCAGGACGGCCAGTGTTCTTAATAGGGCAAGGTGTGAGATATGCGGGTGGGGTTCAAGAGTTAAATCAACTGATTGACAAGTTTAAGATTCCTGTCGTTTTCTCTAGGTTTGCGTATGACTCTGTTGCGTATGAAAATGAACTCAACTTTGGAGTTGTTGGTGCTGGCGGTGCTAATAGATATGCAAATTTCACGGTCCAAAACGCAGACCTTGTGATTTCTATTGGCTGCCGACTTGCTATCGAGGTGACTGGGCCTGAACGGGACCAGTTTGCTAGAGCCGCAAAGACTATTGTTGTGGATATTGATGCGGTTGAACATTCAAAGAAGGGTGTCCATATAGATAGGTTCATCCATGGCGATGCGAAGGATTTCTTAGATGCTCTATTGACGAAAAACATCACTAAGACCTACGATGCTTGGATTGAAAAGTGTAAACATTGGAAAGAAGTCTTCCCGCTGTATCCTGCAGATTTGGACAAGTCTAATCCGATAGACATCAAGTATTTTTTGAATAGAATGTCTGAAAGATTTGGCGAGTATTCCGTTGTCACTTCGGACGCTGGTCTTACGGGAGCCGTTACTAGCGGTAGTTGCAAACTCAAAAAGAACAATAGAGCCATAGCCTCTCTTGCACAAGGCGAAATGGGCTATTCTCTTCCCGGTGCTATTGGAGTGTCTTTCTTGACAAACGATATGGTTTTCTCCGTAAATGGAGACGGCTCTATTATGATGAACCTTCAGGAATTGCAGACAATAGTCCGAAATCAGTGCAATATAAAGATTGTTATCATCAATAATAATGGATATTCGGGTGTTCGCCATGGTCAAAAGGCTCATTTTAGAGGAAAATCTATAGGGACAGATCCGTCAAACGGCCTTGACTTGCCTGATTATGGAAAACTTGCGACCGCTTTCGGTATAAAGTATGTTAAGATTGGTAACTATGGTGAAATTGAATCTGGTCTTGACGAAGTGACTGCCGATAATAAGCCTGTAATATGCGAGGTTATGTGTGACCCTGAGCAGGTTGACTTGCATAACGGACTGGTCACCTACGGAAAAAGAAAGTTTGGCTTTAGACCGATTGAAGACCAAGCTCCGTATGTCGATAGGGATTTGTTCTTCAAGGAAATGATAGTCGAACCTCTTGAAACAAGCCGCGGAACGCCGGTTTGATAATTGGGAGATTGAATAATGAACAGAAAACTTTCTTTTGTTATTCCGTGTTACAGGTCTGAAAATACTGTAATGATTGTTGTTGATGAAATTGAAAATACTGTTTCTCAAAGACCTGAATATGATTACGAAATAATTTTGGTAAACGACAGCTCTCCCGATAATGTCTGGAATGTTATAAGTGAGCGTGCGAAAACAGATGACAAAGTTATAGGGATAAATTTATCAAAAAACTTTGGTCAACATTCTGCACTTATGGCAGGGTACAATAATGTAAGTGGCGATATAGTCGTTTCTCTTGATGATGATGGTCAGACCCCTGCTTGTGATGTGTTTAAATTAATAGATGAGTTAGATAAGGGGTATGATATTGTATATGCTCAGTATCCCGAAACTCGCCAAAGTTGGTTTAGACGACTGGGATCCAATTTTACAAAAAAAATAACGGATTATTTGTTTGACATCAAAGACGATAATCGAAAAGGAAGTAGCTATTTTGTTGCTAAGAGATATCTCATTGATGAAATGGTAAAATACAAAAATGCTTATCCTTATTTGGCTGGCCTTGTGTTACGTTCGACAAGAAATATTAGTGTTGTGAATGTTGAACACAGAAGTCGGATTGAAGGACAATCTGGATATTCAATAACCAAATTGCTTGCTCTTTGGTTGAATGGTTTTACTGCATTTTCGATAAAGCCCCTAAAATTAGGTGCATATTGTGGTTTTTTCCTAGCGTCTTTAGGCTTTGTTTTTGCTTTGATAACCATCATTCGAAAACTTTTTATTACTCCGATGATGGAAGCTGGATGGAGTTCTATAATTTCAATAATGCTTGTTATTGGGGGCATGATTTTAATAATGCTTGGGTTGATGGGGGAATATATTGGACGAATTTATATTTGTATTAACAAATCTCCGCAATATGTCATTAAAAATTTTGTAAAGAAGGATGGTTAAATATGAAAAATAACGATATTAACAGCTACGAAAGATTTTTGTTCTTTGGTGGTGGTGTAATGGCTGAAAGACTATATAATCAGATAGATTGCGCTGAAAAAAAACTTATAGGTGTTTTTGATTTGTTTGATGATGATGGAAGAAATATAAATAGTTTTAAAAGTTTTGTGATTCGAAATGCAGAGGAATGTGTTAATGAATTGAAAAATAGCGGTAATGCTATAGTTGTTGCAATAGGGAATGCTAAAGTCTGTAATATTGTAGATAAACTATTAAATCGTTACCCGTATATTTCTGATAGATTGTTTGTGGTTAATCCTTATTCATCATTGCGTTTTTGTGTTGTAGATGACGAGTTGGCGTCAGAAGAACGAATTCCTTATTCTGATGCAAAATATACGTTAGTTAGAAATATGCTAAATGATGAAGAGTCGCTAAAGCATTTTGACCTGTTAGTGAGTAGCAAGCCATATGACGGTATAGGTGATACTTATGAACTGGTTCCTTATAGCAGAATAAAAGAAATGTATTTTTATGCAGAAGATTATTGGAATACATACAAATTTAATGAATCGATCTCAACTGAAAGTGCTACGGTAATTGATTGCGGGGCTTACATTGGTGATAGTGTGGTTTCTATAGTAAAGGGAATTCCTGAAAAAAAAGTGTATTATTATGCATTGGAGCCACTTGCCGAGAATGTCCGGATTATGAAGGGAAATAGTACGTTTTTTAATATATGCAAGTCTTTTACTATTATTGAAGCAGGTGTTGGCGATAAGAATGAAAACTTGTATTTTCATTTGCCAGTGAATAATGATAAAGAAGGCGGTCGTTTTACTCATGATCCTGACGGAGCTGTAGATACACTTGAAATAAGAGCAATAGATGATCTTCAAATAGATATTAAAGGTACTTTATACATAAAAATGGATGTTGAAGGCTCAGAAATGGCTGCATTGAAAGGTGCAGAACAAACGATAAAGAGGTATCATCCTTTTTTGGCGATATGCTTGTACCACAGAAAAAATGATTTGGCAGAAATTCCGCTGCTTATTGAACGTATAGGCTTATCATATGATTATTATCTTAGAGGTGGGTACCACACAATTTTATGGGCGATTCCAAAAAGATAAATTGATAGTTGAGGACTTGTTATGAAGATTGTCGATCTTATTAACTATTCAAAAGATTTAAGATTAATCTTGTTGAAAGATTTGTTGTCTAGTACCAAGAATATCTTTATCTATGGTGCAGGAAAATGTGCAAAAAATACTTATCGGCTGCTGACGGAGTATGGAATCAATATAAAAGGCTATTGCGTTGATTCTAAATATTATTCTGAAAATTCTTTTCTAGATGATGTGAAAATCTACAATGTCAGTACCCTGCTGTCTCCAGATAACGAATTGGTTATTGGTTTTGAAAATAGAGGAAGGGCTCTTAGCGTTAAGGACTCTTTTGCACAGAATGGAGTGAACGTCTATTATTTTGAAGATTTATTCTGTTTTAGGCAAATGGATTATAAGTTTTTTATCGACAATGTAAATAGTTATCAGAAAGCTTATGATCTTCTTGAAGATGATTTATCAAAAGAAATATTCGTCGCTCATATTAATTCTAGAATTGCAGGAGATTATAGTGATATAGCCAAATATGATTCAAAACTTAAATATGGCTATGACTATGAATTGATGCAGTTGAATTCAGATGATGTATTTGTCGATTGTGGTGCATTTGATGGAGATACATTTCTTGAAGTGACAGATTATACTAAAGGAAAGGTAAAAAAATATATAGCTTTTGAACCAGACGAGGCAAATGCGAAAAAACTTTTGGCAAAAGCTTGTGGTTATGACAATGTTCTGGTTATTAAGAAAGGTGTCAGTGATGTAAATGAAGTGAAGAATTTTTATAATGACGGGTCGTTATATTCAAATTTTGTAGATACAGGTCTTTGGGGTGATAAAACTAGGAGAGACGTATATAATGATAAAGATAATTACATATCCGTTCCGGTATGCAGAATGGACGATGCTATTGGAAACGAGCTAGTTACTGTCATTAAAATGGATATAGAAGGTAGTGAATTAGAAGCTCTTAAGGGTGCTGAACGAATTATCAAAAATAACATTCCTAAGTTAGCCATTTGTATTTATCACAAGAGTGAAGATTTATTTTCATGCATATTGTACATCAATCATATAGTTGGATCTGGCATGTATAAGTATTATGTAAGGCATCATTCCGATAATATTACGGAAACGGTTCTTTATGCGATTCCTGTAAAAAAATGATTCACTTCTATATAATTACTTGAGGATGACAAAATATGCAGATTATAGATACTTTTTGGGAAAAAGAGAATCTTGGTGTAACATCTAAGGAAGTTGTTGTTGATTTGAACGATTCTATTGACGCGGTAAAAACAGAATTGGCGGTACTCAATGACCAGTATATTGTCGTTAAAATTCCGGCGAGTCAGTTCGGTGTTGCAAACCTTGTCCAGGAAATGGGCTATAGGTTTGTTGAAGAAATGATTGAAGTTGAACACGACCTTCATGAAGTCAAACGGAATAGAATCCTTCAAAGGTTGTATGATTCTCTTGACTATAGAGAAATGAACGCTTCTGATGTTGAAGTGCTGTATTCAGAAATTGACAAGGGAATGTTTTCGACGGATAGAATTTCCAATGATTCGCACTTTTCTCCTGAACTATCTGCAAGGCGATACAAAAACTGGATTAAATCCATGCTGAATAACGGTGCAATTCCTTACGTGATGTCGTATAAAGGTGAACCAGCAGGTTTTATCATTCTTACCACGAAGGATAGGATTGTCTATCATTCTGTGCTTGGTGGTGGATACGAAAAATTCAGAAAGACTGGCCTTGGTATGGTCCAGAAGGAACAGGAAATTGTAAAATCGTTAGGCGGAAAATTTGTTTCTACCAATGTGTCTTCCAATAATGTGAACCAATGTAAAGCCTTGCTTGCTAACGGATATACTGTAAGAAACATCAATCACGTGTTCGTAAAACACAATATGTAGGTTTTGAAAATGCAACTGCTGGATTGTACTCTTAGAGATGGCGCTTATATTGTTGATGCGAAGTTTGGAACTTCCGCAATTAAGGGAATTATTGATAAATTGCAGAAGGCCAATATTGAGATTATTGAGTGCGGATGGCTAAAAAATACGGAGCATAAAATTGGAACAACTTTTTTCCATGTTCCAGAAGACATTTCCAGATACGTCAACAAAAAAAGCGAAAAGTCTATTTTTGTCGCCATGATTGATTGGGACAGGTATGATCTCAATTACTTGCCTCAGAATGATAATAGTATCTTAGATGCCATCAGAGTGGTTTTCCCTCGGGGCAAAGCTAAAGAAGGAATCGAAGTTGGCCGTCAGATTCTTGCGAAAGGATACAAAGTATTTTTCCAGGCTGCAAATACGTTGGCATACACCGATGAAGAACTTGTAGAATTGGCGGAATGCGTCAACGGCATTGATGCTGAGGCTCTGTCCATTGTCGATACATTCGGTGCAATGTATGAAGAAGATTTGGACCGTATCATTGAAAAACTTGATGAGACTCTTAACCCTCGTATAAAACTGGGTTTCCACTCACATAACAATCAGCAACTATCATTTGCCCTTACTCAGTATTTTGTGAATAGATTGCAGTATTCTGAACGTGACGTAGTTGTGGATGCAAGCTTGTGCGGCATGGGTCGCGGGGCGGGTAATACAACGACTGAATTGGCGGCAAGTTTCCTTAATAGGAAGTATGATTGCGGCTACGAGATGGACCAAATTCTTGATGCAATCGACTTGTATATGGGGTACTTCAAGGAGCATTTTAGCTGGGGATATTCGACGCCATATTTCATTTCTGGCATGTATTGTTGCCATGTGAATAACATTGCGTATCTTTTGAAAAATCACAGAACAAACGCAAAAGATATGAATGAAATTATTAAGTCCTTGGATCCTCAGGACCGCATAAAGTATGATTATGATTTACTTGAAGAAAAGTATATAGAGAACCAGAACAAAATTGTTGATGATAAAGAAACGATTGATGCTTTAAGCCAAGCTCTTCAGGGTAGAAATGTCCTTCTTATTGCTCCGGGCAAATCAACGCTTACTGAAAGTTACAAGATAAAAGGATATATTAAGGCTAAGAATCCTGTAGTGATTGAGGTGAATGCAATCAATCCAGAATATAATGCCGATTACTTGTTCCTTATCTCGAATAGCAGGTATGATTATTCAAAGAGCATCTACCCGGAACAGTTTGAGAAGGTAAAAAAGATTCTTTTGTCTAATATCGCTGCAACGCATGATGAAAATAATTTTGTGGTTAACTTCAATAGAGTCGTTAAGCGTGGCTGGGATTATTTTGACAATGCCGTAATTGACTGCCTCCGTTTGATGAACGTCCTTCGAGTAAAGGATGTGGCAATCGCTGGCTTTGACGAATTTAGGGAACATTACAACGAAACATACGCAGATTTTTCGCTTCCGACTGTAAATCCTGATGGCAATTGGGACAAGTTGAACGAAGAAATTCTAGATATGTTCAAAGATTTTAAAAAGACCGTAGGTGATTCAATGAACATTGAGTTTGTCACTGAAAGTATTTTTGATGTATAATTTTAAATTAAGGAAATCTACAAAATGACAAATCTTGAAAAATACAAAAATGCGTTCGTTGAAAGTCTGGAAATTTCTGCTGATCAGGTTACAGAAAATCTTGAGTATCAGGGCGTTCCTCAGTGGGATTCGGTGGGTCACATGGGTCTTATCGCAAGCCTTGAAGAAGCCTTTGATATCATGATGGATACTGATGACATCATTGATTTCAGCTCATTTAAAAAGGGTATCGAAATTCTCAAGAAGTACAACGTCCAAATGGATTAATTTTCATTGGGTGGCTTTATGTGGAACTTCGATAAATTTGCGAATAATACTGCCGTTATAACTGAGAACGGAGATAAGATTTCTTACTCCATGTTTGGCAAGTATTGCGCTGATTTGACTCGGAATGTTCCGCACCGTTGCTTGGTATTTAACCTTTGCAAGAATGAACTCGGTTCGTTAGTTGGTTATGCAGGCTTTTTGAATGCGCATATTGTTCCGTTGATGCTTAAGGCTGATTTAGATGCAGGGCTTTTGCGTGAACTTATCGAGAAATACAAGCCCGATTATATCCACGCACCAGCTGACATGGCGGATATTTTTTCGGATTGCAACTGTGTGTATCAGAATTTGGGATACGCTTTGCTAAAAACGGAATTTGACCGAATTTATCCGCTGCATGATGATCTTGCGTTGTTGCTCACGACTAGCGGTTCAACGGGTAGCCCGAAATTAGTGCGGCAAAGTTATAAGAATATCGAAGCGAATACATCTTCAATCGTGCAGTATTTGGGGCTTACGGAAAGTGAACGCACAATCACGACGCTCCCGATGAATTACACGTATGGAATATCGATTATCAATACGCATCTTGCTGTTGGGGCGACGATTGTCTTGACAGAAAAGGCCTTGATGCAGAAGGAATTCTGGCAGCAGCTGAAAGATTCCGAGGCGACCAATTTCGGCGGAGTTCCTTACACTTTTGAAATGCTGAACCGGCTGCGTTTTGAACGCATGAACTTGCCTGCGTTGAAGTGCGTCACGCAAGCAGGGGGTAAACTTTCTCCTGCATTGCATGAAAAGTTTGCCAAGTGGGCCGCAGATGCGGGTAAAAAGTTTATCGTGATGTATGGGCAAACCGAAGCCACGGCAAGAATGTCGTATCTCCCAGCAGAAAAATCTCTTGAAAAATGCGGAAGCATAGGCATTGCAATCCCCGGAGGGCGTTTTGTGCTGCTTGGTGAAAATGGTGCCGAGATTACCGAAGCGGAAATGGCCGGGGAACTTGTCTATTATGGCGACAACGTGACTTTGGGTTACGCCGAATGTGGCGAAGACCTGGCAAAAGGCGACGAACGCGATGGACGCCTTGAAACTGGCGATATGGCCAAGTTTGACAATGATGGATACTATTACATTGTCGGTCGCAAAAAACGTTTCCTCAAAATTTTCGGAAACCGTGTGAATCTTGATGAAACGGAACGCCTTTTGAAAACAGAATTCCCGAATTGCGATTTTGCATGTGCAGGAATCGATGACAAAATGTCCGTATTTATGACCAATGAAAAAATAAAAGATGCGGTATTGCCGTTCCTGACGGATAAATTGAAGTTCCACGCGTCGGCTTTCAAAGTCTGTTTTATAAACGCCATTCCAAGAAACGAATCGGGGAAAGTCCTTTATAAGGATTTGCTGGAGGGTGCGTAGATGCTTACGGATGACGAACTGAATATACCACCGTATTCGCTTTCGAGAGACGAAAAGCGTGTTTTTCTGACGCAACATCTGTCCGATTTGACTCGCCAGCATTATGAACATTGTGCAGAATACAAAAAGATTCTGGATGCGATATCTTTTGATGTAAACAACATCTCTGATTACTCGCAAATTCCTTTTTTGCCTGTTCGCTTGTTCAAAGAATACGAACTGAAATCCGTGCTTACGGAATCCGTTGTTAAAACTTTAACGAGTTCTGGAACGACGGGACAGAAGGTTTCAAAGATTTTCCTCGATAAGCCGACTTCGGCAACGCAAACCAAAGTCTTGACAAAAATCGTTTCCTCGTTCCTTGGCAAACAGCGTGTGCCAATGCTAATCCTTGATACATCTGCGGTAATCAAGAATCGTGCGATGTTCTCCGCCCGCGGTGCTGGCATATTGGGATTCTCTATGTTTGGTACGGATCGTCTTTATGCTCTTGACGACGAAATGAACTTGAATATTGACGCGATAAAAACTTTCTTGGAAAAGCACCAGGGCGAGACAATATTCTTGTTCGGATTTACCTTCATGATTTGGCAACATTTCTACAAGGAACTGAAAAAACTGGGCGTCAAACTTGATTTGTCCAAGGGCGTCCTTATTCATGGCGGTGGCTGGAAAAAACTGGTGAATGAGGCCGTGAAACCTGCTGATTTCAAGAAGGCTCTCCACGATGTTTGTGGTATTATGCCGGAGAACGTTCACGACTACTACGGCATGGTAGAACAGACGGGTTCTATTTATGTGGAATGCGAATGCGGTCATTTGCACACGAGTATTTTCTCGGATATCATTTGCCGTAGGTCGAAAGATTTTTCGGAATGTGATTTTGGCGAAGAGGGCTTGATAGAAGTGGTTTCTGTTTTGCCGGAAAGTTATCCTGGCCATGTTCTGCTGACGGAAGATGTTGGAGTAGTGCTTGGCGAAGATGACTGCCCGTGCGGCCGCAAGGGAAAATACTTCAAGATAAATGGCCGTATCGCGAAAGCCGAAATTAGGGGATGCAGCGACACCTATGCAGCGGAGGCGACAAATGCAACAAGAGTTTAATGCCGTCCAGAATGAGTTGAAGTTCCTGTTCCCTTCAGCGGGAAATGTTGAAGGCATCATGAGCCGCAAATCGTTCGCCCCGTTCGATAACTTGGTATGTGCTTTTTTAAATGAAGTTTCTAGAAAATTGCTTGCCGATGGCGAGGCTAAAGCCTATCCCGATGTCGTAACTTTTGCTTTCTTTTGCCGCAAGGCGAATGTGGAGCAAATGAAAATGGCTTATGACGGCAGGCTCCAAGGACGGCTGGGTCGCGGAGTGACATTTCATATCGCTCCGTCCAATGTGCCTATAAATTTCGCATATACGCTTGTCGCCGGTCTGCTTGCAGGCAACCGTTGCATTGTTCGAGCGTCATCGAAGGATTTCGCCCAGACGCGGATTGTATGCAAGGCTTTCTGCAGTGTTGCTGAAATGCCGGAATATGAAGATTTGAAGAATATCTTTTCTGTAGTGATGTTTAACCATTCCGCAAAGGTAATGGATTTCTTCTCGTCTATTTGCGATATCCGTATCATTTGGGGTGGCGATAATACGATTGCCGAAATTCGCAAATCCCCGTTACAACCTCGTGCTACAGAAATTACGTTTGCAGACCGTTACTCGTTTGCCGTATTTGATGCAAAGTATGTCGAGTCGTTAAGTGGCGACGAGATGAAAAAAGTCGCGCAGGCTTTTTATAACGACACCTACCTTTACGACCAGAACGCCTGTTCGTCTCCACGACTCATTGTCTGGCTTGGCGATAAGGAATTATGTGGTGAAGCCAAACAAAAATTCTGGAACGCCATTCACGAAAATATTTTATCAAAATATAGCCTTGCTCCGATTCTCTCTGTGGATAAACTCACTGCACAGTATAAGTGTGCCGTAGAACTTGACTCTGTGAACATTGAACAAACGCAAGACAATCTTATTACGAGAGTTTTGCTCAAAACCCTTCCGCAGAATCTGAATGAATATGCCTGTGCTGGCGGCTTTTATCTGGAATATGATACGGAAAACCTTGCCGACATTGTTCCTGTTGTGACTCGTAAGTTCCAGACTCTTTCTTACTTAGGGTGCGGTGCCGCTGAATTGCGAAACTTTGTGGTGCAAAACGGCTTAAGCGGTATTGATCGAATCGTCCCTGTAGGCAAAACAGCAGATTTTAACCTTGTGTGGGACGGCTATGATTTGATTGAAGGGATGAGTAGGGTCGTGATGGCGGTCTAGTTATATGAGTCTCAATAAAATAGATTACCGCATTACTCTCGATGAGACATGGGTCATCAAAGCCATTGCGATCATCGCAATGCTTGTACACCATTTGTTTTACGAGCATCCAGAATTCGGAGACACCATAGTCAACATCGGCATGATCGGCAAGATATGAGTAGCACTATTCGTCTTTTTATCGGGATACGGAATGGCAGCTTCTTTTCCAAAAGACATTAAAGGAAGATTTAATTCAACAAAGACATTTGTCTTTACCCTATGCAAAAGATATGCAAAATTCTATCTAAACTACTGGTTCGTCTTCTTTATTTTTGTCCCTATCGGAATTATCTGCTTCAACAGGCCCCTAGAAGCAGCCTATGGAGAAAACGCGAATCTGATAAAATCGTTCATAAGCGACATATTCGGTCAGCAATCTTTTGATTCTTATAATATAACATGGTGGTTCAACGCAATCATCCTTGCGTTATGGATCATGTTTCCATTCCTCTATATAGCATTGAAGAATATTTTTATTGCTGTACCGCTATTAATTTTTTTTTTCATAAATCCAGGCGATATTTTATATTCGTTACATTTTTTAGTTCAAGGCCTCGGCACATTTTTCTCCTCCTTTACTCTAGGTATTTTTATCGCCTTGCACATCGATAAAATCAATAGAATCCTAAATCTAATCCATCCTTATGTTGTTCTTGCCTTTTCTCTTATTGCAGCATCTATTTTACTTTTCTTACGCGGATTCCCCGTATTTGAAAATTTCACAGGATTCAAGGTCGATCCCTTCGCAACGGTGTTCGTTGCTTTTGCCGTAGTGAGCCTGTGCCGAGCAACGGAGCGGCGGTTCGCGTTCTTGCAATACGTGGGCAAGCACTCCATGAACATGTACCTCACCCACACTTTTATCTTCGGGTATTTTTTCGCGGACTTCATTTACGGATTCAAGTACCCGGTCCTGATTTTCCTTGCACTGTTCACAACCAGCCTGCTACTGTCCGTCAGCATCGAATTTGTAAAGCGGCATATCGGCTTCTACAGGTTGCAGGGCAAGGTCGTAGGTATCATCAACAGGGTCGGCGGACTTGTTCCAAAAAAATAATCGCGAAAATGACTTGACAGAGCCGCTAAATTAGTGTACGTTTGCACACATGTAAAAGCAAATGGGGATATAAGTACAAAAATTGACAAGAAGTCTCTTTTTTTATATATTAATGGTAGCATCGCCCTGATTTCTTTCAGGGACTAGCCGCCTACGGGCGGCATTTTTTTTGAGGGGTACATGTCAAAGGTCGCATTCTATATAGACGGTTTCAACTTTTATTTCGGCATCAAAAGGTCATTTGAAGCGACCAACGGTTCCCGTTGGGGGTGTGCCTACTGGATTGATGTCGTTAGATTTTGCGAAAGTTTCCTTTCCGAAGGGCAAGAACTTGTAAAAGTAGTCTATTTTACCGCATCGCCGCTTGACCCTGACAAGAGCAGCCGTCAAAGTGCCTTTTTGAACGCGAATAAAGAACTGAATGGCGACAGGTTTGAAATCGTTCGCGGGAAATACATGACAAAAACGATTGTGTGCCCACATTGCAAGTTTGCAATTCCTAGGCCTGAAGAAAAAAAGACCGATGTAAACATATCCGTCCGGATGATTGGAGATTGTGTACAGGAAAAAGTTGATTCCGTTTGTCTGATAAGCGCCGATACCGACCTAATCCCGCCATTGGAGTTCATTCTAAAAAACTTCCAAAACATTAAGGTGAAAGTATATTTTCCCCCTTCGAACTCTAGCCGTGACATCAAGAATTTTGGCTTTTCAAACGGCATGAAGGTTAAGGAATTGGTCAACAACATTGACCGTTTTTACAGAGCGAAGATGCCCGATGTAGTTGGACAATACACCATTCCTAGTGAATGGAAAAGAAAACACGCCGGTGCAGAAATCTACTTTAAGAAAAATAAGCCGTTAATATAACAATCTGCTCACTCCCAAAAGAACACGACGACGCCCGCTAAGATAAGCGCGATTGCCGTGACTTTCCGCAGGTTGATTTTTTCCTTGAAGCAGACAAAGGCGAGTACCGGCACGAACAGGTAACTGGCCGCCTCGATGGTGCCGAGTTCCTTGAGCAGCACGCCCTGGCTCAGTACATACACGTTCGATACCAGCGAGAAAACCATCAGTGAGTATCCGCCGATAACCCACGGGTTCAGGTATTCCTTGATGAATGATTTGTGCGGCGTGATGGCGGCTTTTTTCAGGAGCATCTGGGCCACCGCCGCGACAAAGACATTGAAAAGTGCAAGCGCGTAGAACATCATGGCCTCGCGTACAGCGTGATGCCGCAGATGATGATTGCCGCTCCGACCATGTTCGTCGTGGTGATGGCCTCGCCAAACACGAAGTGCGCAAGCATTAGCCCGAACACCACGCCCGTGCCCTTGAACATGTAGGCCAGGCTCACGTCCATCCGCTTGATGATCTGCTGCCACAGCACCGCATAGATGCCCAGCACGCCCACCGTGCAGGCAAGGAACGCGATGTACCCCGGCGAGAGGAACTCCCGCTGCGACGCGAGCTTCGAGAACACCCCCGAGGTTGTGTAAATGAAGAACGTGCCAATCAGGGCGATGTATTTAAGGACGGTGAGCATCTGATGGGGAATATAGAATTTGCCGAAGAATATTTTGCCTCACCCTATTGACAAAGCCTTCCCGCGGAAGTATATTTTATAGTGAACAAATGTTCTAGTGCTCAAAATTTCAAACACTGCGGTTTCTACGCTTGTCCGCAGTCAAAGGAGGGAAAGATGAATGAAAAAGAGTTGATGCCGGCCGCCGAGAAGAACGAGATTATCGTTTATCAGCCGGAGGGCGGGGAGTTCCACATCGAGGTCCGGGTCGAAAACGAGACCGTCTGGCTCACGCAGGCACAGATGGCTGAACTGTTTTCTAAAAGCATTTCGGTCATTTCACGACATATTGCCAATGTTTTTGCGGAACACGAACTGGAAGAGAAAAGCAATTTGCATTTTTTGCAAATTGCAAATTCGGATAAGCCGGTTAAACTTTTCAGTCTAGACGTCATCATTTCTGTCGGGTATAGAGTTAAATCCTATCAAGGAACGCAATTTCGCCGTTGGGCCAACCAGGTTCTAAAAGAGCACTTGCTTAAGGGATTTAGCGTCAACCAAAGGCTCGTTTCACACGAAAACAGGTTGGAAAACCTTGATTCTCGAGTCATTTACCTCGAAAAGCAGGTGGATTTCTTCGTGAAGGCGAACCTGCCGCCAAGTGAGGGGCTGCTGCCCGCACATGCGCATTGGAGCGGTTACGAGTTTGCCGTGCAGCTGGTGCGGTCCGCGAAAAAGGAACTAGTTATTATAGATCCGTATGCCAATGACATGGTGTTATCCCTTATGGCAAAGCGTGCCGAAGGGGTGAATGCGACTATCTATTCTGCTAGAATCACCCACGCCATGAGGGAAGAAGAGGCCCGCTTGAATAGGCAATTCCCGACGGTTCGTCTGGAGAACATGCGCGAGGTCCACGACCGTTTTGTCATCGTCGACGACGTGGTGTATCACGTGGGAGCGTCGTTCAAGGACCTGGGGAATCAGATGACCGCATTTTCGGTGTTGAACTTTGTCTCCAAGGAACAGGTGCTCGCGATGGTGAAGTGATCGCCTCGCCAAACACATAGTGCACAAACGTAAAATCACTTTTTATTTCCCGATATCACTTCCCAGTGACCGCCCTTATCAGGACCGATGTGCTTGATGACGCCTTTTTGCTGCAACCCTTTGAGGTTGTACTTGACTCCGTCTTCTGAAATACCTGAAATATTTTCTGATAGCTCTTTCCTGCTTGCAAACGGATTTTGGCTTAGGTAATTGAGTATTTCTTGTTGTTTAGGGGATAATGCAGATGCGGTTTTCTGGGTAGTTTTCTGGGTAGTTTTGTTTTCCGTTTTATCGGTTGCCGCATTTTGCAAGGCAATGAAATCCGTATTAGGTGAATATGCCGTACCGTTTTTCAGCAGGCGGCCAATAGGACGTGACGGAACATGGATGACGAGTACGCGCATGTCATTTTCGTGCAACTCTTCGGTCTTTACGCGGATTCCGATCCGAGTATATATTTCGTCTTCTAAATTGCCGGTATTGCCTTCTGCGAAATCTGAACCGACGACTCCGTGCGGATATTGGTCGGCCATTCCAAGTACGAGTTTCCCGCCTTTTTCGTTTGCGAGGGCAACTATATAACCTAGAACACATTTTTCTAAATATACATTCAATGGTGTTGTTTAGGCAATAGCGATGCCCGTACTCGCTCATTTCACGACATATTGCCAATGTTTTTGCGGAATACATTTCAGTCGGTTATAGGGTTAAATCCTATCAAGGGATGCAATTCCGCCGTTGGGCCAATCAGGTTTTAAAAGAGCATTTCGTCGACGATGTAGTTTATCATGTGGGTGCGTCGTTCAGGAATCTCCAAGAATCAAACATTGTCAAGGTTCGCAAGATACAGAGTGACATAAAGGAATTCTACGCCATCGACGCCAGAAAGCACGATGCCCGAAACAAGCTGAAAATCCGGAAGATTTACGACATGATTCCGTCGATGATGGAAAACAAAAGTTTCTGCAATAACAGATGTCAAGTTCCCTTTGATTGAGTCTTCAACCAAAAATCTGCTGAAACTATATCTCAACGATGTTGGCATCCTTACCGACATGTTATATGGTCCGAATATTTCTGCGGTGCTGAACGATGTCCCCAGCATTAATCTTGGGGCGGTTTACGAAACAGTTGTTGCGCAAGAACTGAAGGCTCATGGGAAGAAACTCTTCTATTACGATAATCGGCATAAGGGCGAAGTGGACTTTTTGATAGATGACTTTGATTCGCTTTCTGTAGTCCCGATAGAGGTGAAGTCCGGCAGGGACTACAGGATTCATAGCGCTATTGACAATTTGCTTGCCGCAAATGTGAATGCAACAGGAATTGTGCTGTCCAATAGTTCCAAGGTGGTGCAAAAAGGTTCGGTGCTGTATTTGCCGATATACTTTGTGATGTTCCTATAATTCCCGGCAGTGCTGCATAGCCTCTTTCAGGGTCTTGAACTTGGGCTTCTTGAATTCTTCGTACCGGATCTTTTTGACACCGTCGTAGAAGAACATCCCGTGGGCTTTTTGTGCCGCCTCATCCCCCATCCGCATAACGTCTTTTTCGGTTACGCCTGTGGGCAGTATCACGCCGTATTTCTGCTTTGGCGATTCGTATTCGTTGAAGACGCTTTTTAAGAAATCGTCCAGCTTGTTTTCTTGCTTCTGCTTGAAATAGTAGAGTATTCCGTCACGAGACCAACCCTCGGGTTTAAGGCTCTCGTCTACCACAAAGTCCACCCCATGGTACTCCGTTTTGCAGCCGCCATCCTTGAGGTCGAATTCCTTACAAGAGTAGAACGGTACGTTCAGTTCAGGGGCAGACATTCCGTAGTCGCATTGCGTGCTGTCGGTGAAACACCCAAAGAAGTCAATTTTTTTTCCGTAAGAAATTCGCGGCATATTCGTGCCGAAGTTTAAGTAGTGCTTTTCGTCGATCTTGTAGCATTCCAAGCTTTCGTCTATGCCGGCAATTTTGCCGCGGACATACAGCAGCGTCCTGCTTGCGTAATTACCGATTTTGCAGCCGGGCTTACTGTAGCGTTGTGTGTAGCAGGGAATCCAATCCGGGTTTTCTATACGGGGTAGATCCAGGTTATCGTCGTCTTTTGGCGTGGTGGCTTTAGGCGGTTCATATTCCGGCGGAAGAACCCGTTTCTCTTTTTTGAAGTTGGGTTTGCATTTGCCCACAAGCTTGGCAGCGAATGCGCGCGACTGGTGTGCCGTTTCAAAGTGGGGGCATGTGCAGGCAAGATCTGCCATCCAGTAACCCGTGAAAGTCTTGCCGTAAAAGCGACGGACGAATTTTTCGGCAGAACCCCTTTGGTATAACGAGCCGTCGATAGCGGCAAAATCCCATTCTAACCTTGGCGAGGCCATCTTCTTTATGGAGCCGTCGGCACCAAGAATTTTTGCCCTGCATTGTCTTTCCAGTTCCTTGGGGTCGCCTAGGTCGTAATTGATTCGTTCGAAGTTGCTTCGCTTGTCTCCTTCGAAGCTTGGCCACAAGGAATGGGCCCAGAACGGGCTTTTGCAGTACACGGAATCAGAAATTTTGGTGGCAGTCGTCTTTTCATCGGCAAGGGGCTTGGGCGTATCGACGAGCAACAGCCTGTAATGATTCTTGTCCTCGAACGAGGCACAGAACTGGACAGGCCCTTTTGCAAAAGCATATTGCGCAAGGAGGCACATGAACAAAGATGCCCCAAATACAGAAACGATGCGGCATTTCATTTGAGTGTCCTCCTTACCTTACAGGCCTCGACCATTTCAAATTCAGGAATGTCTAAGGGGTCCAATCCGTGCAAATTGACTTCGAAGAGCCTCCAGGGATTTATTTTGTTCAATTTTTCGGAATCAATTTTTACTTCAGAAGGGCATTTCCCTGTAAGCAACACTTCGTATTCAACGTGATGCGCTTCCTGCTTGAAGCCGCATTCCATAGAAACATCCCAGGTAACCGCGATATTCTTGCCGTAGAACCTTTTCAATTGGCTTGTGGTAATCGAGAAGGCCGGGTCGCCAGAGAAGTCGACGTACTTCGGGAGCTCGGCCATATTGTAGTTGTTCCACTTACTTAGTGCATGGCACGTGTCCTCTTCCAGGAACGAGCCCAACTTAAACCGGCCAATTCCTGCAAAGTCCCATTCTATCTTGTGGTGCACCCTAGCGGTTCCGCTGCAGCGTATCTCCTGCTGCTTGTCCTCTTGTATGGATACTTTTGTAGAATCGAAAAGGTAGACCGTAGGAACGTTGCCAAAAATTTCGGTGCGATAAAGTGCCGGTTTTTTGCCTTCGACAACACAATAGTGGGCGACAGGCATGGTCTTGAGGCAGGGGCCCACAAGCAGAATGTCGAATTCCTGTTCCTTGCGCTCGAAATCGTCACCCTTGCATTTCGTTTCGCTCTTGTTCCCGCGAAAAGTCTGCCCGTAAAACTCAGGGAGAACCCGTTTTGCGTTTTCCAGATTATAGGTCATCCATGTATAGGATTGTTTGTTCAAGTTCCGCGGGAAGTTGATGAAAAATTCATTCTTGTCTGAATGATTGGAACAACCGCAGCCATAGTTGCTCTGAAAGTCTTTTGTGTGGCGGATCAGGTGTATCCTGTAGCTTGAATCCGTCGGGAATGTGACGCAGTAGGCAGGAAGACTGTCTAAAGAATCCACCGCATGCAAAGTAGATGCACATGCCAACAAGAACAGGGCTAGGACAAGTTTTGCCTTTGTCATTTCGCTCCCTTGGGTTTCCACTCTTTGCAGGCCTTTATGGCGTCTTGCATTGTTGGGAATTTTGCGCTGATACGGTCTACTTTCTTTAGGGCCGAAAAGACCTGCATCCCCTTTGCCCGGGCAACTGTTGCCTTGGCCAGACTGTCTGTAGGTTCTTCTTCAAAGTCATATGGCAAGATTTGGGTGTATTTGGCCGCTCGGGAGTTTTCTCGCTCGGCTTTTTCTAAGAACTCCGTGACATTAGTGATTGACTTCATGCTAAAGTACAATCGCAGGCCCTCGAGATTCCATATTTTTAATACACCGTTTTCGCCATATACAAGGGCGAGACCATTTTTTGAAAAATGACAACCTTCAACCGTAGTTTCCGTGTTCGTGCAGGAATAGAACGTCTTTGCCCATTGCGCAACGCTGTCGGGAGATATCTGAGCTTTTTCGCAGTCATCGATATAGTGGTAGCATTCTTCAGGAGGCCCGTAGTGGAATACGGTATCTTCTACCTGTTCCGGAATGGACGTTTCTATGACAATGTAGGCTTCGTCTTTATACCGATAGCAGCCGATGTCGGTCTCAAGTACTTCGGGCACCCCAACGGCAGGCAACCTGGTTCGGCTTGCGTAGCGGGAACTAGGGCGACAGACTCCCTTTTCGTCGGGAGCGTAACATTGGAATATGTCTTCGAGGCCACTTTCTATGCGGCCGCCACATGCAAAACCAAAAGAGGTTACGTCTCCGCTGCCACCATGTGAGCGTTCATAGCGTTTGCATTTTACAGAATCTACGGATTGCCAATAGTCATTGGCAAAAAGCGGGCCTGCTGCCGATACAAGCAACAGGAACGTGGCAAAAAAGAATCTGCGAATATTTTTGAAGCTATGTTGGGTCAAGGTCAGTTTGAGCTTTTTGATGTTGCTTTGAATATAGAATAAAAAGCGCTTAACCAATTAAGCAAAATTTCTACAGGCTGCAGGGCAAGGTTGTGGGGATTACCAACAGGGCCGGGGATTGGGGTAGAAAATTCTATTTCTGGTATTGACAAACGACTCCGGCGAATTTATATTTTGTAGTGCTCAAATGTGTAGAAAAACTATTTTTGCCCTGCTTTTTATGCTTGTAGGCGGGAAAGGAGTGAACGATGATAACGGGATGGAATGTATTGACAAAAATACTAATATCTTGTATATTTGTTAGTATGATTGTCAATAGTAAAGAGAAAATACTGATGGGCCTTCTCTCGGAAAGGGGTGGGCGGATTACGGCGAAAGAGGCTTCTCTTGCGGGTATTCACAGAATGTTCCTGAAACAGCTTACCGATGCCGGTCAAATCGTAAGGGTTGCGCGAGGAGTGTATCAGTTGGAAACGGCACAAGAGGACGAACTCCTGAATTTGCAGCATCGTTGCCCGACGGGCGTATTCTCGTGCGAAACGGCTTTGTTCTTGCATTCTCTGACAGAACGCGCGCCGTTTATGTGGACCATGACGTTTAAGGGGTTCTACCATTCGCCCACTCTAGCAGAAAATGGAATTGTAGTAAAGCATTCATCGAAGAATCTTTATCCGCTTGAAATCGTAGAGGTCAAAACGCCCTTAGGTAACGTTGTGCGCACCTATTCTGCCGAAAGAACCTTGTGCGAAATCATGACGGCCAAAGTTGCGGCCGATATCCAGACAATAACCTATGCGATAAAAACGTACGTCGGCCGTAAAGAAAAGAATATTCCGAAACTGATGCAACTTGCAAAGACTTTTCATGTAGAAAAAAAACTCAGAGCGTATTTAGAGGTATTGCTGTGATATGAGAAAATAAACTTTGAATCGCTAAGGAGATGCTGGATTTGACAAAAGTAAGGAATCCTTACCGACTGTAGATGATTGCCGCCCCGACCATGTTGAGTATTAAAACCGTTTTTGCCCCGCCTTTTTATGCCTGTAGGTGGGGGAGGAGTGAAAGATGAACGCAAAAGAGGTTATGCCGCCTGCCGAAAAGAAC
>JAEEGI010005954.1_pt1 | contig 27739 bp, 16 predicted proteins | sample 8958751 | NCBI WGS metagenome assembly JAEEGI01 (sample SAMN16246545, study PRJNA631951) | gut metagenome | biome: gut microbiome; feature: rumen; material: KS-attached | host: Bos | place: Iran: Karaj | collected 2018-10 | reverse complement strand
CGTTTACACAACAATTTTATTACTCTCGGAAGAATTGCATCTGATTTTATGCCTTATACCCGCGACCTGAAGGACGCGGTTTTAAGGCACAACCGGATAGATTACCTCACTTCATCGCTGTAAATCTGAATGGTAGATGCCAATATGGGTGGTCTCACTGTCCGCAGCAGTATCTGCTGCAGTTTTAGCATTTTCAAACCTGCGATCAATGTCCAGTTTTTTGTCTACGTCGGGATATACTCCGATCTGCAGCTGAACACGTTCGAAGGAGGACTTGTCAATATTGATGTCTGCTGACAGACGGTTTGAAAGTTCCTGATAATTATCCTGATGGGGACAGTAAATAAGAAAGGTGTCCTCTCCAAGACGGCTGCCCACGCCGCCAAGTTCACGGGCCAGAGTTCTCAGACGTTCACCAATGCTGCGCAGTACTTTGTCGCCGCCGGCCTTTCCGTATTTTTCGGTAATCGACTGGAAGTTGTTTACAGTCATCGTCACGGCATCCATCGGCGTATCCCAGTAGTTCTGGTCGAACATCTGAACATAACGGTGGAAATAGCCAATGTTGAACAGGCTGGTGAGAGTGTCCCGCTCCGTTGCGCGAATGATGTCGCGATCTTCAGCCAGTTCAATGCACTTGTTCACACGTACGCGGATGATTTCACGTATTGGAAAAGGCTTTGGTATAAAGTCCATGACGCCAAGATTGAGACATTCAAGTTCTGTATCCTGATCGGCAGTCATAGCGATGACTGGAATATCCATGATCTCCCCGTCATTTTTCATGGCATGCAGCACATCGATGCCGTTTAACCGGGGCATCACCAGATCAAGCAGAATAAGCGCCAGATCGTCCTTGTGCTCGTGTATCTGCTCCAGAGCCTCATAGCCGTTGGTTGCAAATATCAGATCGTACCCGTTGCTCAGTGCCGCACCCAGTATCTCTCTGTTAACGAACTCGTCGTCAACAATGAGAACACGGCGCTTGACCCTGATAATTGACTGCTGTGTATTTGTATCAGATTCCTGAACTTTGTCAGATTCATTGTCCCTTGTTGTTGCCCCCATGCTCTTGAGAAGTTTTTTCTCCTCGTACATCAGCTCATCAGCACGCTGAAAAACTTCATGCATGCTCCCGTCCTTTCCCGGACTGAAATCAGAAAGTCCGCCTGAGATCACAGCGCCGCCTGCGGTGATGTGATCCGCGGATCGATTGTGGAGCATAATCATCAGTTCCTTTCTGATGGAATAGTCCCTGCCTGACATGATCACCGTAAATTCATCACCGCCAACCCGGTATACCGGACTGTGCTGGAATATTTCGCATACCATTCTGCATGCTTCACGGATGTAGTCGTCACCGGCCTTGTGCCCGTAGGTATCGTTGATTTTCTTCAGGCCGTTTACATCGCATACTGCCACTGCGAATTCCTCGGCAGTCCCTGATTCAATTTTCTGATCCAGCTCCCTCTCCTTCTGCAGGAAGGCGTGCTTGCTGCGAACGCCGGTCATCGGATCTGTCTCCGAGAGAGATTTCAGTTTGTCGCGGGCCTTTTTCTCCTCGTCGATGGACTCGATCAGCCACAGCACCTGAACCGCCTTTCCTTCCTCATCTCTCGAAGCTGCAAGAAAACGCGCTCTGCACCAGATGTTCTGCTCATTCAGGTACTCTATCGCCACCGTATCAGTATTCTTAAGGCGATCGGAAACGGTTGAGAGATCAACAAAGGAGTTCATTGCCTCCTTTGACACCTCGTCCACGAGTCTGTCGCATACTTCATGCAGCGTACTTTCAGCGCCCTTCTGACTTGAACCAATTATACTGCTTGTCTCGTAGTCATGATCTCTCTGAATGGTGCGGATGCTGTCGTTGCACAGATCAATGTCCTGAATGGACATGTACATGTCCCCAAGAGCTCCCAGCTGGACGTTCTGGATGGATATTGCAAGGTTTTTTGAACTGAGATGATAGAATACCGCAATAAATACAACAGCTTCCAGCAGCGTCAGAACAATCAGAAGGGCAAGAATAATCTGCAGGGGCCTGTAAAACTCTGTCGTGTTCACGAGAGACGCACAGTATAGGCCTCCTTCCAGCTTTTCAGCATAAACCATGTACTTCTGTCCGCCGTACTGCAGTTCAAACTGATTTTGTCCATCAAACAGAGAATCCATAACGGATGAACCGACAGATCCGGATTCTTTCAGATAGTTTTTCCCCAGTTCATCCCGGTCGGAGTGCGCGATAACCAGACCGTCCTTGTTGAGCACAAAGCTGATGCTGTTTGGTGTCTGACCGGCAATCTTCTCCGTGATTTCCTGAATCTGCTCCAGCGAGATATCCAGAGCCAGAACGCTGACCCCGTCGTTCAGTCTGGTGGCCAGAGTTATCATAATGGCATTGGTCTGCGCATCCAGATAGGGACTGACAAAAGTAATCTTGCTGTTATCCGCCATGGTTTCCGTGTACCATGGCCGCTCAGTCGGGACGAAATCCTTATCCGGAATCCAGCCTCCTCCGTCCACATACTGGCCATTCATCCATCCGTAAAGGCCTGTATAGTCACTGTCGATGGAGTCCCTGATACTCTGAGATTCCTTGACCAGATAATGCTGCATTTCGCTGGCAGGCTGGTCTTCCGCAAGCATTTTATTTATCACATTGCCTGCCAGCAGAACGGTGTTCTTGCGTATCAGCAGATAGCGGTCAAAGGACATTGCAGACTGCTGCACGTTCACTTCGCCCTGAAGAACAATACTTTCCTTGGTGGAGCTGTAGAGCTGTATTCCTCCTGCGAAAGTGACCGCAACAGTAAGCAAAAATACAATCATTGCGGCTACTATGCTTCTTGTTCCTATGTTTTTGAATACATCCCAGACATGTGACCAGTTTTTCATGGGTTTTCCTTCCTGCATTTCGTTTTTTTCCATATGGGCAAGTTCCGCATCGCAGCTGAGTTTATCCATTATTATGCCAAACGTCCCGTTTACGATCTGCTCCCTGGCAATTCTGCCGCAGGCAGTCCCGGTGCTCTGTGCGTCAGACTGCCTGCCCGTGTTTCCCGGCAGAATTTTTTCTAGTTTAATCAACAATGGCAGGACATGACGAGATAAAAATGCCATTAATGACAACCTGATCCAGTTAAATTATCCAGCGGGCCAGCAGCACGCACCGCTCAGCAGTGAATCCGGGAAGCATCGTGAACCGCTGCCGTACATGATCATCAGCAGTTTTTATTGCCATATCGTACAAAAATAATACATGCATGTCTTCCTTCAGACACCATTTTGGTTTCAGATCATCAGCAATGTCTGCTCCCTGAATGGAGAGATCTGTCCGGCGGCTGCGGCAGGCTCTGAAAGAAAAATTGTTAAAGTTTGGTTTGTGAGTGGAGGGAGGAATGGGGGGGGGGGAACAGGCGCACTGACTTTTGGGATACATCATCTGTCGTCCCGGGAGCTGCTGCGCACGGTCATTCAGAAATAGTCGGCAAATGACACAATGGCCGCAGTTTTTCAGTCCGAGCGGTTGCATTCATAAGTGCCGAAAAAGGCGCCGGGGACGCGGGGCTTTGTTCAGGACTCCGGACAAATTTGAATAAAAGATTCACAAATTTTAGGACTATACCCACATTATTCTCTATGATTGAATAAAATTTAAACAATTCTAAATTGTAGATAATGCCCATAACTAAAGGGCAGTCTTTGGTGGTCTGCCACGTCTTTTTGGCATTGGTTTAGGTACTGGTTTGCTTATCCCAAGTTTTTCCAGTTCATCGAATACTATTCCATTCGTATGGACCCAATATCCGTCTTTAGTTTCTGGTATGGTTGATGGTGCTTCTACTTTCCTCCATGCAGAAGACAGATCGTCCATCACATCTGCAAAGCTTTGATCCTTGAGAAGATCTGTATCTTCAATTTTCTTTACTACACGGGCTGTAATTACTGTAGAAATAAAGTTTACAAATTCAGCTCCAATTACGCTAAAATCCCCCTGATTGCAAGTCAAATCAAGACATTCATCGCTTTTGTATCTTTTGAAGATTAGCTCCAGCAACCATCTGTCTGAATATGTCTTATACGCAATTAAGGGTTCAATATCTAAATCAGATTCCAAAACAATGAGTCCAAATGTTTTTTCTTTTTTAGCAAAAATCTCCTCGTCATAATCATTTTTCTTTCTTGCTAAATTTAATCGTGAGTTTTCTTCTTTAGCCGCTAAATCAACATCACGGAAGGCATATAAAAAATTACCTCCCTGTATTTGCCTCTTGCAATACCGGATGTTGTTTGCAATGCCATTAAGCACCCCCTGGAATTCAAGCATATTGTTATTAGCAATCCTTTTATCATTTCTCTTGATTGGTGTGAGGAAATGAAGATTAGGACGGGAATCCAGTTCATCCCTGATTTTACTTGGAGGAAAACCTTTATCAGCAACAATGATGCCTGTTCTGATGTCATTGTCCCTTATGAAACTGCTATAAGAAGTTGCATCTATGCAATTACCGGGAAACACCTCTGCGCATATTGGTTCCATGCGCTCAATGTCGTATGCATACAGCACTGAAATCTCTCTGAGAGATCTTTGGCGAGCCTTATAAGAATAGGAGGATAAATCATTAACTGTACTTGTATCCTGCTTCAAGGTTCCATCAATAGCTATGTGATGAGTTTCGGCTGTAGCCTTTAGTCTTAACTTGTAGAACGCCTGTCGTTTATTGCCGTCTGAACCTAAATCTTTATATAAAGCACCTATAGAATTTAGAGAAATCGATGCACCTGGATAGAAGATCGATATGAAAGTTCGATTGTAGTGAGTTGCCATTCTTCGCGCTGTTGTTCCAGGACGGATTACTTTTATGGAGGCTATAGACATAATAGTATACGCAACAACAGGATCATATACTTTCAGTAAATCTGAGAGCAGATCGTTAGAAACAGATTTAACCAAAGCTGCTGATCCGTAAGACAACATATCAGGAGATTTATCTTCACCTTTCACTTTAACTAAAGGAACAAACTTTCCATCAATAATATGTCCAATGACCTTTCCGTTATGGGGTTGAGGATTCCTGCCAGGTATACATTTGATTGCTCCCCGTTCACGGACAGCATAACGTTTTGGACCGTCTTTCCCTCTATCTTCAACTATTGTATTTTTAGGTCTGTCTACAGCACGAATTTCAAGTGGAACAGGCATAGAATTTCTCCTTTAATTATAGTTCTATAATAACATAAACAGAACTATAATTAAAGAATATCGTTAGTTATTTGGAACGATTTTGATGGGTTATCGAACAAAAAATCCCCCTAAAATGGAGGATTCGTATATTAAAACTTAACAATAATGATGATTTTTTAAGTAAATTAGGTATTATCCTTTATGATATGGGCTATGCGAACATAGTCCCAAAATTTGTGAATCTTTTAATCTAATTTCTTCAACAACGACTTCCCCAGAAGGTTCTTCTGGATTAAAAGTAACATGCGTTGTAGATCCTAATGACTACCCAACAGGGATAAAAATATCAGATGAAGAATTAAACAAAATGAATCTATCACAGGAAGAATGGCATGGTGAATGGAACTACATAATAACACCAAACTCAGACGCTAAATGTAAAGGTTAATTTTCTACTGTTCCTTATGAATATTTTCAAGTCTAGGTTATTTAAAGATTGCTGAGTCCCGCCCGTTCAAAAGAAAATGACAGTCGAAAATCCTGACATATGCGGATCTCCGACTGCCACGGTTAAACTGGATCAAATCAGACTGAAAGTCTCAGTCAGCCTTTCTTGTACGCATAAGATTCATCGAATCCCCGGATCCGTCTGTGTTGTATTCAATAATTCCGTTGTCCCCGTCCGGAGCATACTCAACTCTGTCAGACATGGTGTAGTTCTTGACCACACTTTCAGCATTAGTATCCGGATCGATTTTAATATCGTTGCAGTTTCTTACGGAAGTAAGAATAAGTCTGTTGCCGTTTAATCTGCCGGATGCTGCACATCTTGTTATGTCAAAGGCTCCGCTGGAATTACCATAGTCAAGTCTGTAGGTTCCGTCACCCAGTCTGGTTATTTCAACTGAATAGTGATAACCGTTATGAAAAAAACCTTCGTAGATATCAGCATAAACTGATGAAAACCCGAACATCATAAGCGATGCCGCAGCAAATTTTAAAAATTTCATGATTACATTCCTTGACATTCTCCCCTGCCTGTAAGCAGGGTATTCCTACTAGTTCCCGCAGTCAGCAGTAAACTACTCTCACTGGGATCTTGTCGAGGACCGGCAATACGGTTCTCTTCGCAAGCTCTACGGCTATGCCCTAGACTGATCTGCTGTCATTGGGAAAACCGAAGTTTATCCCTGTCAGCAAGAAAGATTATACCCAAATTTATACCTTATATCCACGTCCTAAAGGACGGGATCTTCGGCACAATCAGATAAAACCATAACAACACAGTTATAATTGTAAACTCTGTCTTACGGGACTGGTAAATCTTTTTCCGCAAAGGGAAAAGAGCCGGCAGACTTAAAGACAATCATTCCCAAGTGCTTCAGCAGTCGTTGAAATACCTAGAAAGTGCATTCAAAAACTTTATCTGAAACGTACTGACTTACCAAGCAGCAAGAGAAAAGTACATGACAAGGGATCAGTTTAAGGAAATGCGGACTCAAAAAAAAAAATATGAGGATAAAGAAATCGGCACAAATCTGCCAAAAACGTGAATAACTTCTCCATAAAAAAATCACTTCGAGAATAACATTGAACTATCAGGCATCATGAGCAAAAGTCAGTCATATCGGGTATTGAAATAAGCGATATGATCAGGCGTATAAAGGTAGTCTATTCTGCCAGCAAATCCAGCAACAAAAAAAATTACCAACATAAGGGTTAAATTTACAGATAAATTTTGTAACCGTTTCACCTATGAAACGTTTACAGGAAAAGTCAAGTGAGGAAGCAAAATGAGTGCGATTAACCAAATCAATCAAAACAACATTTTAGATACTGTTGAAAACAATAAAATCAATGATGTCCAGAATCTGATAAACCAGGAAAACAATAATCCTATTTCACCCGAGACCAAAAAACTCGCGGAGGAAACCAGAGAGCTACTCAAGGATATCTATTACAACTACAAGCAGATCCCTAATCCAAGCTCCGAAGTACAGAGCCGCATGGATGAAATCCAGACCAAGCTCAAGAACCTTAACGGAGAACTTGTAACCCTTACCGACAAGGAATTGGATCATCTTGTGAACATAAAGGACAATTTTGCCGACACCACATTCAAGAAGATGCTCAACGACATGGATGAATGTCTCGACAACGAATCAGTTGATGAACATGCCCAGGCCATCAACAGAGAACTAGAGCAGGCCTACAAGGGAGGAAAAATCTCCACCACCGAGCTTGCACAGTTTGTTCAGACCACAATTGATCAGGTTACCAGCACCAAAAGCAAAATCGAAATGCTTGATATAAAGGAGCAGGAAGGAAAGCTGGAAAAATGCGAGGATCAGCAGGATTACGCCAACGGACTTGAAGATTTAAGAACTTCAATTGTGGGAGCGAAGTTCATCGACTATCACACCAAGGTGGATATGCTTGAGCACATCAATCAAACTCTTATTTCAGTAGGCAAGAAAACCAAGCCAAGTCCGAAAACAAGAAAATTCCTTGAGGAACTTGCCAAACGCAAGCAGGAGCAGCAAGAAAAGCTGAATGAGCAGAAAATCGAAATCAATAACAACAAAAAAGTAGAGAATATCAAGGAAGAAATTGTTATCGATGAAAAGAAAAAGATGGAAATGAACAAGCAGGATCCAAAAATGCTTGAGGTATAAAAAGCATGCCGATTTCCATGCAGTTTAACAAATCACGATTCAAATAAATCTTCATATGCACCTGCCTATGAAGATTTGTACCTTTGGAAATGTAGATTTATTTCACGTCTAAAGTCGAAAATCAATACCATCCGGTTTTTAACAATCATTTTGAATACCGCAGACAATCCTTCATTTCAGCCACAGGAGTGTATGTTTCTGCTACCACTCGCCTCTTGTTATTAGTCGTAAAAATTACGGCAAATATATTACATAATCCGTGCTGAGACCGCATGACTCACTGATAATAGACTAATCAACCTCCTGCTCAGCAGGCAAATTTCATTATGCACAATCCCATCATATACGCTTGTGAAAATTCGTAACTGCAGTTCCAAGAAAAAATGAGACAAGGCACATTGCTACCACCATAGGTACAACTCCGAAAATTAGCGGAGAAAGAGCAGCAAGAAGCAAAACATAGCAGACAGTAAACAATCCCCTCACCGCCAAAGCCTGTCTGAGAGATGATGTTTTACCGAAGGTGTTCTGTCTGATCCGCCGCTTTAAAATTCCGGACAGCACTGAAACCGCCAGGAGAGAGATCCACAATTTCCAGAAAGCCGCGACAGTTCCCAGCCTGAGCATATATTCATAAAAAAGTTCGCTCATCAGAGAAAAACGTCCGGAGATTGTTGCAAACATTCCGTGTCCCATTTCTGCAAGATCACCGGAATTTTTCATCTGGGCATCACTCGGGAGGAACACGGCTCTGACACCCTTTGAAAGTCCGGAATCATGAATAATCATTTTTTCCGCAGCTCCCGCAAATCCCGCCACAAAAAGCTGCTTGCTTCTGCTTAAGTCACTGCTGAGTGCATTCTGCTCCCTGATAAAAAAATCCCGCAGATTCTCCTCGGGGTAAAAAACAAACATAAACAGAACTTCAGACGCGATAGCAAATATCAATCCGAAGACAACGTACTTCATCATATGAAAATTCCTCCTGCAGAAATATCAGGAATGCAGCAGATAAAATCCGGGCGGATCCTGCCGGTTACACACCATTTCTCTAAAAAAAACTTTTTGATCCTAGGAGCCCGGGACTTCAACATCAGTATTTTTACGGTTCTGCTGTTTCAGTGCCGATCATAATCCCGCTCTGCCAATAAAAAGGTTCTGGTGCAGCCGGCAGAGCTACATGCCGCATTCTTCGAATCCGTACAGAAATCTATCCGTGATCCCGACCGTCCTGCGTAAGTACAGGTATACGGCCTTTGAGAATTTTTCCTCCTGAAAGATTGGCGATATATTCCAGATTCGGAAGCTTGCCGAGAAGAGGTGCCGGAAACAGAGGAACCTCCTCTGAATTCAGAGTCTCACTGCCGCTGCTTCCCGGAATCAGAAGCTCCGAGCTTCTTGCATTCACCGAGGAGCTGTGGCTCATGCTTCGAACCCTTACCGCCGGCATTTTACCTGTAATATATTCCTGCGTTTCTAGATCTGTAACTCTCAGTGCAAAGACATTGTTTATATTTCCGAGCACCTGCGTAGCCTTGTCCCTGGATCCGAGTCTTGCGGCAAAATCAGCAAAGGTCTGTGTAGCAACAAAAAGTCTGAACTTGGCTCCTCTGCCCTTGTTGAGCATGGCAATCATAGGCTCATTGATTGTTTCAGCCGCCTCATCCACAAAAATATTCACAGGTCTGTTATCCGTCCCGTAGTTATATCTGTCGCCTGCAACCGAGGTCAAATCGGAAAGAATCAGAGAGCCGATGGCGGATCCGACCATGGAATCCGTTAAAGAATCAAGACCTATGTAGGCAACCTTTCTGCCGTTGATAATCTGCCTCGTATCATACAGTCTTCTGGTATCGGATAAATCCGTATAGTTCGGACTTAAAAGACTGCCGAGGGATCCGGATGTGAGCATGCTCATCATAGGAAGCAGTCCGGAAACCATTTTAGAAAAATGTGCGGCATCATGCTCAAACATGGAAAGAAGTCCCTCAAGATCAGGACTCGGAGCTATTTCCGCTACATGTTTCCGGTAAAAATCCTTCATGATGGCAGCCTGCTTTTCCGCCGAGGCACCAGCCATGCGCTTTTCCCAGGATGCAAAAGCATCCTGAAAACCCGGATCCACTCTCTGCGCATACTCCCTTACAGCCTCCGATACCAGCTCCGCACAGCCCCCGGCAAGATAGTGGTTTATATCCATGAGTGTGGGTTTTCTTCCGCATATCACCTCACCCTGCACTATATTGTTTACAGCCTGCCATGAGAATGCCTTGAAGGTGGCACTTGATCCGCCGTTATCGGTCATCAGAGCGGCAATTCGGGACGCAATTTCAGTAGGCCTTGAAAAATTGGCAAGAGGATTCAGTCTTACCGACTCCTCCGCAAAGGCGGGATTGAACATAATAAAGCGCTCCGCCGCACCCTGAGCCGCGCATGCGCGCTCTGCATTGGCAGCCATTTCCTTATCCCCCTTCGGATCAATAATTATCACAGCTTCTCCCCTCATAACCGCCTGAGAAATCAGAAGATCAAACATTCTGGTTTTGCCGGCACCCGTTGTACCTACAATGAGGGTATGACCTTCAATATGCTTAAGATGCTGATAGAGATCATCATCCCTGTCGCCGAGACCGTGGATCCATCTGCTTCCCATAAAAGACGGATCTGTTTTCTGCTTAAAAAACAAACCGGGAAAACCATAATGATATTCCGGAGGATCAAGCATATTTTCATCCAGAGAACTAATCTGAACCGCCATTTCAGTATGACTTGTCTCCCATTCGAACCCTTTTCCTATCCACATTTCATTTTCATGATCAGCGGTGTGGCGGCAAAGCTCCTCGAGACTGCAAAATTCCAGGGGTCTACCTGCAAGAAGTCTGTGCCTTCTGTTTAAATCAAGTCCCCTGAAAAATGTTTCAAGTCCCATAAGACCGCAGAAAATCATCAGAACAAGACGGGAGGCAAAGCCGCCTGCAAGAAAAGGCAGTACCAGCCCTGCACACCACCAAAGCACGGTATTCATAAGTTCATAATTTGGTCTGAACAGATAACTGTAGGAGGCAAGAGGATCCTTTTTAAATTTCATAAAAGTCGCAGCCAGAAGATAAAAAATTTTTCAAAAAAAACGTACGGAAAGTTCATGACAGGCAGTCAGCCGGATCATGTGCAGAAGGAAGATTTAAGGATCACACTGCCAAGACGGTACATAAACATAGATCCGGCAGGTACTTTTTTAATCCCGAGGTAGCTTAAAACAGTAAAATGCTCAAGCCGCGGCCAGCTTTCATCAATAAAAGAAAAAAAGTTATCAAGATCAGTTTCTATGCCTCTTGAAGTTAAACTGGTGCCCCTCAGGCTTCCGTTTTTCATTTTTTCTGCAAGCTCCAGAAGGCAGAGGTTAACCTGCTCCAATTCATCAGATGCGGTCTTTTTCCTGCCCGAAGCTCCGGATGACGGGCGTTTGCCAGTTTTTTTCTCTGCAGCTGATCCATGAGATTCAGACTCATCCGGATCCTGCAGTATGTTCTGAAGAGACAGCGGGGATAAACCCTCAAGGGAGCTGATATTGTCTTCTTTCTCTGATGAAGCCGAGAGACTGATATCATCCATCATTCTGAGATATTCCTCTTCATCGACGGAGCGGCTGCGCGGAAGTTCAGAAGATAATAAAGTCAAGGAAGCGGCACGGGATGGAGATGGAGATGGAGATGGAGACGGAGACGGAGACGGAGACGGAGACGGAGCTGATGCCGACAGAAAAGGGGAAGACGATGAATAAAAAGTTCCTGGATCCGGGGATTTAGAGGATAATACCGCACCGCTATTTCCTGTACTCTCTGATACTGTGCCGCCAGTACATGAAGACGCTTCGGATGACATTATGCCATTCAAGACAGGAGCTCTTTCAAAGGAAGCGGACAAAACAGGTTCCGGGTGGGATTCCGACACTGTGGAAGAACATCCTGCAGAAGCAGAGGAATTTTGAGAGCCTTCAGATCCACCTTTTCTCCTCTTCCCTCCTTCCGCTGTCAAAAAAGAGGCATCCGGGGAAAGATAACTGAGTGACGATGAAATTTTTAAGGATGTCATTATGTTAAAGGGCAGTCTTACAGGCTCGGCACAGGCGTATTTTAAAGCTGCCTCTATATATCTTGACCACCTCAGATTCAGCTTCAGCAGTTCACCCTGCCTCTGCTCCGATATTTTTTCTGAAACCATATCATCGTAAAGAAAACCACTTTCACCGAAGAGCAGACCGCCGATGATAATTATTCTTCGTGTATTGGTGGCAAAACCTGTGATCTTTTTTCCTTCAACAAGTTCATATACCTTTTCAAACAGAAAATCAGCCCCCGGTCCCGTTTCAGCTGGATTTTTCACCCCGAAAAACTCACACGGGAAGGTATCAGAAACAAGCTCTGCGGAAGCAGACGGCTCAGCACCCCGTAAAGCACCGGACTCCTTTATCCTTCTCCGTGAGGTTGCTGAAGAGCTGCGTTTGGATCCTTTGGAGCCTGCACCGGCCGATACATGATCATCCGAAAAATCCCCGGATTTTGAAACTTTCTTCTGACCACTTTTTTCAGTTCCTGTTTGAGATTTTTTCTGACTGTTCTGATTTCTTAAAACTTTTTTTTCAGTCTTTGAAACAGCGATATCTGCACAGGCTGAAATCTTTTCAGATCCCCGAATCTCAGAAATCTCCGGAGGTGGATCAGATACACAGGATGAAAAATTTTTACTGTTCCCAGCCGGTTCAGGCCTGTGATTTGAAGAGTCCGGTGACACATTAACTGCCGGACTGACGATTTTATCTCCAGACAGTTTTAACCCTGCCGATTCCTCGGCTGCGGATCCTGGAGAGGATGATTTTATATCAGAATTTTTTTCAGAAGCAGCATTCAAAGCAGATAATTTAGAGCCGGAAGCCTCCGCACATGATGTATCACATATACCGTCCGGGGCAAATTCATCTTCCGGAAAAATTTTCATGTTATGCGATTCAAATGAGGATGAATTTATGCAGCCGCCGGAATGATCATCAACAGCATAAGATTTTTTTTCAGGAGGGTAAAAATCAGAAATATCCAATTTTGCCTCAGGAAGTTTTTCACCTGCCGGCGCAGTTAAATTTTCGGCAGTCTGCTCCCTTTTACCTTCACGCCCGGGAATACACCCGTTCCCCTTCTCCTTCGCCTCTGCTTCATACTGAAAAGAGCCCTTTTTAAATTTTTTCTGTATGTCTGAAGAGAGTTCAGAAATTTCGGCTTTTACGCCCGAAGAAAAAGTTTTATCACCGGCTCCATGACTGCAGCACAGTGCACTGCAAAATAAATCTTTATGATTAGATTCTTCATCTTGGTGTCTTAAAAAAGTCTCTTCGGCAACACCCGGAACTGCGGTACCGGAAGAAGAATTATTTGCCGGCAGAGCCGGAGCATGATTACTCATGGATCCGCCGCCGGCTGCCGTTTCTGACTGCCGCCCTATTTCTTCAGTGCCGTAACACGCACCGTCATTTTTAGTGTCTGACGCCGCACCCGGCTCTGCGTTTAGTGATTTATCAGAAATATTTTTCCCCGCGGCGGACTGGTGAACATCTGCCTTTGTTTTACCTCCGGCCGGATCATTATCATCCGTCACTTCTGCGCCGTTCTGAATCGGCCTGTCCTTTAATGAATTTTCTGGATCAGATATATTTCCGGTTATTTTTTCAGCCTCAAAGACAGCAATTTCTGCAAGGCGCTGAACCTCATTCAGTGCAACAGTTTCTAATTCACCGGAATTAAGCGCATCTGCAGTTTTATTAATCTCTGCTGAACCGGAGTTTTTATCTTCACCGCAGAGCAAATCGCGTATGGCAGGCGGCATAACTCTCGGAAAAATAAATGCCCCCTCAGTAAGTTTCAGGGCATCCATCTCAGCCGTACCAGGCACATCGGGCATAATTTTAAAAAATTTCAGCTGAACAGGTTCACTTCCCTCTCTTTCACTTACACAGTACTCGGCATAACCCCGCTCGAGAAGAATTGACGCCAGTTCATCAGGATTTCGGGGAACAGCCGGGATCTGCTCTTGATCCAGGATCTGTTTAATATTCGCGGCGCATCTCCAGTTTACATACGTACCTGAATCCAGAACCCATACCCTGGCCCCCGGCTGGTTAACTGTCCAGACCCCGCTGTCCATAAGTTTGATAATCGCTTCAAGAATATACCGCTCTGCGGGAATACAGGTGGCAAGATCCGAGGCATCAAGTCTGGCGCTCATAAGATCACGTTTTGCTGATTCCTGATCAGCCATCGTTACGACTTTGGAAAGAGAAGATGCAAAAAAATTTCCCGTCACCATATTATAAAGAGAACACAGGATCTCACGGTTATAGTCAGGAGCCAGAAAACCTCTGATTTTTCTGGTTAGAACCAGATCAAGAACCATAAGATTAAGATGCTCATGACGTCTGAACCTCCCTGACTGCCAGTCAAGATAATACCTCTGTTCGCCCAGAGTCCTGCCCCAGTCATAAAGCGGCTCAAGAAACGGATTCCATGTTGCCGAACCGTCAGCATTTCTGACAAACACATCCGAGACAGGTTTGCCGATATCATGAATAAGTCCTGCAACAGCGTAACCGGCTCTCCATCTGGTTTCCATTTCCCTTTTTCTTCGTACCGAACCGGACTGATCAAGTACAAGACCGCGGCTCATCTGCACACTCAGAAGTGATGTTTCAAGACCGTGACGAAAAAGTCCGCCCGGTCCCCGGTGATGATTTCTTTCCGAAGCGGGAAGAAGATGCACATATGATGCATAAGACAGGATCAGAGGATCAAGAAATTCAGTCTTCTCAGACGGAGTCAGACCTATGGCATCCGCAATTTCGAACCCCTTATCCGATTCTCCGGCAGCGATCTCCTCCGGAGGAATAAAACCGAAATCCCCATCACTGCTGAAATCATATGCAAACTCGGCATCTCCAGACGGCCGTCCTGCCCCGTTATGCTCCGAAGCAGGATCTTTTACTGCCCGCTTAAAAGCCGAAAAATGAAACGCCTTTAAAAAACTATCAAGGTTCACACTGGTTTACCTAACAATCACCTGATCATGAACGGGTGCATTTTCAAAAAAAGACTGAAGAAAATCTATCAGGCTCCCTTCACCTGCCCCGGATTCAAATATTCCGAAATCTCAGTGAATTCTGGGATTAAAGTTCAGCTCCATCAGCCAGTAAACTTCCGTCTGAAAAAGTTAAACAGCGGATATGGCGCATGAAAATTCATCTTAAAACGCGGAAGAAATCACACAGGATCACAGGAAGTCATCAGCACTAATTATTTCTGCCGGCCCGGCGGCCGAATGTTATGCCGACTCGGGTATGCTTTTTTCTTCGGCTTTTTTCGGATGTTTCAGCAGAGGAATTTGCAGATGCTCCGCCTGTCTTCGCTGATGAAGGCTCCCGGGTCAATGACAGGTTGCGATCTGTATTCTTCTCCTGCTCAGAATGAAATCCCGGATCAGTGATACCGGCAATCTTCAGAGGTGTCCGGCATAGCTTTCTGCAGAAGCAACAGGTAAATGAATCACTTCTGTAGGTGAACGGATATGTAAAACTATTTTTTTGCTTCGGGTGATAGTTTTCCTTCTGCCTGCATTCATCACCGTAAACAAAATCACTTATGTTCATGGAGCCAAGCTCTCTGATGAAACCGGTCAGTTCTCTGAATTCTGCCGGTGCGAGATACGGACAGGTTTCCTTTAAAATCATGAGATAAAGTTCAAAAGCAGCAATGATCTTTCTAAGATGAAGCAATCTTCCCCCTTGCCAGTTGCTGTAGGAAGCCTCCACGACAAGCAGTGCATTAAGAAACAGAGTTCTGTGACACATAAGTTCAGATTTGCCTGCAGGTTCGATTTCCCTGATCTGCTTCCACTGCTCCCGTCTTGAAACTCCTATCCCGCCATTTGAAAGATTCCGCCTTCGAATGACAAACTTGTTTGTTACACCAAGAACTGAACAGATAAAACCTGTATCAAAATTCAGATCTACAAGCTCTCCGCATATTATCTCGAGAAGTCTGATTTCTTTGGTATCTCCCAGAATCTGTTCATACCCCTTTTTTATTCCGCCGTTAAGATGATCGACCATGGATCCAAGAATACTTGACAGAAGCAGCATAGCTTCCGTGCGAACATGCTGTACGGCACGTCCCTTTGAATCACCGTCAGCTTTCAAAGCTCTGTTCATCATATTCTTAAGTTCAAGCATTTTTTTGAAACAATTTCTTTCCATCATCTGGACAAGATGAATGTTACCGGAACGAATAAGGCACGCAATTTTCTCAGGATCAAGACTTTTAAGAAACTTTAATTCACGATCAGTTAATCCGAATAAAGCCGGGAGACCCTTCTGCGATCCGACAACCGCAGAATAAATAATATGGAACATCTTCTGACATGACAAAGGATCAGAACCGGCAGAAGTTTCACAGCTGCGCTTATAATCCTTTTCTGTGATACTGAATGCTCTGTCTTCAATCCTTATTTTAAAACCTGAAAGTGGTAAGGCAGACAGATCTTCAGCAAGGGATTTTATATAAAGATGCATGTCGGCAGCATCTTTGGCTCTCTTATACATTGCAGACAGATATGAATCCCTGCTTTCGCATTCAGCACATAAACTGCCCTCCCACATCCAGCTCAGAAACATCTGCCAGCACTGGTTCTGGAAAATTTTCTGTTCAGGAGAAAGATTAAAATTCCACATCCGTCTGAGTTGCAGCGCTCCGTCAAGAGAAAAGATATCAAAAGAATCAGCTTCACTGCAGCGGGCTGACTTCAGCACTGAACAGGCATCGTCTTTTGATGATGATGAATTTAAATTTTCTCCGGCTGCAGAGCCACCAGAAGTCTGTGCGCTGTCTGAACGCAATGATTTTCCTGAATCTTTTGAAACAGAATCATTGCCGCCGTCCGTACCGTAATAGCGGGCACAATCCGCAAGAAGCTCTTCTAAAAGTTCAGAAGTTTTAACACCCATAACCATAATAATCCTCCTGGGCAGAAAATTAACTAACCGAAATAATATAAACCCGATTCGATTCATCATACCCTGCAAAAAATTCCCTCCGGGGAAATTTCCTGCATGGATAAACGAAGTTAAACCCTGATTTATGGACTTTAGACCCCGTAAATATGAAAATGCGGGATAGATAACAGTAAGAAAGAACAACAGCAAAAAAAAACAATATCAGCGTAAGATTTTATTTATCGTCTGATAAATACTTATATATTGTAGAGAGCTATTTTATTTGAGCTTAAATCCCCTTTTTTATTCAATCTGACTGATCTCTGCAGCTCTGACTCAGTGACGAATTTTACTGAATCGTTATGCAATGTTTCTAATCTGTCTAATTTACATTGTTGAAACATCAAAAATATATTGTTTAGATTTTGTTCAAATATCAATTGTATAATAAGCATCACGTGGTTGCATTTCCGGGAATGTCCTAATTATTTGAGCTGCATTGACTGAGAAATGATGGAAAGGAACAGCAGGCACATAGGGCTGTTGAATTGAAAAAGGCAGAGGTTCTTGGTCCCTGCCTTTAAACGGTCGCTTTTCAGCGACAAACACAAAATCGAAATTATGATAATATTGATTCATTCAGAAAATAAAGAGTTAACACAAGAAATGTACGATAAGTTAATCCTTCAACTGTTTAACGATCGGACATCTATAAAATCGCCAAGCTGTGAAGACGGTCAATTGGAGAAGCATGCGTATTATAAGCGCGGTTGTAAATCGCTGAATGGAAAGGATGAGACAGTACAGACAATTCTTCGGTAAAATGTCGAAATGAAACTGTCACATATCGGGAACACGGGTTCATCTGCCTCTTCTTCATTGTATACATGAACAGAAAGATTCCTCTTTTTCAGCATCAATAACCATGTTGCAGATCAGAAATAAAACCGACCTTGCAGGCAAGCTGGAGAATCTCCTGAGGCGAACCAACATCAGCTCCTTAAACGCCATGAATTTCTTGCCGTTGGATCACACTGATACTTCTCGTAGCGTCTTGCCTCAGCCTTTGCATGTTCCTAGCAGAACCTTCCGTCAGTGAGTTTCTAGCATCCGGGATAAGAACACGGTCTCTGTGGTTTTCCTGGCATTTCGTTTTTCCAGTAAAAAAGGCCCTGCAACCGGATGGTGGCAGAGCCTGAAATGAAAAAACTCCGGGGGATTACCCTCAGAGCTTTTGAACCTCAACACCTCAGGGATGTTTGTTTGAGAGTGAACGCGATTTAGTGTCATTCTCTGGCAGATTGATACCAGGGTTTAGAGTCCCTGCAGTTACATCGCTGCTTCTGAAATGCAGTTTCGGCTGCAGTTAACACTCCGGGCCAGAGTTCAGTCAGTGTTCCGATCAGCGCCGCTCCAACAGAAATTTGAAAGATCCGAAGAATATTGCGACGTGCCTGCCTAAACACAGAAGGAGCATATCAGGCTGTGATATTCTCCGATGCTTCGGGATTCATGCACAGAAGCAGATTTTCCCTGTGGGGCACTGCTGTGCAGATGAACCTACCCGGTTTAATCGGATAATGACGTTACAGGTCAAAACTGTGCAGAATGCAGATCACCCCATCTGCAACGCCGGGAAAAACAGTGACTGAGACTGAATCAGTGACTGCAATCAAAAAAAATTGAAACAGGTTACAGAATGAAAACAATCAAAAAAGCTGGAATTAAAACAGGTCATGCTCTCTGCCTCATCCTGATTTTATCCGCAGCATCATCAGGCTGCTGTTCAAAGGGATACAGCGAATGCACAGGGGTGACAAGTTCAGCAATTGAATCAAGTCTGAATGATGATAAAAAAAATATGAATCTGTCATCTTCGGACAGATTAAAAAAAATCCAGGATAACAGTGGAATCAGACGTTTCAAAAAAAGCTTCTCTGCGGGGAAAATACCTCAGGAAGCAGGTTACATAAATGTTCTGGGTGAATACAAAGGACGTGAAAGAGTATGCACCCGCTACACCGGCTGCGCCGGACGATCAGAGTCGCAAACCAGAACTAAATTCTGGAGAAAGTAGGCGACTGGCAGATTAATCTCAGAACTCATGACTGGCAGAAACCGTATTTCCTGGCTATCGTCTGATCCTTCATAATGCTGGTCCAGACTTCTCTTGTCGCTCTGCAGTCTTCAGTGCTGTCATGAGCCTGAAATGTAAAACTTCCGTTCACATTGGCAACTGCATTAATGAGCTTATGCCACTTCCAGCCATTGCCGTGACGCGTATCCGGCACCCTTCTGAACTCAGCATATGCCAGCATGCAGCAATGAAGAGAGGCGGCACAGAATACTGCATCCTTAAGAAATCTGGCATCGAATTTCATATTGTATGCAACCAGGTGCTTTCCTTTGAAAATTTCTGAAAGATCGGAAATCACAGATTCAAGCTCTGGAGCGTTCTTCACCATTTCAGGCGATATGTTATTTATCTTCTGAGCCTCTTCCCAGTGGGTTTTAATCTTTGGTCTGACAAGGGAGTGATATACGACTTTTCCGCTGTCATCAAGGACGCTCACACATAACAGTTCGTCGGTTTCACCCAGTCCTGTGGTTTCTGTATCCACATACAAATATTCAGTTGAATTAATGCCACACATTTATTTTGATCCGTTCCGGCTGCTCTCCCTGCATTCTGATCCATCCGAGCCGCAGCCGGATAAACTTCAGCGGAACATTGATAACTTAAGAAATGAGCCGGTATTTTCCACTTGCCACATCATAGCATACAAAAAATTAAAAAATCCAGGAATAAGTGCAGCACCGGACACTTTTAACAGATCGCATACTGACTGCAAACATGCTCAAAACGGCAGAACTGGTACCGGTCCGGTTCTACAATGCCGCCGGCCCTGCAGCCTGCAGAGAGAACGTTTGTCTCAATACCGGAATCCGCGATTTTCCGGCAGGTCAGCCCCGACATTCATGCTGTACCGGAAGGCGGAACCAGGATTAAAAATCTCCATAATCACTAGTTCCCGATAATTTTTGTGTCTACAACTTTTGTCTGAAATTGCTTAATGCGTAATAAGAATCCTTCATTTTAATTCGCACTGGATGTGATCATATCCGAACCAATCTCTTTTATTATGTCATTCAGATTTTTTGGTGCATGGTATTCAATCTCTGTAGGACACGAAATATTGAAAACAGTTTTGTAAATATGGTTCATAAGCTTTGAACATTCACCTACTATGATTGTTTCGTCATAAATTTTTGATCTATGCTGATCGAGAATCATAAACAGATTCTCCAGAGTTATTTTGTAGTTCTTCAATTTTTTGAAGATTAACTTCATTACAACTGTAGCGATAAACGTAATCAGCAGGTGTCCTTTGAAAGTTTCTTCTTTCCTTATATTCAAAGGCAAAATTTTGCAGTCTCCCTTGCAAAGCTTGAAAATATCTTCTATATGATTTCGCGTGTAATATATAGGGAGAAGATTTTCTTTGGCTATCTTTCTGGTGGAGACCAGCATGAACAATCCCAGACTGTTCCTTGATTGATGTATTTCAGCTATAGATACATCAGTTTTGTCTTCAAGTCTCTGTGACAGATGAAACTCTTCCTCACGTTTCATAGTGCAGTCAAGACACAGGTAGGCGTAGGCTTTACGATTTGATTTTTCTCCAATGTAACAGTCACAGCATTTGATATATACCATCCTGCCATTATAAATCACAAGGTTGTCTTCTATTTCCAACTCGTTTCTGTATTTGTTTACGCAATCCTTGTAGATGCAGAAATTACTGTGCATTCTAGTAATAAAAGATATTTTTGCATCAATAAGAACATCTGCATTCTTGCCATTGTAGTAACCTGCATCAAGTATGGCAAAGTTGGTGTCTACACCGTTTGCTTTCAATTCTGCTATTGTAGCTTTAACTGTGCTTGCATCTATTATGTTACCGGCAATATATCTGAAGAACAGAGGCAAACCTGTTTCCTGCTGTACTACATATATAAGTCTGATTTCTTCACTGATTTTTCCGTTATGGTTGCTTATGGCTGTTATAGGAAGATTACATGCGTTAGGTAAGCCGGTGCTGTCTATCAGGATCCCATTTTCTATCATATCATCAGTTTTGCTCTGATTTTCATCTGATGCCTGACTGTTGACTGTATCGAAATTAACACTTTGACTTTTTTGTTTTTTCAGAAAATCGTAATATGCTTTGAAAAACAGGTGCTTTGCTTCTTCTGAACCAAGATCTTCCAACATCTCACTTATTCTTTGTGATGCCAACTGAGCATTTGGATAAAGTATTCGTGCATATGAGTATTCCCACCAGAATGATGCCTGCCTGTTTGAATACCTAGAAATACAGTAATAGGCCAGTAACGCCCTTATTGAATCTCGATTTTTAAAGCCTATGGCATCAACAAGCTTCCAAATCTGCTCCTGCTCCAAAAATTTATCCAGAAGATAAACAGAACCAAACTCTATATCAAGAATTTCACGCCTTCTGATTTTCGTTTTCCTTTTTAATTCCGTTGGTTCCTTAAACTCGGGATCTACATTTCCATACTGATCTGTTTCCTTATTGTACGTAAACAATCCTCGCTCTCGATTTTTATAAATACTTTTCTGCTTATCTATCACTCTGCCAAGATTTATTCGCTTACCTTTTTTTACTTTACCATCAACCCTAACAGAGGATACCAGCATGGCATACTCGATATTATTGATCATCTTGTACTCAATGAACATACTGACCACCGTAGACACAATAAATAATTATTATTTACGTCTACATTATACCAAAAATTTTTTTTATAGGTAAGGAAACTTTATAAGTTACAAGGATTTGTACAGTGAAATATGTCTACAAAAAAATACGTAGACACAAAAATATTCGGGAACTAAGGTTAATGAGACAATCGAAGAACCATCAGACTTTGAAAAAATCACTGAAATGATATATTTCCAGAAATTTGATTTCATTGTCACCTCAAAGTTTATCAATGAACTGATCGATAAGCTAGATAATGTCTATTCAAACTTTGCAGCCAGTTTTTCTGCTATTCTCGACATAAAAGGACTGATAATCATCACTGATACGACAGACAAAAGAATAAACAGAGGAGCAGAGGTGTGGATTCCAAAGATCATGAACAGTGACTTAAACAGCAACATCGGTGTCAATGCTGATATCGGAACTATAATGCCGCCTCCCTGCAACTGCACAGGCTGCAATGAACAATGCTACACCTGTTTCGAGAATGAATATAGCTGCAAGGGAAATGATTCCAGAATTACGTTTCGCATTTTAGCCAAGAAGATCGTACAAACAGGGATTTCGTACAAGAAAAACCCGAATAACTATGTTGTATCCAAAACAAAGTCTGGAGTTACAAGCACCTGTCGGAGATTAAACTATAACGGTTTTTATGGAATTCCGTTCTCGATGTATCCATGAAAAATACAAGTCAAAAATAGCCATACAGCCTGCAGTGCAATGAATCTTCAATTCCACACCAGGATGCAGGATAATACGAAGCAAATAAGGAAATAAAAATGGAAAAAGAAACAATAAGAACACAAAACGGTCAAACAGTTGAAGCGATGACTCCTGTAATTCTGTCAGCAAGCAGATCAACTGATATTCCTGCATACTATGCCAAATGGTTCATGGAAAGAGTCAGAAAAGGTTACGCCGCATGGATAAATCCGTTCAACCAGAAGCCTTCCTATGTTTCATTTTCCAAAACCCGTGTTATCGTATTCTGGACCAAAAATCCCGAACCGATGCTGAAGTATCTCGATGAACTGGATGACATGGGACTTAACTACTATTTCCAGTTTACACTTAATGACTACGGAAAGGTTATTGAAGGAAAAGTTCCGGATCTCAGAAAAAGACTTGAAACCTTTACAAAACTCTACGATCACGTCGGCTCTAAAAGAATAATCTGGAGATATGATCCGATTATGCTTAACTCAACAGATCTTACAGTAGATGCCCATCTTGAAAAGATTAATAATCTTGGAAACCAGCTCTCAGGAATGACGGACAAGCTTGTATTCAGCTTTGTTGATATCAGAAGTTACCGGAAGGTTCAGAACAACCTTACCAGACTCAACCTGTACACCCATGCAAATGTTCTGGACGCTGAACCTAATATTGAGCAGAAAAACGCAATAGCCAAGGGAATATCAGATCTAAGAGCAGCGTGGAAGAAATATATGAACTGGAACGTAGCTGTTGCAACATGTGCTGAGGACATAGATCTCGAAAAATACGGAATAGAACATAACAGATGCATAGATCCGGATTTGATAGACGACCTCTTCGGTCAGAATGATACAGCACTCAGTTCATATCTGGACAGTTTTAAAAACAAGGGTAGAAAAGAAAAGAAAGAAGCTGAACAAATGGATATTTTTTCTATCGGAAATGCGGAGTCACAAAGCAAGGAAGAAAAAGAGGACAGATTCAACTACAGCAGGTTCAAAGACAAGGGACAGCGACCAGTCTGCGGATGCGTGATAAGCAAGGATATCGGCATGTACAATACCTGTCTCCATCAATGTGCCTACTGCTATGCAAATACATCCTATGAATCAGCTTTAAACAACCGCCAAAACCACAGAGAAACTGACGAAGGCATCATTCCTTTTAAAAGCATCTGATACACATCTGCCGCCGGAGGCTGCTCGGAGAAACAAGTTCAGCAGCAGGCTCATGATTTAAGCATTTCTGCTGCTGTAAATACCGCAGTTTCATCCCTCCTAGGTAGACTGTCCTGCAAATTGAATATTGTACAACCGGCTGTAGATTCCTCCCTTTTTCAAAAGTTCCGCGTGACTTCCAGTCTCCACCATTCTCCCGTGCTCCATCACCACAATGCAGTCTGCATCCTGTATGGTGGAAATGCGGTGCGCTATTACCAGACAGGTGCCGATATCCATAAGTCTGGCCATTGCATCCTGTATATGCTTCTCCGTTCTGGTATCAACATTGGATGTTGCCTCATCTAAAATAAGGATATCAGGTGAAGAAAGAAAAGCTCTGCAGATGGCTACAAGCTGTTTCTGCCCATCCGAGAGATGGCATCCGGAGCCGGTAAGCATCGTATCAAGACCTTCCGGCAGATTGGATATGAATTCATCAAGACCGGAAAATTCAGCCGCCTCGGCAATATCATCATCTGTAAGTGTATCATCGGCGTAGATCAGATTCTCTCGCACACTGGCGGAAAAAAGCACAGTATCCTGAAGAACAATACCAATCCTGCGTCTCAATGCATGAACACTGAAATCCTTTATATTCCTGCCATTAATCAGAATTTCACCGCTGTCTGGCTCGTAAAAGCGCATCAACAGATTGATAACCGTAGTCTTGCCGGATCCTGTTGATCCAACCAGAGCGACTTTAGATCCTGCATCGATTTTAAGAGAAAAATCCTGAAGAACCGGATTTCCAGACTCATAGGAGAATGAGACATTTCTGAATTCAACCGATGCCGATTTAAGCTCTCCCGGATCTATTCCATCACTTGTTTCTTCATTTTTATCCATTAATTCAAAGATTCTTTCTGCTCCGGCCAGTGCCGTCTGGATCTGACTGTAAATCATGGATATTTCTGTAACAGGACGAGTAAACTGTCTGGAATAAACAAAGAATGCTGAAATTCCTCCCACGGAAATAAGGCCCTTCAGAGAAAACCATGCTCCGCACACCGCAACAAGCAGAAAAATCAGATTGCTAATCATGTTCATAAGCGGTCCCATACTGCTGCTTACTGTTTCAGCAATCATACCGCACCTGGCAAGTTCATCTGATGATCGGTTAAAACGAACCGCCGCATCACTCTGCAGATTGTATGCCGTCACTGTTCTGTAGTTGGTCAGAGTTTCCTCAACAGTGGAATTCAGTTCACCAAGAACAGCCTGTCTGCGAACAAAAAAACGGCGAGAAAGATTTGTAAGAGTTACAGTAATCAGAAATGAAAGGACTATCGCTATACATGAAATCAGTGCCAGCTGCCAGCAGATCCACAGCATCGCAGCAAAAGTCAGAACAAGCATAAGAATGCACTGAAGAAACGATGAAAAGGACGATGATATCACTGAATCTATATTATCCGTGTCATTAGTCATCCTGCTAATCAGATCGCCTCTTGTAGCAGCATCCGTATCCCGAACCGGCAGATGAACAACCCTGCAGAAAAGCTCATGTCTTATTCTTAAGATCACGCTGCGACTCAACGCTGCCGTAATTCTGGACTGCAGAAGCATAAAAATACCTGACAGCAGATAAAGACCGCACATAGCGGCAAGAAGAACAGTAAGTCCGTTAAAATCAAGATCCACCACACAGTCAATGGCCCTGGACTGAAACATAGGAGCGCCGACAGATGCAGCGACAGTGAGACTCACAAGCAGAAGAATAAGAAAAATCCTTAACTTGTCACTGCTGAAATATTCCACAAGTCTTGAAAAACTTACCCAAAAATGAACAGGTTTTTCCTGCGGATTCATCATCATTGCCGCCCCACGCGGTCTCATTGCACCTTGAGATGAAACAGGATCTTTTATCCTGCTCTCTGAATTCACATCTCTGCTCATTTCTGCTCCTCCTTCATCTGAGACTGCCAGATACTCTGATATAAAGGAGAAGAGACCATAAGTTCACTGTGAGTACCCTGCCCCACAACTCTGCCCTGATCCAGCACAAGTATATGATCTGCCGACATAACCGTAGAAATACGCTGAGCAATAATAATTTTAGTCACTGAACTGAAACTTTCGCGAAGATGATCCAGAATCCTGCGCTCTGTGCAGAAATCAAGAGCACTGGTGGCATCATCCAAAATAAGAATATCGGACTTTCTGAATAAAGCCCTGCTTAATGCCAGACGCTGCCGCTGACCGCCAGAAAGTCCGAAGCCTCCGGCACCAACCGGTGTATCATATCCCTTCGGTATTGAACATATAAATTCATCGGCCTCCGCCATAGATGCCGCCATTTGGATTTCCTCTAAAGATGCATCCTCAATTCCGCCAGTTATATTATCTGCAACAGTTCCAGAAAGAAGCTGACTTGATTGAAGAACAACAGAAACCCTGCGGCGCAATGCCCGCTTGGAAAAAAGACGGACATCCTGATCATCAACCATTACAGCGCCACATTCCACATCGTAAAATCGTGCAATCAGAGCAGCAAGCGTTGATTTTCCCGATCCTGTAGGACCTATAACAGCAAGAGTCCCTCCCGGATGGATTTCAAAACTGACATCATGAAGAGCAAAACCATGACTTCCTGGATATGCAAAACTCACATGTCTGAAAGCTACTGATCCCGGAACAGTACCCTTGGCAAGAGTTCCGTCAGATAGTTCAGTCTTCTGACGGAGAACCTCACCAACGCGCCGTGCTGAAGCACTGCCCCTGCTTACAGTCTGAAAAATCATGGCGGCCATAAGCAAAGACATAAGGATCTGAGACATATATGTAACACCGGCCATTACTGATCCGGGAGCCAGATCGCCGGACTCAACCCTGACAGCACCGGAATAAATCACTGCAGCAATAGAAAGATTCAAAACTATATTCATAACAGGATGAAGAGCCGCCATCAGCAGGGCGATTTTAAATCTTACGTCCGCAAGATCCTGTGCCGAAGCGTCAAAACCGGCAATCTCTCGATCCTGGCGAACATAAGCCTTTACCACCCTTATGCCAAGTACATTTTCTCTAATCACCGCATTAATGCGATCAAGTTTTTCCTGAAGTGCTGTAAAAAGCGGAGTTGTTTTCCATAGAAAAAATACAATTTCAGCGATAATTACAGGCATGGCAACAAGCACAACTGCCCCAAAATCCGCAGTAAGTGACAGCAAAGCAATGCTGCCTGCAAAAAGAAACATTGCACACCTGACAGCACCGCGGATCATCTGCCCCCACATTATTCTGATCTGCGTTATATCAGAAGTATTCCTGGTAATAAGACTGCCCGTCGTAAAGTTATCAGTCTGAGCAAAAGAAAAATCCAGGATCCTCCCAAAACAACTTTTACGCAGACTATTTGCAGACTTCTGACTGAACATGTTTGCAAAAATACCGCTCCCTATGCCGCAGAGACATCCTGCTACAGTAACCAAGAGCATAACCAGACCTGTAGATAAGATAAAGTCAGGATCGGGTTTTCCGTCATGACCGATACCGAGAATACCGTGATCAATAATCGATGCCATCAGTCTCGGTTGATATAGATCAACCAGAACCTCAAAAATCATAAAAACTGACGCCAGACATGCAAGGTACCAGTATCTCAAAGCATAAACAGTAATCAAATATGAATTTCCTAAAAACACAAATAAAAATAACTGCAGAGTCAGATATTCATAACACATGCTCTTCTGCAGCAAACAGAGAATACCACAAACCAGTAAGCAGTATTTCAAACATCAGTTTTGCTCTGTTGTTTCTCTAATGCCTAATGCGAAACTAGATCTGCGTCTTTCTCTCTAAAAACAGCTCATTCGCCTCATTTTGCACTGCTCTTTCTTTCATAATAATACTGATAGACAGTCCGTTCTCAAAAAAAACTAAAAATCAGACAACAGACATAGATTTTCCTGTAAACTAATCTAAGCTGAAATAATCTGAAAACGACCTGGCATAGAATTTCGCTTCATGTATCACGGGTCTCATCGATCTAATAATAAAGGCTCTCCATAAAAATAAGTTGGAAATAATCATTAATCTTATTTCGAAATATCAATAATCTTTAGAAAGAAATATTCATCATCGTTGAATCCATATGCCTTTCTTCTCATCGTTTTGAT
>JAEEGI010005953.1_pt1 | contig 27741 bp, 22 predicted proteins | sample 8958751 | NCBI WGS metagenome assembly JAEEGI01 (sample SAMN16246545, study PRJNA631951) | gut metagenome | biome: gut microbiome; feature: rumen; material: KS-attached | host: Bos | place: Iran: Karaj | collected 2018-10 | reverse complement strand
GATGGTGGCGACTGTACAGCTCGATCATCTTGCGAACAGTCTGTTTCTCTCGTTCAATCTTGTTCATTTTGTAGTTTCCTTTTAAGTCTAATTCATAAATCTTATTAATTCGAGCGGCAAAGGTACTGAAAATTTGAGAAATATAGTTATTTTTGTGACCAAAATTATGTTATTTTATAAACAATACTAGACAATGGACAGAAGAGATTTTATCAAGAAGGCTGCTTTGGCTACTGCAGGTGCAGCGGTGGTGTCGCCTGTATCGGCAATGATAGATAATGTATCAGGTGCGAAAACTCCGAAAGTACTGCTGGTAAACGGCAGTCCTCGCACTGACGGCAATACTTTCATATGTCTGAAGGAGATTGAGACACAGCTGCAGAAGCACGGTATAGACAGCGAGATAGTACAGATAGGTCGCAAGCCTGTACGCATGTGTATCAACTGCGGCGGATGTCATCAGAATGGCGGAAAAGGTTGCGTGTTTGATGAAGATATGTGCGCAGTGATAACAGAGAAGATGGCCACAGCCGATGCGCTGATAGTGGGTACACCAGTATACTACGGACAGCCCAATGGAGGCATACTATCGCTGATGCAACGACTGTTTTATTCGTCAGGCCGACTGGTTCAGAACAAGCCTGCAGCAGCACTGGCAGTTTGCAGACGTGGTGGCGCAACTGCCACACTGCAGACCATGAACATGATGTTTGAGATGATGAACATGCCTGTTGTGACATCACAGTACTGGAACATAGCTTATGGTGCAGGCAAGGGCGAAGTGAAGCTGGACACAGAGGGTATGCAGACCATGCGTACACTGGCCACGAATATGGCGTTTCTGCTGCACAAGATTCATATCGACGAAAAGACCGCTCCCCAACGTGAAGAGCGACCTACGTATATGAACTTTATAAGATAATCATCATTTTTGCGCTAACATCAACTGGCTGATGCCTGGGCGTGGCGGCGGGATACGCGGAGTTGGTGGCCGTAGACCAAGCAGGCCATGCCAAAATAGGCTGCGGCCTGGATCCATAGGTAGCGCACCTCGGGTACTACATCGCTAAGGGTAGCTCCCATGGTGTTCATGCGGACAAAGGCACGGGCACCAAAGGTGCTGGGGAACAGCCATGATATGCCTTGCCATACGCCAGGAATGGCGCTCTGTGGCCACGACACACCTGTGAGGAACAGCAACGGCAGCGAGATAAACACCATGAGCAGCATGACATTCTCGCGATAACGCACCAAGCAAGATACGGTCATGCCGAAGAACACGCAGGCCAACAGGTATGGCAGCATGAGGCAGAACAAGTCCCAAGCCTTGACCATGGCCACAAACGAGAATATGCGAGGTACAACCATAGTGAGGTAAGCCCCCATCACGGCATAGATCATGATATAGCACATAGCCTTGCCGCCAACGATGCGATAGATGCCACTATAGGCAGGATGCACGGGGATAAGATCGCCATAGCGACTGGTTTCGCGGGCTGTACCTGCACCAAGTCCGATACCCAATACGAGTGTCTGCTGGAATATAAGCATGAGTACTGCGGGGATGACAAACGTGCCATAGCCGCACTGGGGATTGAACATAGGCACATCTACGAAATCGAGCGGGCGCGACTGTATCTGCTCTTCGCGCACGGTATATTTGCCAGCCATCTTGCTCTGCAACTGAGCACCCATGTGCTGGGTAACAGCCACAGCTGCCTGATACAGGGCCTTATAGGTGAGCATGAGCGACATGTCGCAATACACGCTGAGTGTGGCTTGCTCCATGCGACAGATGCGGGTGGCAAAATCGCTGGGGATATAATAGATACCCTTGGCCAACTGGCGCGATACGAGCGATTTGGCTTCGTCCATATCGGCAGCATGGCACAGAATTTTGACATCTGCTGATGCATCGAGCTTGCGAACCAACTCGCGCGAGAGATTGCTATGCGAATCGTCGACTACCACCACAGGAACCTCGTGTATCGTCTCATTGTTGTATATCCACGAATAGAGCAGTGGATAGATGAGGGGCACGATGATAAAGAAGATGAGTACGCCCTCATCGAGCACCACCTGCTTCATCTCCTGTCGCCAGATATAGGCGGCATCGCTTACAGCCTGATATAACTTATGGAATATAGACATAGGTGAGCATTGCATTTTTAATCTTTCCGATGACGAACCATGGCATGAGCATGAAGGCCACAAGGGCTACAAAGTGGAACCACACCTCGAGCAGCGGGAAGCCATTGAACACGCAGACTGAGAACAGCTTGTAGTAATGACGCAATGGGAACAGCCACGACAGCGACTGCAGAGCGCCATCCATACCCATCACGGGGAAGGCCGAACCTGCCATAGAGAAACTAAGCACAGCCCACAGCGAACAGATACTCATGGACATGCGGAGCGAAGGCATGAGGCCGAAGGCAAAGATGCCAAAGCCCTGAGCGGCAAACACCTCGAGCAGAGCCAGCAGCACCAGCATGCCCACACCACCCTGATTGGGGAATCCGAGTATGCGGAACATATAAACCTCGTAGGCAAAGATGAGTGCCAACCAGATGACGGTCTGCATGCCAAACTTACCTATCAGCGCGATGACCATACGGTTGTCGGCCATAGCGAGCCACTGCTTACCTGTATCGAACTTTAGCTCCATACCCAGCGAATAGGCTGTAATAAGGAATATGAACAGCATCATGACACCGGGCACGAACACGGTGGAGAGATAGACATTGTAGTTGGTCCAAGGGTTGCCTATCTGGTGCAGGTCGATAGCAATGGGCTGCAGGAATGCCATGATCTGATCCTGGGTGTAGCCCTTGGCACGCATGGTGGCCTGACCTACTGCTGCAGAACCAAGATTGGAAATGGTCTTGAGGTCCTTCATAAGCAGCGAGCCCGACATGATGGATGCCAGATTGTAATAATAGGATATCTTGGGCTGGCGAGAGGCTAGCAGATCGTCGGTAGTACCCTTGGGGATATAGAGGAAGGCGTAGATGTCGTTCTCCTGTACGGCACGACGAGCATCGGACACACTGGGATAGTGGGCCACAACCTTGGAACTCTGGAACCCATCAAGGCGACGAATGAGTGCACGAGTGGTGGTGGTATTATCGAGATCGACCACACCCACGGGCATGTTCTGTGGCAGTCCGTCGTCCATCAGCGATGTAAAGAATATCATCGCCAACAGCGGGAATACTACCATACAGCAGCCGTAGATGGGATTCTTGACCATAATCCTCACCTCGCGCAAGGCCATCTGCCATATCTGATTAAAACACTTCAATTCTTCAATTTTTTAATTCTTCAATCCTTCAATTATTTGATGATCAGCGACATGCCTGGGCGCAGACCCTCGAGTTTCTCAACGGGGCGAGCCTTTACCTCGAAGGTCTTAAGGTCGTACTGACCATTGGCCTTGGTGGCCTTCCATACGGCATACGAACCCTGATCCTTGAGGTAGTAGACCTTCATCTTGACAGTCTTGTCGAATGCTGGTACAAAGGCATCGAACTCGGTGCCTACCTGCATGCCGTTCAACTGGTCCTCGCGTACATTGAATGTGCCCCACATATCCTGCATTACAGCGATCGACATGATGGGCGAACCTGTACCTACCAGCTCGCCTACCTTAGGATAAACATCGCTTACCTCGCCCTCCATCTGGGCAATCTGTACTGTCTCGTGGATGTAAGAGTTAACCTCCTGAACAGCACCACGGGCGCGACCTACCTGAGCACTGGCAGCCAGTTTGTCCTCCATACGGGCACCGTTCTTAGCCATGTCGTACTGACTCTGGGCGGCCTTGCACTGGGCCTCCATAGCCTTGTAGTTGGCATAGGCCTCATCGCGCTTCTGGGCACTCATCACGCCCTCGTCATACAGGCGCTGAACACGATTATACGACTTCTCAGCAATCTCGAGTCCGGCCTTGGCCTGCTGGAGTACTGAGAAAGCACCCTGAATCTGCTCCTTACGGGCACCGTTCTGAGCCTTGAGCTCGAGTGCAGCGGCTGCACTCTCGGCACTCTGGGCCTGCTCCATTTTTGCACGAACCTCAGGTGCATCGAGTATGGCGAGGGTATCGCCCACCTTGACGTAGTCGCCCTCTTTTACACGCAACTCAAGAATACGACCTGGCACCTTGCTCGACACACGATACTCGGTAACCTCTACCTGTCCCTGGATAATCTCTGGATCGCGCCCCAGTGCGAAGAATCCGATAAGTGCCACGATGATAACTACAGCTGCAAAACCAATGATGGCAAGCAGGATGTTGTTATGCTGTTGTTTTGACTGATTTGACATAATATCTATAATTACTCTAAATTCTTAATTCTAAATTCTTAAATTACTCCAACGTACCGAGGGCCTTCTGCAGGTCAACCTGCGAGAGCTTAACCTCGATCTCAGCATCAATCTTCTGCGACTGAGCCTTCATCCAGGCTGTCTGGGCCTCCATCACTACGGTAGGTGATATCACGCCCTCCTGGAAACCAAGATTGGCTGTGCGCAGATTCTCGTCGGCATGCTGGATGTTCTTCTGTGCCATAGTGAGCTTCTTGTTGGCCTCATCCACCTTGAATGTAACCTGGTTTACCTGCAGCTCAATCATCTCGCGAGCCTCGGCCAGTTCCAGGTTGGCAATGGCGGTAGCACCCTTCGACGCGCGTACCTTATACATTACGTCGCCCCAGTTCCAGATGGGCACACGAACCATAACGCCCACGTTCCACACGCCAGAGAACTTGCGCTGGAAACCGTTATACAGGTTAGGATTGCTGACAGCATAGCCGCCTGTGAGCAGTACCTGTGGCAGATTACCAGCCTTGAGCACGTTGGTGCTCTGCTTGCTCAGGTCGACTGCATTCTGCAGCAGCTTGAGCTCTGGGCGATAGGCCACGGCCTTCTCTACATCTAGTTGTGGTGCAAGCTCTACCACAGCGATATTCTCGCTCTGCTCGTCGAGAAGTGTTACAGGCTCGTTGAGTGGAAGTCCGCACAGCTGGTTGAGCAACATGCGCGAAAGTACCAGTCCGTCGTTGACCTTAGTAAGAGTCATCTCGGCCTCGTTCACCTTAACGTCTACGCTCAGTCCGTCGCTACGTGTAGCCACGCCCTCGTCGATCATCTTGTGAACATCGCTATCAAACTTCTTGACCAGTTCGAGATAGCTCTCGGCCAACTGCTTCTTGTGGTGGAGCGAAACCACCTGCCAGTAGGCCTGGTCGATCTGATAGAGTGTGGACTGACGACGAACATCGGTAGTATTCTTTGCCATCTCGGTGTTGATATCTGCCATCTTGTTGGCTGCGATAATTGCACCACCCATAAACACAGGCTGCGACACCATGATAGCACCAGCAAACATGTTGCGGGTATCGGTATCGAGCGCATCTACAACCTTCTGTCCCATTCCATTCAGCGCATTGGCTATATCACCAAAGCCCTGAGCAGCCATCTGATTGATAACAGCACCCGAGAGACCCATCACCTCCAACGTCTGAAGAGTGATTGGGGGCAGCTGCGACATCGTCTGCTGAAAACCCTGCTGCATCTTGGCGCCGACGGCTGTTCCCAACTGTGGGAGTGCGGCCTTCTGGTCGTCGCTAAGCAGACTGATAGGTTTGCTGGTGTGCTGATATGTACCTACAGCACTCACGTGGGGCAGATACTTGGTGCGGGCCGACTTGCGAACATTCTCGGCCACATCCTCTTTAAGTTTGGAAACACCAAGCTGCTTGTTGTTGCGCAGGGCCATCTGTCGGCAGCTATCAAGGCTGAGCACGCGCTGAGCCTGAGCTGGCATGATGGCTGCACTAAGCAGCATTATTCCAAAAATCTTCTTCATACTCGATTATTTAAATGAAAATGTTTTCGTTCCAATCATATTTCCATCCACAAAGATGCTTACACGGTAGTCGCCTGCCTCGAGCATCTGTGTCATATTCCAATATACAGTAACTGGTGTTTCTTCGCCAGTGTATTCGATTACTTTCTTGGCCGAGCACTCTATGTTGCGGTTCTCGTAAGCAAACGATCCGCCACCGCTCAGGGTGTTGCCACCAGGATTCTGAATGCGCACGTAGACGGTGCGATTGCCATTAGAGGCAGTGACGTTCTTGGCAATGTTGAAGCTTACACGGAACTGCTTGAGATCCTTAAGTTTCTTGGCCACCTTACCACGCTTGTCGAGCATCTGCAATGAGATGCCAGTAGCATCGAGCTGGGCTGCGATAGCCACCTTCTCCGACAGCGAAGCCTTCTCGCTGTTGAGTCCGGCAACCTCAGCATTACGCTCAGTGAGTTCGGCATTTACACGACTGTTCTCGGCCATCAGGTTCTGATTCAGACGATTAAGCGAATCAATCTGATACACATAGTCGCGCAGCACCTCGCGCACAGTAGCAAGCTCCTTCTTGAGGCGTGCTATCTCGCGTGCGTCGCTGGCTTTTACCTGCTTGAGTTCCTCGAGCAGTTTCTGTGTCTTCATCTGCTCAGCTGTAAGTTGGGCGATGATAGAGTCGTTGTTAATCTGAGTCTTCATCTCGCTGTACTGCATGGTGAAGCGCTCGTATTCGTTTTCCATCTCCTGCTTGTCAAGTTCGGCAAGCTCCTCCATATCCTGTACCACCTGTTTCTGCTCCTGCAGATTTACAAACAGCCACGCTGCTGCGCCCACCAGGGCAAGGATAACTACTATAAGAGGTATTAAAATCTTCTTGTTCATATTTCGCAATATATAATTTTTCGGGTGCAAATATAGATTATTTCTACGAAATAACAAAAGAAAATGCGATACAAACATTTAAGCAACATTAAAATTAAGAATTTTAGCGACTTTTCGACCAATTTTTACAGTTTATGACACAAATATTTGGAACTTATAAATAAAAAATGTATATTTGCCCACAGAAATTAGAACAATCTATATGGCGAAGAAAAACTTTCTATCTAAGGTATTCCATCTGTATTACGATGGTTTTCGCTCGATGACGCTAGGCAAGACGCTGTGGGCCATCATACTGATAAAATTGTTCATAATCTTCGTGGTACTCAAAGTATTTTTCTTCCCAAACTTCCTGAAGCAGAATGCCGGGGGCGATGAGCCGTCGTATGTGGCCAAAGAGCTTGTGGATCGTGCAAAATAGTTTTAATCCTTAATATTATGCTACAAAACCTAATTCTAAACATCGATGCCGGAATGATCGACTGGTCGAGAGCGCAATTTGCTCTGACGGCAATCTATCACTGGCTCTTTGTGCCACTGACGCTAGGACTAGCGGTGATAATGGGCATAGCAGAGACCAAGTACTATTGTACTAAAGACGAGTTCTGGAAGGGTGCAGCCAAATTCTGGCAGAAGCTCTTCGGAATAAACTTTGCCATGGGTGTGGCTACGGGTATCATACTCGAGTTTGAGTTTGGTACCAACTGGAGCAACTACTCGTGGTTTGTGGGCGACATATTCGGTGCTCCACTGGCTGTTGAGGGTATCGTGGCCTTCTTTATGGAGAGCACGTTTGTGGCAGTGATGTTCTTTGGATGGAAGAAGGTATCGCCCGGATTCCACCTGGCTTCGACGTGGCTCACAGGACTGGGAGCAACGATATCGGCATGGTGGATACTTGTGGCCAATGCATGGATGCAATGCCCTGTGGGCTGCGAGTTCAACCCCGACACAATGCGCAATGAGATGGTATCGTTTGCCGAGGTGGCTCTGTCGCCATTTGCTGTATCGAAGTTCTGCCACACAGTTACATCGTCGTGGATTATCGGAGCGATATTCTGCGTGGGCGTTTGTTGCTGGTATCTGATGAAGAAACGTCACACCAAGCTGGCCATCGAGAGCATGAAGATAGGTGCTGGCGTAGGACTGGTAGCTGCTCTGCTGGCAGGTGGTACGGGACATAAGTCGGGCATGGATGTGGCTGAGGTTCAGCCCATGAAACTGGCTGCGATGGAGGCTCTGTATGATGGTGGAACAGAACAGGGACTGAAGCTTATCGAAGGCATAGAGGTGCCCTATGGACTGAGCATTATGGCCACCAACGATCCTAAGGGATACGTGCCAGGCATCAACGATATAGTGAACGGCTACACCACTCCTGACGGAAAGACAGAACCATCGGTAGAGGAGAAGATGGAGCGAGGCAAGAAGGCCATCGAGGCCCTTGCAGCATATCGCAAGGCCAAGATTGAAGGCGAGGACGCCAGCCAATATCTGGCAGTGCTCAACGACAATATGAAGTACTTTGGCTATGGATATCTGAAGAACAAGACTGACGTGATACCACCAGTAGCCGTAAACTTCTGGGCATTCCGCGTGATGGTGGGTGTGGGCTGTTTGTTCATTCTTTTCTTTGCCGTGATACTGGCTGTGACATATAAGTGGCCAAAGGCTCTGTTTGGCAAGCGCGACATAACTGCCCTACCCGCTTGGCACTATTGGGTGGCTATCGCACTGATACCTCTGGGCTACATCGGATCGGAGTGTGGATGGCTGGTAGCTGAGTTCGGACGCCAACCCTGGACCATCCAGGATATGCTGCCCACATGGGCTTCGGTGAGCGATCTGCAGTCGTCGAGCGTTATCATCACGTTCTTCCTCTTCCTCATACTCTTCAGCACCATGCTGGCTGTTGAGATTAACATCTTACTGAAACAAATTAAGAAAGGACCTGAAGTATGACATACACATTTTTGCAACATTATTGGTGCTTTATAGTATCGCTATTAGGAGCACTGCTAGTATTCCTGCTGTTTGTTCAGGGAGCCAACTCGGTGGCACGTTCGCTAGGTGTGACTGAGGAGGGACGACGACTGGTGTACAACTCTACAGGACGTAAGTGGGAGTTTACATTTACCACGCTGGTAACATTCGGTGGTGCATTCTTTGCATCTTACCCGCTGTTCTACTCCACCTCGTTTGGTGGCGCCTATTGGCTGTGGATGATAATACTGTTTACGTTTGTGCTACAGGCTGTGAGCTACGAGTTCCAGAACAAGATTGGAAATTTCCTTGGCCCTAAGACCTTCCAATTTTTCCTGACACTTAATGGTATCGTAGGTCCGCTGCTGCTAGGTGGTGCTGTAGCCACATTCTTCGAGGGTTCGAACTTCATAGTAGACAAGGCCAACCTAGTAGACGCAGGAGCGATAACACCTGTGATATCGCGATGGGCCAACGCAAGTCACGGACTAGATGCACTGCTTAACCCATGGGTGCTGGTACTGGGTTTTGCAGTAGTGTTCCTGGCTCGTGTATTAGGCATACTCTACGTTATGAACAATGTGGACGATGAGGACATACGTTCGCGTGGCAGTGTACGACTGATTGGTGCCGCCGTGCCTTTCCTGGTGCTGTTTGTGGCTTATCTGGTGCACGTGCTGCTTAAGGACGGTTATGCCTACAATGCAGAGGGTGTGATCTATATGGAGCCATACAAGTATCTTAACAACTTCCTTGAGATGTGGTACCTGCTTATAGTATTACTGATAGGTGTGGTACTGGTGCTATTTGGTATCGGCAAGACTATCTTCTCTAAGAAGTACATCTGTGGCATTTGGCCTGCAGGCATAGGCACAGTGCTCACTGTATTGGCACTGCTGCTGAGTTGCGCTTGGAACAACACAGCCTACTACCCATCGACTGCCGACCTGCAGAGTTCGCTCACAATGACCAACTCATGCTCGAGCGAGTTCACCCTGCGCACCATGTTCTATGTATCGCTACTGGTACCATTTGTACTAGCCTACATCGTCTACGCCTGGAGAGCTATCGACAAAAAGAAAATCACCAAGGATGAGCTCCAAGGTGACGACCACGCATACTAAACAAATATCCCCGCCTTGCTGGCGGGGATATTTATTATTTAAACAATCCGTCGAGGTAAGTGTAGAACGCAGGATCCTCGCCTACTACGGTGTTGATAATCTTGCCCTGAGGATCGATTACCACCTTGGTGGGGAATCCCTCGATGCCATACTGATCGGCGATAGTCTGCAGTTTCTCGTCAGGACAGCGAACCTGCAACCATGGCAGCTGATGCTCATCTACTGCAGCCTTCCACTTGTCCTCAGTGTCGCGACAGTCCACACCCAGTATCTCCATCTTGTCCTTATACTTGGTGTAAGCCTCCTTCATGCTGGGGATGCCACGAATACACCATACGCACCATGAGCCCCAGAAATCCAGAACTACATATTTACCACGCAGACTAGACAGTTTGGTGGTAGAACCCTGAAGGTTGGGCAACTCGAAATCGGGAGCCAAGCCATCAGCCTGTGCCTCATCAGCAGCAGCCTCGACAGCTTGTGTTTCTTCGGTGGCCTGAGCGGGCTTTGCTTTGCCCGCACATGCGGCCATCAAAGTAACCGTTAGCAAAAGTAAAGTAAGGGTTAAAACTGACTTTTTCATATACGAACCTAATTATTTAATTAATTTTATTTCTTATAGCACTCAAAGATGGCGTCGACGCGAGCCTCCGACATCTTCTTGGTAAACAGACTTACGATCCATACCACAGGGAATCCACCCACCATGGCGATAGCACCACAGTTGATAGGATTGATGGGATTGCCGGCCACCATGTTGATGACAGTTAGTCCCACGCCCCATGTGAAGCAAGCCCACACACTCTTGGTGGTGATATTGCGCTGATACAGACCCAGCATGAATGGAGCCAGGAACGCACCAGCCAGAGCTCCCCACGAGATACCCATAAGCTGGGCAATGAACGTAGGAGGATTGAGTGCGATGAGCAGCGAGATGGCGATGAAGAACATAATGAGCACACGCATCACTACCACCTTACGACGCTCTACCTTCTCGGATACGATATCATTGATTTCACCATCCTCAACCTCGCCTGGCAGCGACTTCTTGTCGCGATAGATAAGGTCGAGAGTCATCGTTGAACTTGATGTGAGCACCAGCGATGCGAGTGTCGACATAGATGCTGAGAGCACCAGCAACACTACCAGCGCGATAAGGATATCGGGCAGGTTTACCAGCATAGATGGCACGATAGAGTCGAATGCCAACTTGCCGTTAGGCAGCATAGGAGGAGTGCCAAACAGGCGACCGAAACCACCCAGGAAGTAACATCCACCAGCTACGATAAACGCAAACACGGTAGAGATGACGGTACCACGCTTAATGGCACTCTCATCGGTAATCGAGTAGAACTTGCCCACCATCTGTGGCAGTCCCATGGTGCCCAGCGATGTAAGGATGACCACACCCAGCAGCCCCCAAGGATCGGGACCGAACCATGATGCGAAACCACCATTCTCCATCGGGTTGGCATCTGAAGGGATAGCAGCCAGCTTGTCGACAGCAGCAGATAGTCCGCCCTGCAGATTAAGCACAGCCACGATTACAGCCACGATACCAAACAGCATGATGATGCCCTGGATAAAGTCGTTCATAGCCGTAGCCTTGTAGCCACCCAGGATAACATAGACAGCAGTGAGTATCGACATGATGATGACACAATACTCGTAAGGGATGTTGAATCCCATCTCAAACAATCGTGAAATTCCGCTATAAACACCAGCGGTATATGGAATAAGGAAAACAAATGCGATGATAGATGCTGCTACACGCAGACCTTGGTCGTTAAATCTAGTTCCAAAGAAATCGGGCATGGTGCGACTCTCGATGTGCTGGGTCATCAGTTTGGTGCGACGACCAAGGATGATCCACGCCAGGAGCGAGCCAATGATGGCATTGCCAATACCAATCCAGGCTGAAGACAGTCCGTACTTCCATCCGAACTGACCTGCGTAGCCCACAAACACTACTGCTGAGAAATAACTGGTTCCGAAGGCGAACGCTGTGAGCCAAGGACCAACAGCACGACCACCAAGCACGAAACCCTCAACACTACTGGCCTGCTTGCGGGTGTATAGTCCCACCCCAATCATCACAGCCAGGAATATTATCGTAAATACTATCTTGATAATCATTTTAATGTTTAATCTTTAATGTTTAGAATGCCACCTGCATCTGGGCCTGAACCCAATTATAATCCTTGCCCAGCATATCGCCACACATGCAACGTGTGTACTGCAACTGCATACGGCACTTCTTGTAGAACCAGTACTGCAGGCCTACGGTCAGGTTGGTCTGATCCCATCCGTCAACCTTGGTATTGCGGTCGAATGTCTCGCCGCTAGCCACGATGTCGAGTGCATCGACCACAGGGATACATGTGGTAACATAGCCGCCTCGGCTTCCTACCTCACCATCCTGTCCGCCCAACCACTCTGCACGTACCGATGCAGGACGAGCCTCCTTGTACTTGCTGCCTGTGTAGGGGCTGGTCTTATACTCGGCACCCACGCTGTAGCGATTGCGCTTATAGTTGTCGCCCACGCCGATCTCAGGGTTCCATGCAGCTGTGCCAACAGCACATCCTGTGCCCAGATAGCCTGATGCAACCACACGGAATCCGTCGACAGGACGAAGTTCGAGCTTTGCGATAAAGTCTTTCTGATTGTTCAGGTCCTTACGATTGATACCCTGACCACTCATCAGTGCCAGTTCGTAGTGCAACACGCCCTTAGCCAGGTCGCCATATACCTCAAGACCCATATCGCGACCATAGTTCACGCCATTAAGCGGGTCAGGACCTTCGCCTGCCAGATAGAGCACAGCCTGCGAATATACATCGACCAACTCCAACTGAGTAGGCGACATAGGATTCTCCATCGAGTAAGAGTGTTTGAACTGTCCCAGACGTACGGTCATCTCATTGCCCTTGCTCAAGCGGTAGTCGGTATAAAACTCCTGAACCACACTCGAGAAGTCGTGCATGAACATAAACGACCATCTGTCGGTAATACGGGCCTTAGCCCACAAAAGGGTTCGCTTTAGATTGTAAGCATTCTGCGGCTTGCCGTTGGGATCCTGATAACTCCATCCCCCCTGAGCATAGCCGTTCAGAGTAATACGACTGGTGAATTCCTTGGTCCAATCGATGTCATTGCTCTTCTGCTGCGCATGTGCCACTGAGCATACACACATAGCCATCGCAACAGCTAGCATCTTCAGTTGTTTGCAAGTTTTACGTTTCATTTTGTCATTGTACTTATGATAATTTAGTTCCTTGCGTCGGCAAAAGTACTACTTTTCTTTCGATTTGCCAAAAATTTCGGCATATTTCTTACGAATTAGCATTAAAAAAGGAGAATCTGTGCGATTCTCCTATCTATTTAGTCTTGGAAGTAGACTCGTTTCACTCGATTGCTGATGCCCGTCAGCACCTCGTAAGGTATGGTTTGCAGCACATCGCTCAGTACCGTCACTGGCAGGTTCTCGCCGAATATCTCTACCTGGTCGCCCTCTACGCATGGAATGTCAGTAACATCTATCAGCGCCACGTCCATACAGATATTACCCACGTACTCAGCCTTTTGTCCGTTCACCAGACAGTAGCAGTTGCGATTGCCCAGATGACGGTTCAGTCCATCGGCATATCCGATAGGTATGGCTGCGATGACAGAATCGCGTGTAAGCTTGCCCTTGCGACTGTAGCCCACGGTATCAGTCTTAGGCACCTGACGCATCTGCAGGATGGTGGTCTTAAGTGTACTAACGGTGTGCAGTATGCGGTTATCGCGAGGATCTACGCCATATAGGCCCAGTCCCAGTCGGCACATATCCATCTGGCGATCGGGGAAGTGCTCGATACCAGCAGAGTTGTCCATGTGGCGCAGAATCTTATGCGAGAACGCGTCCTGAAGCTTCTTGCTACCCATCTCAAAACGCTTGAACTGCAGGGTTGAGAAGTTATCAAAGTCGTCGCTGTCAGAGCCTACGAAATGGCTGAATACCGAACGAGGGATGACTGCCTGCTGATGTGTCAGTCGATCGATGAGCTCGTCCATATCCTGCTCTGGGTCGAATCCCAAGCGGTGCATACCTGTATCAAGCTTGATGTGTACAGGCCAACCTGTGATACCCTCCTTGCGTGCAGCCTTGATAAGTGCATCGAGCAGTCGGAAGCTGTAAACCTCGGGCTCAAGATCATAGTCGAACATGGTCTTGAACGCAGTCATCTCTGGGTTCATTATCATGATGTTGGCAGTGATGCCAGCCTTACGCAGTGTTACACCCTCATCGGCCACAGCCACAGCCAGATAGTCCACGCGATGATCCTGCAGTGTCTTTGCTATCTCTACGGCTCCTGCACCATATGCATCGGCCTTGATCATACAAACCATCTTGGTTTCGGGCTTCATAAATGAGCGATAGTAGTTCAGATTCTCTACCACAGCATTCAGGTTTACCTCAAGGATAGTCTCGTGCACCTTCTGCTCCAGTTGCTCTGTTATCTGATCGAATCCGAATGGACGCGCACCCTTAAGCAGAATCAGTTCGTCGCGCAGTGCAGTAAAGGCATCGCTGCTAAGGAAGTGGTTCACATCGGCAAAGAACTGTTTGTCGGCTATCTGTATCTTGTCGGCCTGAGCTGTAAGTTCAGGACCAATACCAATAAACTTGGTTATGCCGCGCTTTGTGGCCAGATCGCTCACCTGTGCGTAGAGTTCGCTAGCCGATACGCCTGTCTGGAATATATCACTGAGAATGAGCGTACGGTTCTTGCCCTCACGACGACTCATAAAGTCGAGCGCTATGTCGAGCGAGTTGATATCCGAATTGTACGAGTCGTTTATCAGTATGCATCCACGCTGACCTTCCTTCACCTCCAGTCGCATAGCTACAGGCTCCAGTTTTGGCATGCGGTCGGCCAGTTCGCCTGGGGTTAGTCCCAACTTCAGTGCTACCGCAGCACAAGTGATAGAGTTCTCTATCGAAGCCTCATCGATGAATGGAATCTCGAAGGTATTCTCCTCCTGCTGCCATATATAAGTAATGGTGGTAGCGAGGCGAGTCTTTGAAGGCTTGGTGCTCTTAACAAACAGCGAAGCCTGCTCGTCGCAAGTGCTCCACGAAATCTTCTCGCCCTTGTAACTCATACGACGAATGCAACGGCTCACGATGTCATTGTCAGAGCAATACACCATAGCCTCGGTGTCGTGCATCAGCTCGAGTTTCTCCATGCACTTCTCCTCCATCGAACGGAAGTTCTCCTGATGTGCAGCACCCAGCGTGGTTAGCACTCCGATGGTAGGTTGGATGATATCGCGCAGTGCCATCATCTCGCCAGGCTGCGATATACCAGCCTCGAAGATTCCCACCTCAGTCTGCTCGTTGAGCAACCATACCGAGAGGGGCACACCTATCTGCGAATTATAACTGCGCGGCGAACGAACGATGCGCTGTGATGGCAACATGAGCTGATACAGCCACTCCTTCACCATAGTCTTACCGTTTGAGCCCGTGATACCTACGATAGGCAGATCGAACTCGTCGCGATGGCGCTCAGCCAGTCGCTGCAGTGCGGCCAATGTATGCGGTACTCGCAAGAAATTAGCCTCGGGATATAGTTTCTCGTAATGCTCGGGCACCTGCTCTACTACAAACTGTCGTACACCTCGATTGTACAAGTCCTGAATGTAGCGGTGTCCATCGTTACGTTGAGTTTTCAGGGCAAAAAATAGGGTTTCTTCTGGGAAGCAGAGACTACGGCTATCGGTAAGCAGCCAACTAACCTGTCCCTCGCTGTTTCCATATCTTCGCGCACCTATAAGCGTGGTAACTTTTTCAATGCTATATTTCATAATTTCCTTTTTTAGAGTGCAAAGTTAGGGTATTTTTTTTGCAACTCGGCAACTTTTAACATAGTTTTATCCATGAATATGCGATATTCTTGCGAATCAGGGTTAAAAGGCTTATGATTTAGTGCAGCTTTGATGGGTTGCCATTCCTTGATGAAGGCCTTTGCTGCATCGCTGAGATACACCTCCGAGAATCTCTGCCAGATGTATTCCACCGCCTGTGCTGATGGGTGTAACATATCCTCGGCATAGAACCGGTAATCGCGCAACTCGTCGTTGACAATCTCGTAGGCAGGGAAGTAGTTTACCCCCTCAAGTTTATCGACTGCTAGCAGCAGTGTGGCTTTGGAGAGTTGTGAGCCGTGATAGCCGTATTTGCGATAGCGGATAGGGCTAACGGTGATTACGATACGGATATCAGGATTAAGCTGGCGCAGCATGTCGATGGATTGCTGCAGATAGTTGGCACACTCGTCTACCGTCAGTTCTTTCTCGATAAAGAGCGATTGTGGACGCTTCTCGCAGTTGTCCACTATCTCGTTAGTCTCCTTAAGGATATACACGTGATTGGTGCCCAATGTCAGGAATGCTGTCTTCACAGGCTTGTCGATACGTTGTATGGTGTGCAGGATTGATGCTGGATTATACATCACACCATAGGGATTGACTATGGTGCGGAACTTCTCCTCTGTGAATCGTGCGCCTATCTTATCAGCGAAACACGACCCCACAAAGAGCATCTCCTCGCAAGCCCCAATCCTGAACCCAGGATCCTCAATATCTACAATCGTTCGAAAATCCATTCAATGTTCAATATTCAATGTTCAATGTCCCAAATCAGCTTCTACTTATTTGCAATCCCTTTGTCGAGAGGTCCATCTCCACAAATCTTGCATTTTTACGTATGCTATTCTCTGTCAATATCTGCTTGATACGTGCTGCAGCTTCAGGATCCTTTGCTATCATATACAGATAGCCGCCACCGCCTGCTCCTGGCAGTTTATATCCCAGACAGAGGTCGTCAATCATACTGGTCAGTTTAGCCACATCTTCAGGATTGGTACCCGAATCGAGCAGCTGATTCTGCGTCCACGTCTTGCGCACCAGCTGTCCCATACGCACAAAGTCGTTCTGCTGGATAGCCTCGTACATGTCGAGTGTATGCTCCTTCATCTGTCGCAGCAAGCGCAACTCGCCGCCATGATTCAAGAACATTCTGCGAACTATCTCGGCCAGTATGCTCTTAGCCGTACGCGTTATGCCTGTATAATATAATAGGTGGCAAGGACGATATTCGGGCTGTGTCCACAGGTCGGTAGGCAACCAGCGCACCTGTGGGTTCTGACAGAATCCCCTACCCGTCTGTAGCAGCTTTACGCCACCCAGCACACCACCAAACTGGTCCTGCCAGCCACCACCTGTGGTCAGCATCTGTTCCAGCATCAGTGTGCGATGTCCTATCTCGTTCTTATCCCAGCCCAGTCCGCAGAAGTCGTTCAGCGCACCAAGCACAGTTGCGGCCAGTATACTGCTAGTGCCCAGTCCGCTACCAGCAGGTATTGCGCTGAGCAGTGTTATCTCTATACCAGAGCCGAATGCCTCCAGCTCGTCCATCAGCATACGATTACCAAAGCCTGCCAGCACAAGTGCAGCCTTAGGTATCGAGAATGGCGAACCTACGTGCATAAAGTCCTTCAGTTGTTCGCTGGTCTCAACCACCTCCATCGCTCCCAGGTCGATGCTGCGCAGCACTATTCTTGGCTCACGCGATGGACGTATATATGCCTGCAATGGTGGCTGACCGTTCAGTTCGATAGCCAGATTGATTACGTTTCCGCCCTCCATCAGGCAGTATGGTGGTGTGTCAGTCCATCCACCAGCGATGTCGATACGCACAGGCGAACGTCCCCAGACTATCTGGTCCTCAGCCACTGACAGCTGTGGTATCACACGCTTCTCGTCGATATCAAGCAGTCCCTCGCGCAACAGTCCGAATGCCTTGTCGCTCTCACCACGGAACATAGCATCGTGTATGCGTGTCATCAGTGGAGCATCATCATCCAGTGGTGCAGGCATAGGGATATCCATCTCGTCGAACTCCCGCTTGGCATCAGCCAGGTCCAGCTGATAGAACACGCTGTGTGTCCAGTTGCTGGCCAGCGCGCTCCAGTTCTGCTTGCGCAGTGCCTTACGCTGATCAAACAATCTATGCAGATTTGCCTCGGTACTAATCTCCTCGGCCGAAATCAGTCGAGTGGTCAGGAAGCTAAGTCCATCCAGGTCTACCAGATCAGACATTGCTGCCAGATTACTAATTACAGGGAACTGCTGCTTCTGCTGCTCTGCGCCAGCAAACTTATCATCAATATGGTATCTACGGATAGCGTATTCCTCATCGCCGATAGGCACCACATCGATACATTCGCCTGGAGCCAGCTGCAGCTTCCATTTGTTCTCTGGCACACCTGTCACTATATTATCGCGGGTCAAGGTCCATCTCTCTCCCACGTAGCTGTTTTCTATCCAGATATTCTCGTTGTCCTCGGTAAACTTAAACTTGCACTCTGCATTCTGCACAAATATGCTTGGGTGCGGCTTGCGGTCGTGATGCATTATCTCGCGCTGATCGTTCACCAAGTTCTGTATGCGCATCGTAGACGATATCATCTCGCGCGATGTGCCGAAGTGATAGAACTCGCCACCCTGCAGTGGTACTATAGCCACCTTAAGGTCTAGCAGATCATTATCAGGCTTTGATGGGTTTGTGCCCAGCGCACAACCAAACTCCGAGTACATGTCGTACTCTATGATATCATCGCCATTCTTAGATTTCTTGGCAAGCAGCTCTACAGCCTTGTCGCTCAGCATCCAGATGCCGATATCAGTAAGGTAGTAGTGATCCTTCTGTATCTCGTTCAGTGTCTCGATACTTGGTTTCTGCAGCATCTGCTTGAGCACAGATGGCGACTTGCGACTGCTCACGAACACACCGTGATTCTTGGCTACCGATGCGTCGAGCCAAAGTCCGTAGCACACCACATCGGCCTCAGGTATGGGCTGTAGTGGTTGCGATGTGCGCACCAGCACGTCGCCACTCACCACCATGGTGTGTATGCCCTCTGGTGCCATCTGCATCATCTGTTCGTACAGTGGCAGTTGCAGACTCAACAGGTCTTGCGACAGTTTCTGTCCGCGCTCCCAACGAAACACGGGCACTGGTGTAAGTATCTTGCCCGATGGAGCATATGATGGCAGTCGACGACTCTGTCCGCCAGCGTGCAGCAGTATACGCTTCTCGCGTGGCAACCACTCGGCCAGCGACTCGCCATCTTCGGTGGTCATACAGGCCTGAAGCAGCCATGTGGTACCACCGCCACTACCCAGTTTGTGTCCCACAGGATCGTTGGTGCAGAAGTATTCCTCTCTGCTCAGTCCTGTCACATCATGGAAACTGTCCACCAAGTTAGGTGGCAATGAGAGAAGTTTTTTCATAGGCTTTTATTTTTGCTTGCGGCGATAGGCCATGAAGGCGGCACCTGCCAGTACCAATATCAGGATTGCGTACGCTGTATAGGCGATAGTCTCGGTTGTATCCACCGACTTAGGGAAGAAGCTCAGCACTACCTCGTGCTTGCCTGGCTTCACGTTGAGTGCACGCAGTATATAGTCCACGCGTCCCAGTTCTGCTGGCTCGCCATCGATAGTAGCTGTCCATCCTGGGTAGTATATCTCTGAGAACACCACTACTCCACCCTTGCCCGAGTTAACCTCGTATGTCAACTGGTTGGGCTCGTAGTTCTTTATCGTCACCACACTGGCAGTGTCCTGTGCCACACCGTCGCCAAGCTGAGTCTTGAATTTCTCATCGGCCACAGCCTCGTGTCGCAGGTCTATCTTGCCCACCTGCAGTATCTCCTCGTTGGCATTCTTAGCGTAGCTCACCTTATTCACAAACCACGCATTACCCAGAGCGTATGGGTTCTGCAGGGGCACAGTCTGTCCGCCCTGCAGTGGGAAGATAAAGTAGCGTGTGTTCAGCATGTTCAGTACAGGACAGATGCTGTCGCCATTCACCAGCGTCATGTCGCCACCAGCCTCAGCCACAGCGCCCATCAGCTTCTGCATCTCGGGGTTGATATACTGCTCTATCATCTCCTGATAGCGGCGCAGTTTGGCAGCGTGATAGCCACCGATACTCTTATGATAGTAAGATGTCTCGTTCTCGTTGAATGTGTTCGATGCCAGGTTCAGCACACGATAGTCGAGTGTCTTATCGCGCAGTATCAGTTCGTCTGTCTGACTCATCTGCTGTGGAGCCTCGCGCTCGCTCTGTGGCACAAACATCTCATCGTTAAGATAGCGCTTGTTTACCTGCCACAGGTCTATCAGGCAGAGCACCAGTATACCTGCTATAGCGTATTCGGCCTTAAGCTTGCGATACTTATAGGCCAACAGCATGGCTGTGCCCACCACGATGATCCAGAACGAGCGCCAGCAGTCGGCTGTGAATACGGCCTTGCGCATCTCTGTCAGGTTGCTAGTAAGCGGACCCACATGCTCCTGAGGCAGTTGAGCCAGCGCACGCATCTCGCTCGACGAAATGAAACTGTCGAAGAACATCGATGGCATCAGTGCAAACAGTGCACAGAAACCTGCAGTAAGTCCGAACGAGATATACAGGAACTTAGCCTTAGTCTTAAGTATCTCTGGCTCGTCGAATATTCTCTTCAGGGCCAGCATAGCCAGCAGTGGGATGGTAAACTCGGCGATTACCAGTATCGAAGCCACAGTACGGAACTTAGCGTACATAGGCACGTAGTCGAGGAAGAAATCAGTGAATCCCATGAAGTTGCGTCCCCACGAAAGCAGAACAGAAAGGATGGTAGCTGCCAGCAGTGCCCACTTCATCGGCCCCTTCACGATAAACAGTCCCAGTATGAAGAGCATCATCACAAACGCACCCACGTATACTGGTCCGCTTGTGCCAGGCTGCTCGCCCCAGTACTGTCCTATCTGCTGATATATCGACTCGTAGTTAGGATCGGCCTTCTCCATCGCAATCTTGCTCTCACTCATAGGCACCGATGCTCCACCCTTGGTGTTAGGCACCAGCAGTGTCCATGTCTCGTCGATGCCATAGCTCCACTGTGTGATATAGTCGCGCTCCAGACCGCTGTTGGTCTGATTGCCAGAGTTCTTCTTCACCAGTTCGCTCTTGCCGCGCATCGACTCCTGACTGTACTGCCATGTGTGATACAGGTTACTCAGGTTGATGCACACACCTATGGCAGCACCTGCGATGCATACAGCTGTGGCCTTGCCAAATCGTGCCAACTCCTTCTTGCGGATAGCATCTATGAGCCATGCTATCACCATCGCCAGGATGATAAACAGATAGTAGTAGGTCATCTGTACGTGGTTAGCATTTATCTCGAATGCCGTAAAGATGGCAGTGAGCACAAATCCCCACAGGTATTTACCCCTGTAGGCCAGCACCAGTCCGGCTATCATTGGCGGCAGATATGCCAGCGCCCACACCTTCCAGATGTGTCCCGCAGCGATGATGATTAGGAAGTAGGTGCTGAATGCCCATATTATCGATCCCAGTGCAGCCAGATGCTGACGGAAGTCGAATGCACGCAGCAGAATATAGAATCCCAACAGATATACAAACACGTACCACACGTTCTCGGGCAAGAACAGATGGTATATCTTGGTCATCGTTGTAAGCTTGTCAGTCGACTTATAGGCAGGTGCCAACTGATATGTAGGCATTCCGCCAAACAGCGAGTTAGTCCAACGGCTACGCTCGCCTGTCTTTTCGATATACTGTGCGCACTCCTGTCCAGCGCCACGTCCTGCCGATGCATCGTGACGGTAAAGTATACGTCCCTCGATATCAGCAGGGAAGAAATAAGCGAAGGCCAGAACGGCAAACAACAACACTGCCAACACATCAGGCAGCCACTTTTTTAATAATGTCATAACTTGCAAGTTTATAAATTTGCCTGCAAAATTAAAAAAAATCTGTATAATCCGTATAATCCGTAGGAAAAAAATGGTATCTTTGCACCAAAATATGGAAGAAACGATAATTACAAGCGTACAAAACGCCAGAATCAAGCATGTTGTAGCCCTCCAGCAGAAGTCATCGCTCCGCCGCGAGGAGGGATTGTTTGTGGTCGAGGGCCAGCGCGAGATAGAGCACTGCAAGGCCTGCGGCTATGAGGTGGTGGAAGAGTACATCCGCGACGTAAACGTGACACCACAGGTCTACGAAAAGATGGCCTACCGTGGCAGCACCGAGGGCCACATCGCTGTAGTGCGATGCCGTGAGCATACATTGGCCAAGCTGCAACTTAAGGAGAATCCGTTGATAGTAGTACTCGAGAGTGTTGAGAAACCTGGAAACCTAGGCGCAATACTGCGTAGTGCCGAAGCAGCAGGCATCGATGCACTGATAGTGTGCGACCCGCTTACAGATATGTACAATCCCAACGTAATCCGTGCCAGCATAGGTGGTGTGTTCTGCGTGCCCACAGCTGTGTGCACATCGCAGGAGTGCATAGCCTTCCTCAAGCAGCACGGCATCAAGATACTAACTGCCCAGTTGCAGGACTCTTACGAGTATTACGACTACGACATGACTCAGGGCACAGCCATCGTGATGGGTACAGAGAGTACAGGTCTTACCAATCAGTGGCGTGAGGCTGCCGATGCCCACATCCGCATCCCCATGCTTGGCCGTCTCGACTCACTCAACGTCAGCGTCAGCGCCGCCATTCTGATGTACGAAGCCGTCCGCCAGAGACAAAGTAAGAAATAAAGAATTGAAGTTATGAAGATAGGAATGATAGTAGCAATGGACAAGGAGCTGAAGCAGCTGCGTCCATTATTCCCCGAAGACAGAGTGATACTGCAGAAGAGCGGTATCGCCACAGTTAACGCTGCCATTCAGGCAGTAGAAATGATCCGTCAGTACAAGCCCGATGTAATCATCTCGAGCGGATGTGCAGGTGGTAATGGCGACGATGTAAACCTGCAGGATGTGGTGGTTAGCTCAGAACTCACCTACCACGATGTTTATTGCGGTTCGGCCATCGACGACACCACCGTATACGGTCAGGTGCAGGGCATGCCCGCCCGCTATCAGGCCGATCCTTATCTGCTTGAGAAGGCTAAGCTTACTGGCGCCATACCAGGACTGATAGTTACTGGCGACTGGTTTGTCGACTCTAAGGAAAAGATGCGCGAGATCGTTGCCCACTTCCCCGAGGCTAAGGCTGTCGACATGGAGAGCTGTGCCATCGCTCAGGTGTGCCACATCTATAAGGTACCATTCATCTCGTTCCGCCTTATCAGCGACATCCCTCTGCGCGACACCGACGCATCGCAGTACCACAATTTCTGGGACACCGTTGCCGAGAAATCATTCCAGACCACCAAGACATTTATCGAAAGTTTATAATATGGAAGTAATACAGAGTTTTACGATTGATCATACACAGCTTAAGCCAGGCATCTACGTATCGCGTGTAGATAAGGGTTTTACCACATTCGACCTGCGCATCACCGAACCCAACAAGGAGCCTGCTGTGGCTCCTGCAGCCATTCACAGCATAGAGCACCTGATGGCTACATGGTTCCGCAACTCGCGTGCTAAGGATGATGTAGTATACGTAGGTCCGATGGGTTGCCTCACTGGCATGTATATCATCATGACAGGCAACTACACCGTAGAGGACATGCGTCAGCTCACCATCGAGTGTCTGGAGTGGATTCTCACCCAGAACGAAGTACCCGCCACACGTCCTGAGGCTTGTGGTAACTATCTGCTGCACGATCTGCCTATGTGCAAATGGGAGTGCGCTCGCTATCTGGATCGCCTAAAGAACGATTTCCACAGCGAGTACACCAAGTTGCAGATCACTCTCGACGACGGCAAGGTATTTGCCGACGCTTAAGCACTACTGCATCAACTCATCAAAGATAGAGAATATATATCCAGCCTTGTTGCGAGCAGGCACAGGTTCGGATTCTACGATATCGGACACCTTCGACTCGAAGCAGTGTCCGTTTTCGTCGTAATAGTAGCGCATCTCAATCTCCTCGCCCTCGGCATAGCCCTGATTATAGATAAATATCACATTATCACTACCGGGCTTGGGGTCAAGCAGATACTCCTCGTAGGTCTCGCCATACATCGACTCAGTCTTCTCGCTGATAAAGTAGTAGCGCTGATATGGACTGGGCTGCTGTATCTGCTCGTAATAGCACTTCCATAGGGTTGTTACTGGTGGAAAGTCCTCGCTCTGCTGGTCGTGTATAGTTATCTCGATATCGTTCTTCACACCACCGTCCTTGTCGTTCTGCTCTATCCTCTGCTTGGCCTTTGCATAGGCTGCACGTATGTCCTTCAGCAGTTTTGCCTTTGGCGTGCTCGATGGATAGTGTGCGCTGGCCAGTTCAGGATATGGGCGCTCTGTGTTCAGCATCAGGTCAAACAGTCTTGCATTCTTGCGGCCGCTCTCCAGTTCGCTCTTCCAGTCGTTCCACGAGTGACTGTCAGCTGTTGCCTCCTTGTCCTGCACCTTGTGTTTCTGCTCTATGCAGTTGCCCTGTGCATCGTAGTAGTACCGTGTCTCAACCTTGAATCCGGCGTGCGTCTCAGCCTCCATAAAGGCGAATAGCAGATGTCCCTTCACCGGGTCGTACAGATACTCGCGATAGTTGGTGTGTCCATCGGCCATCCAGTTTACCGATACGAAGTAGCACACGGCCTTACCCGTGATTCCCTGTTCGCTATCGCCACCGATACGGTCGAAGTAGAACTGTGTGTCGGTATCTATCTCCGGAGTGTATTCGCCACCAGGCTCGCCCATCTCTATCTGACGTATGTGCACAGTGTGCGCAGCCTTACCGTCCTGCCCCATCTTGTCCACCTTCTGTTTGGCCTGTGCATACACCTGGCGTATGTGCTTAATCTGTTCTGCCTTGGTCTGTGCGTGCAGTGTCATGCCTACTGCAATCAGGCACGCAATGATAAATACTCTTTTCATAATGATTCTGTTCATGATGCTTTAGATTTTCGGGTACAAAGATATGAAGTTTTTCCGAAACTCACAACTTTTTACAAAAAAACATCAAAACTGTTGTGTCATTAGAAAATTATTTATATATTTGCCCCCATAAAAACTTAAAACGATAATGAAGAAACAATCTATCTACCTACTAATGCTGGCTGCAATTCTGCTTATGAGTTGCAAGCAGGACTCACCAAAATATATAATAGGTGTATCACAGTGTTCTGTCGATATCTGGCACGATTGGCAGAATGCCGAGATGAAGACAGAGGCCAATTTCCACGAGGGTATAGAACTGCGATTTGCAGATGCCAACTCCGATCCCGAGGTTCAGAGCAAACAGATAGACAGTCTGGTGGCCAGCGGCATCAATCTGCTGATTGTCACCCCCAACCAGCTTTCGTCGTCATCTCCTGCCATCGATCGCGCACATGACAAGGGCATACCCGTCATCGTGTTCGAGCGTAAGACCGACTCGCGTAAGTACACCGCATTTGTGAGTGCCGACAACTACGAGATGGGACACATGATGGGCGAATACATAGCCTCGAAACTAAGCGGCAAGGGTAATGTCATCGAGGTTATGGGTCCTAAAGGCTCTAAGCCTGCAGAGCAACGCTACAACGGATTCCACGTAGCCATAGCAGATTATCCTGACATCAAGGTGGTGGCCGAGATTGAGGGCGACTGGACTGAGAACACTGCTTATGAGGGTGTAAAGAAATGGCAAGGCGACCTGAACACTGTCGATGCCGTGTTCGGTCATAACGACCGTTCTGCACTCGGAGCCCGTAAGGCATTCAAGGAGCTTAATGCCCGTCTGCCGCTGCTGTGTGGTATCGATGCACTGCCAGGACCTGATGGCGGTATCCATAAGGTTGCCGAGGGCCAGCTTGATGCATCATATATCTACCCCACACGTGGCGACGAACTGCTGAAACTGGCCATCGCCATTCTCGACGGCGACAGGTACCCCAAGGAGACAATGCTCAGCTCAGCTCTTGTAACCCACGACAATGCCATGGTGCTGCAGCTAGGTAGCGATGAGGTGGTGCGTATGACGCAGAATCTGAACAAGCTACAGGACAAAGCCAACGGCTACAAGCAACAGATAGCCACCCAGCACACAGTCTGGATACTAGCCTGCGTCTCGGCAGCACTGCTACTGCTATCAATAGTACTAGCAATCCTGTACTTCCGCAAGAAATAACACAAGGGCGCGACACTATCTGCTAGTGTCGCGCCTACTGTTCCTAACAAGGCAGTTAGTACTGCCACTACGATCTTTGCGATCGTTCGCCAGTTTCTCAGCATAATTAATTCCTCCTTTCTTTACTTTTAATCGTTAAACACTAATTCTGGTCCATGCCATCGTCGGCACCTGTGTTGCCACCGCCATTGCTGGTGCTTGAGCCGTTGCTGGTGTTCTGTCCAGTCTGTGGCTTAGTGGTGTCAACGCCGTTCTTTGGTGCCTCCTGCACGCTGCATCCGCTGATGAACGTCTTCTGAAGCTGACCGTTGCTGTCCTTCTTTACCTCAGGCATAAACAGCACGTGCAGACCTTTCACGTTCTTGCCAATGCTGAACTCGGCTGCGCTGTCGGCGCCCTCGCCCTTGATGCCGATCTTGAATGATCCGAAGCCATTCAGCTTTACTCGCTTTGAGTTCTGCAGCTGATCCTGCATAGTCTCAATCAGTTCGCTGATTACGGCCAGGATATCAGCTCGTTTCAGTGTGCAGTTGCGCTGCATGATTGTAGCGAGTTCGTTGGTCTCCACGGTCTCGGTCATTACCGCACGTGGGTACCATTTGCCATAGCCCTTAGCCTTAGGTGCAGTCACCTGACTTAATCGGTAGAATACTGACATAATTTTCCTCCTTTCTTTTCATTTAAATTGTTACACACTCTGACTTAAAGTCAGGTTCAGGACCTTCCTGAACACGTGTGCAAAGATACAACATTTTTCAGCCGATTCCAAGCAAATCGGCATTATGCAGTTAGCCAAAATGATTCTTTTATTTTCTTTCTGTCACCAGAAAGATGTCCTTTCTGGAAAGGACCAAAGAAACTGTCCTTTTCTTCGGCGCGAAGAAAAGAACTAAAAGAAGCATCCACCCCCTCCAAGGCCTCCCCCTATATGGGGAGGATGCAACCGCTCCTACTCGTCGCTCTTTCATTAAGGTATGCTCGGGGCATCATAGCCCCGGCATAGATTATTTTAATGGAGCTGCGCGATGTTTTGGCGCAAGCCAATACTAATACCTGAAAACACCGAGGGTTTTAGGGGCGAGTAGCCCCTAAGTCTATTGGGTTGCGCATAAGTTAGCAAACAAACTTATCAATGTTTCAAGGGGTGTAGCCTTAAGAAAACATTCCGCACGAGGAGGTCCTTAGAGTAATGCAAATTCTTTGAATCGATATTGAGTCTCTGATTGCGGAACGCAATCTGAGCAACGAAATACGAAATGCTGTTTGAGCGTAGCGAGTTCATTGAGTGATTTAAAGAATTTGTGTTACGGCCTCCGAGCTCAGGACGTTTTCTTAGGGCTACACCCCTTGCAGTCGCGTTATCAAAATTTATTCTTCTGACTTTGCCTTCATCGATGCGAGAATCTTCTCCACTACGGGCTTCATCTTAGCCTCGTTCTTCTGCAGATACGTGATATCGCCAGTCAGAGTCTTGCCGTTGCTATTCACAGCGAACGAGATGGTTACGATATTATTCTTCACCAAGCCCATCGAGCCATAAGTCTCCTGCACGCCAGTAAAGCGGATGGTGCTGATGTCGCCATTCGTCACAACATCGCCGCCCTTCAATGACCAGATGGCCTTCCTCTCTTTCATCTCTGCAGCCCAGTCCTTCAAGTCATTAGCATCGAATGCACTCCATTCGGACGAAGCCTCGACCATGGTCACGCCGTCGTTGGCTCTGAATGCGACATCCTTGAG
>JAEEGI010005952.1_pt1 | contig 27747 bp, 13 predicted proteins | sample 8958751 | NCBI WGS metagenome assembly JAEEGI01 (sample SAMN16246545, study PRJNA631951) | gut metagenome | biome: gut microbiome; feature: rumen; material: KS-attached | host: Bos | place: Iran: Karaj | collected 2018-10 | reverse complement strand
AACCATCATCTTGCCCAAAATGCTGTATGCCGGACGGGAGAAATAGACATACACAGCTGCAAGGAACATACACAGGACGACAGACAGGGCAAACCAATTCTTATGAGTGGTGAAGATCGTCCATAAAAATTTCATGTCGAAAATGGAGTAAGGTTTCTTTTCCCGCATCCCGGAAGTTCTCAACTGATTTCCCATAATTATAAACTTTTAAAGTCTGTGAAATCTGAGGCTTATTTAATAATAGACACTAATAGTGTAGCTATAGAAATTAAGATACTTGTGGCTGACAGCCAAAGCGTCGTCATACTACCGATGGTAGAGTTTTGCGCCTTGATTTTATTCGGCTCCACATAGAGGATATCGTTCTGCTGCAGATAGTAGTAGGGCGAGTTCACGATGTTGGCATCATTCAGGTTTAGCGTGTGATAGCTCTTGTTGCCTTCACTGTCCTCACGGATGAGGGTCACATTGTTACGGACACCGTAGATGGTCAGGTCGCCAGCCCTTGACAGTGCCTCCAGCACATTGATCTTCTCACGGCCCACGGAAAAGGTTCCTGGCTGGTTCACCTCTCCTAACACCGAGATGGAGAAACTCGACATCCTGACCGTCACTACCGGATTCTGCGACTCTGTCAGATAGGGAGTGATCTTCTCCGTTATCAATTTCTCTGCCTCAGTCTTCGTCAGTCCCCCCACCTTCAGCTGGCCGACGACAGGGAAGTTGATCATGCCATCGTTGTCCACCAGATAGCTCTGTAGCTGAGTCTGCGAGGTCGGCGTCACCAGGTTGAACTGTCTGGCAGCCTCTGGCGTCACGGTGCTGACGGTGATGGTCAGCACGTCCTTCGGCATGATACGGGCATCCACCAGATAGCCTTTGACAGCCTGTTCCAAGGCCTCACGATTCTGAAAATACGTCACGTTCTTGGAGGAGCCGCATGATGTCAACAGACAAACGGCCGCAAATACCAGGAACAATAGGATATGATTCTTTTTCATACGTTATGATAATTTATTTGCAAGTGAAGACAAAAAGAGAGGGTCACCCTGTTTCTGCAGAGTGGCTGACATATACAGTTCAATGTCCTTTATCCTCATAATGCACTGAATCCCAGCCACATTACGCATTCCAAACATTGATATGGCATATAATTGGGTACAAAGGTAATAAAAAAAAGGATAATGGACAATGGATAAAGGATATTTTTATACGGCGGTAGCAATTTTTTTCACTTTTCACTTTTCACTTTTCACTTTTTTGTGTACCTTTGCCCCCGAAAATGGAAAGTAACGAAGTCATCAGATGGTACCCCATGAGGGTCACCTATCACCGTGAACTGAAGATCAAGGAGCAGCTCGATGCATTAGGCATAGACAGTTTTGTGCCTATGCACTACGACCTGGCCGACACCTCTGACGGCCCCCGCAAGATACTTGTTCCTGCCATCCACAATCTCATCTTCGTCCATGCATCCCAAGAGGTTCTGACTCGTCTGAAAATGCACAGGAAAGAATTTGAACCTATGAGATACATGACGAGCACTTCTGCCGATGGACACAAAGAGCTGCTTCATGTTCCAGACCGTCAGATGGAGCACTTCATCAGGGTCGCATCCGTCCAAGATGACTCTGTCATTTTTCTTGACGTTCGAGACTCCGCCAACTTGGGTCGTCGTGTCCGCATCACAGCAGGCCGTTTCAAGGGTGTCGAGGGCGTCATCAAGCGCATCAAGAAAAACAAATACTTCCTCATCCAGATAGACGGCGTGGCTGCTGTAGCCATCACCTACGTCCCCGCCGACTGCCTGGAATCAGTCTAAATCTACTCTACCATATTGATGAGGAGCACGAGATCGGCAGCATCCACCTTGTTGTCTTTGTTCAGGTCAGCCTTCTCGTCATACTGTCCCGTCATGATAAGCTGTATGATAGCTGCTATATCGCTATCGTCGACTTCTCCCTCACCAGTAAGATCACCTGGCGTCGCGCCCTGAGGCTCCATCTCAGTAATGGTCGGGAATTCCTTCCAGCCAGCAGCAAAACTATACTTAGCTTGTGTATTGGCAGGCACTGTCAAGGTGGCGATGGGAGCTGTCATGTTATCGCCATCTCCGATACCAAAGACATTATCAGCAATACCAAACGGTGACGTAATATGTGACACCACCGATGCCAAACTACTATTATCCCCAAAAGCATATTCGCCAATACTTGTGAGCGATGCCGGCAATTCAAGAGTCTCTAACCAGAACACACATTGGAAAGCATGTGCACCAATAGACTTTACACTATTGGGCAGAACCAGACTTTGAATGGTGTAAGAATTCCAGAATGCCCATTCGCCAATCTCCTCAACTCCAGGCTGTATCGTCAAAGAATTCATAAACACCTGAGAAAACGCATTGTCAGCAATTTTCTTGACATTATAAGTCTTTCCTCCAGCCGTAATTGTAGAAGGTATAACAACATCTTTACCTTGCAGGGCTGCCTGATCTCCAGATTTGACGATGGCGAAATCCTCTCCTGTAATATAAGTATAGGTGATGCCGTCTTCCAAAGTGATATCTTTCAATTCACCCTGATAGATAACGGGGAACTCCTTCCATACCTCAGCAGCGGAATATGCTGTCTTCTGGCCGATGGGTACATACAGATCAGCAGAAGTGAACACCTCGACAGTCCCTCCATCCACTTTCGCCGTAGTCAAGAACACATTGCGGGCTATCCCGATGGGATTTTGCATAGCTGCGACCACTGTACTCAGAGGACATCCATAGAAGGCGTTTTCACCAATGCTTTGAAGTGTTGACGGCAATTCAACAGTTTCCAGCCAGTAACAATATGCGAAAGCAGATACTCCGACATATTTGACACCCTCTGGAATCGTCACTTCCTTTAGTCTGTAACAATTTATGAATGCACCATCACCTATCGTTTCCACCGTCGAAGGAATCGTCACAGCAGTAATCCAGCCGAAATACTGGAAAGCCCCGTCTGCGATTTCTGTCACTGCATACAGAGTTCCGCCAACATCGAAAGTTGCAGGGATACTCACCTCGAAGGCAGCACCTGAAGGATAAGTGTGTCCGACAAGTTTGGCCTTCTTGGTTCCTGAATGGCAAACAAATTTCAGATTTCCGACTGTTACATTGATAGAAGCATACACCGTGACCGTCGCAGTCATCAAGGCATCTTTGGAGTTGCCATTGGTTACCTTCAACGTAAATGTACCTGTCGAAGTCGGGACATACGACATGACAACATCTTCCGTTTTGCCAGGATCGATCTTTCTTGTAGCTTTAGCGACATAGGTCCAAGTTGACTCGCCCTCCTTCTGGATCCACAAAGGGATGACCTGTTCAAATGTCTCGCCATCATTGGTGACATTGAGTTTCACATTCAAGGGACTACCCGTCGAAGGATTCTCTGAGGTCGTGATAGTGTTCACCTTGAACGAGGAAACAGCCTGACGGACTGTCAAAGTGGTCTCCGTCACCTCTGCCAAATAGAAATATGTATCATAACATGGGGCACATAGACGCCACGCTTCATCGTCTGAATATCTATAGACTTGGCATATCTCATACTTCCCCAATGCCAGGCCTGCCCCGAAACTCACCTCAGAATTCGTATTCCTTCCAGGATATGTCACACCTGCAGAGATGGTATGCGCATCATCTGACACGACTTCCTTGATCATTCCATTCTGGCAGAGCGCCCAACCCACCGTAACATTCAGGACTTCTGTGGAAGGAGCATTATAATGTGCATAAAAAGTACCATTGAATTGCACCTTTGTAAAATCATCCTCAGCACCGGCACGGGTATATTCATTATCCATTATCTCAATCTGACTCTCTATTAGTGGCATCATCACCTCTGCGTCGTTTCCAGGCTCCACCCCAAACAACGCACTCTGATCAAATTGGTAAGCCCCATTTGTTGCGCTTCCTCCAGCACCCTGATTGTCCGGATCAGCAAGCGACAGCACGAAATAGTCGTCACTCATGCCGCCCCATCCCCAGTTCATGTGGAAGAGGCCATTGCCGTCATAACCGTCGACGATAAACTGATGGCCACCGTCTCCGGACTGTCCGGAATAAAGCACAGGACGCCCGGCCACCAACTCCGCATAAACCATTTCCTCCCATTGACTGGTGGTATAAGGATCACGGTATAAATCACGGATATTTTTGCTATAGCCGAACACTCCTGCCATAACTCCAGCAGAGACGCCAGCAGATGATCCCTCTAAATTATAATCCATATTGACAGCCTGACCGCAATATCGGAACAAGGTGGCGACGGCAGTAGCCGAGGCATCCGTCTCGTTTCCATTATATGAGAGTTTCATCGAATTCCAGTCAAAATCCGTTTCCGGCAAAGCCTTGATGTTCCACTTTCTTGTCCTCGTCTTATAGCCATCAAGAGCCGGGCACTTCTTTGGATACCCCCAGTAATACATGATCTGAGCCATCGCTGTGGCAACACAGCCAGTGACGCAGAGGTTCTCTGGATTAAAGCCCTCGTCCAGCCAGTCTTTACCTTTTCCATCAGGGCACATCATGTTATATGGATAATATTGGTTCCACTGCGTTTGAATCAGCGGACTGATGGCTTTCCAACTGTCAGCCCCACGCGTCTTTGCCTTTTGGGCCGGTTTTGCCGATGTGCCTAATGCCTCAATCTGACGGGCATAGCCTTCGAGCCAGCCCTTCAGGTTCTCCGGCAACTGGTTGATATCGAGTTTGCCGGTCTTTGAATAGCCTAAGATCTCTGTGGTGCGGTCATCGCCAGAGACAATAACAAAACCCTTATTACCTTCGGCATTGAAAACATAGAACGGCTCTCCTTCGGAAGGATTGGCTGAACGGGCGAATCCTCTGGCCTCGCCAAAATGCTTACCGGGCATAAACACTTGGGCCTTCTGCAAGGCATCCTGTTTAGATACTCTCTCTGCATTCACGGCCGCCGTCACCATAACGACCAACAGGGTAAATAGTAGCTTCTTCATACTCATTTCATGTTTATTTGTGCAAAGATACGAATAAATCCCGAAACGGCCAAACGCTTCGGGAATAATTTATAAAAAAGGTGATAAAGTGAATCACGGCACACCTTTCATCTTATCTTCACATATCTTTTATCGAGAGTGTTTGCTGTTCGAGGTCAATCTCTGCATCCCGATCATAGAACCTCATAATGTTAATTACAATTAATATTAATATCGATTTACATTTCTCGGTGCAAAGATAGGAATAATATCTGGAACTAACAAATAATTGCAGAAGAAATTTGCTTATACAATATAATAAGGTGTAATTCAAAAAAACAATAACATCTGATTTCTGTCAATGTTAATTCCCACTCCGTCTGCATGGTTACAACAAAATCCCGAAACCGCCAAGCATTTCGGGATTTATTTCTACAAAGAGGACTGGCTGCTCTCGGAATCACAGCGTACCTGTCACCGTGTTACCTCTAAAAATATCGCTAATTTCCTAATAATCAGATAATTATTTAAAAAATATTTTCATCGAACTCACGTTAAATAATTCCAGAAACGCTTGCTCGTTTCGGGATTTTGTTGTATCTTTGCAGACAAATCATTAACAAGATGACAACAATAACAATGAGATCACGAAGTGTCAGACACTTTATGATCTTGTATAACTAACAAAAAAATCCCATAATATTTTGTCATATCGGAATATTTGTTTATATTTGCACCCAGAATAAGGTGGCAACACTAACATGAAACAAAAAAAACTCAAAAGAATAAAAGAATAAAGCTTATGAAACTTAATGTTACTCAAAAATTGATGATGACGCTGGCATTATTGATGCTGGCGACAAGTGTTGCGTGGGCCGATTATACAGGCTATTCCAAGGATTACATCTCAGCCGATGGCCTTGTTTTCAAACGCCAGTTTATTGATGATCCAACAGGATCAACCTGTATCCTGATCAGACCATCCAAAAACAACAAAAATGTGTGGGCCAAGTGTAATGACTACGGTCAGGCTATCGGTCCCGCAACAGTACCGGAAGGCATGGCCGCTGAGGTTCATGTCGGTCCTGTTGGCGATGAATACACGGGGACAAGTTATGTGATCCCTTCAGAAGCAGGTGGAGCAAAAGTGGTCGCTATTGACGGCCTGGCTTTCAATAAAAACACCCATCTGACGAGTATCACCTTCCCAGCAGCTAATCTGACGTTGATCCCTGGTAATGGTTTCGAGGGGTGTACGGCGCTTAAGAGCCTGAATTTCAAGGGCTCCAGTATCAAGACTATCGGTACTGCTGCATTTGCTAAATGTACAGCATTGGAGAAGATTGAGGACTGGGGCAATGTGGAGACTATTCGCGGTTCTTCAGTTGGCTTTGGTTATGGTTCTTTCGGTGGTTGTACTGCACTGACGGAATTAAGAATCGGTCCTTCGGTGAAGTATATCTACGGTAACACCTTTGGTGGTTGTACAAGTTTGACCAGATTGATCTTTGAAGATGGCGATGACTGGTTGGAACTCTCCCCTAGCGACGGTAATGAGGGCAGTGCTTCGCTGATGTTCTACGACAGCCCGATTACCTATGTATACTATGGTCGTCGACTGACAAGCAATGTTCATGATAACTATATTTTATTCAGCAATCCGTTATGTACTATTGAGGAAAGTGTCAGAAAGACGATTCCCGAGATGGCGGTGGAGTTCGGCACGAAAATCGACACCATTCGTAGTACCATGTTCAATGGAATGCCTGTTCCTCTTGTCATATCGGCTCCTGAGGCTACCTATATCGGAACCTATGCTTTTCAGAATGCTAATGTGAAGAGTATCGACGTGCCGAAGATCAAGAAAATTGACAGACACGCCTTCGATCATTGCTTGTTGACAACATTGAATTTCTATTCGGTGGAGGAGATTGGATCTCAAGCTTTCCAGGGAGCACGATTGGAGACTATCTCGCTTCCCCCTTCATTGAAGTATGTTGGTGTCAATTCATTCGACGATGAGTATGTGGACTATAATGACCAGACATTTGCCGATGCCAACGGATACTTTCCAACCAAGTCGAGTCTCAAGACTTTCCGTATAGAGGATGGTGACGATCCGATAGAGCTTGGTTTTAATGGCGATGAAGAATCTGATCAGTTTCGTTACGGACTGAGTTGGCTGAAGAGCAGTACCTTGGAGGAACTCTATATTGGACGTCCTGTGGGCCATGAACCAGTACTCAATGAATATGGCAACACCAGTCATTTTTCTTCAGCATTGCAATTCCGAGTCAATGATTTTCCCAAACTGAAGAAGGTAGAGCTGACAAAGGTCAAAATGATTAGCAGTGAGGCATTCTTTGGTGACTATTCTGAAGATAATCCGCAGAACTGTCTGGAGGAGGTGTCATTACCGATGGTAACAGCCATTCCGTCGCGTTGCTTCAAATACTGCACCAAACTGAAAACCGTGAACATTCCGAAGGCTAAGACGCTTTGGGATGAGGCTTTTGCCTATACCAGCGGCGACCTCGACATCTCGTTTATCAATACGGTTGATAGTATCAAAGCCGAATGCTTTGCCCACAGTGGCATCAGCGGCGAACTGACCATTCCCGGTACTTTGAAGTATTTGGGTAGGGCTGTATTTTATGATTGCGAGAATCTGAAGAAAGTCACCTTTGAGTATGGTGAGAAACCATTAGGTATGGAATATTTCTGGACGGCTAACAACGTTAGTAGTGGCGTGATGTCAATAGGCGGCTATAAGTGTGGCATCGAGGAGTTCTACTTTGACCGTAGCGTTGAGCCTTGTACCTATACCGATTATCAGGGCTATAACTATACTTATCGTTTCGAGATTGCCATCAGCGACGGCAGTTACGGCTCTATGGGCTTCCCCAACCTGAAGAATGTCACCATTGGCAAGAAACTCACCTCGTTGGATGGCTATACCTTCCAGGCATCAGGCCTGGAGTTCATCCGCTGTGAGAATCCGACGCCTATTGCTCTGGAATATACGTCCTATGAAGATGACGATACTTTTAACGCCGACCATAGTCAGGGTCCGTCTTTCAGCACCTATGTACAGGAGAAAGTGAAGTTGCTGGTGCCCGATGGCTCTGTAAGCAAATACCTTGCCGCTGATGTATGGAAAGGCTTCCTGAACTTGACGGATGACCAGGGTGACCTTGGCACCATTGCCATCACCATTCCCGCTGAAGGCATCACTACCTACAGCGGATTTCATAACCTCGATTTCTCAGCGCAGACGGATATCAAGCCCTATATTGTCACCAGTTACGATGCTGACAATGAGACTGTCCAACTCAGTGAGGTGGAAAATGTATCGATGTTGAATTCTATTAATAATACTGGTGTTGTCATCAAGGGAAAGCCAGGAACCTATCAGATACCTGTGGTCACTACCAAGAGTGCCTATCTCAATATGCTGGCCTGCGACCCGAGTACTCTCATCACCCTACCAGAGGAGGGGTACACCTATTATAATTATTCGTCGAGTTCTACCACTACCTATAACTACTATCTGAAGAATGGCAACTTCATGAAGTCGAACGGTTCGGCTAAGGTCGGCCCCAATGAAGCCTATCTGGAGATTCCCAAGACGATGACGAACAGCAAAACGGGCAGCAACGTCACACTGACCTTGGGCAATGACGCCTTTACGCCCCTTTATCCGGAAGTTAGTCTGAACTTTACCGATGTAGATGGTCTGAAGGCTTATTGCGTCACGGGCTTCACTGGTTCCGGCACCGTCACGCTGACACGGGTCAACAAGGTGGAGGCCTATCAGATTGTCCTGCTGAAGGGAACGCCTGGTGCCACTTACACCATCCCCTCAGAGGAGTTCAAGGTTATCAGTATGAACATGCTGAAGATGAATACTGGCGAGAGTGATGTCACGATACAGAATAGGGAAGGCTCGTCGACTATCTATCTCTATCTCGACGGCGACAAGTTTAAGATGGCAGCAGAATCCGGCACCACCATTGCCCCAGGAAAAGCATATCTCTATACGCTCTCCTCGGCTTTGGAGGAGAACGGGCCAGAGGAGTATGCCATTGTCTGTAGGCAGACGGAGGATATTAGTGTCAATGGATTGAAGGGTGATCTCAATGGCGACGGCAAGATCAATGTGGCAGACATTGTGATCATCGTGAACTATCTGACGTATGGCGAGGTTCCCCAAGGCTTCAACACGAATCTTGCCGATATTGATGGCGACGGCAATGTGACCGCGGCTGATATCAAGGCTATAGTAAATATTATCTTGAGGATGCAGTAGGCCTCGGCATATTCGCAAGCATTTTTCAATAACCCAGCCTTATTGCGCAATAAGGCTGGGTTATATGCGACCATTGAATTCATAGATTTATTATAAAATAACGTGAGTTCGACGAAAAAAGTTATAAAATAAATATCTGATTATTAGGAAATTAGCGATATTTTTAGTAACTTTGTAGTGACCAAACCACAAATGTTCACTAAAAGATACCGCTAATGTTTACCGAGGACAAAATTACTGAAATTTTCTGTATGGCAGATGATTTTTGCAAATTTTATGATGCAATGATGGCAAAATATACCATTAAAGAAGCTAAAACGAGGGTATATCACCGTGATATGACCCTTTCCAAGGCAGAAGTCATGGTGATTATGATTCTGTTTCATGGCTCGGGCTACCGTTGCCTGAAGCATTTCTATCTGGAACATGTCACCAACCACCTGCGACACCTGTTCCCCAAACTTGTATCCTATAACCGCTTTGTGGAACTGGAGAAGGAGGTTGCCATTCCCCTGGCCCTTTTCATCAAGAAGGTGTTGCTGGGCAAATGCACGGGTATCAGTTTCGTTGACAGCACACCGCTCAGGGTCTGCAAGAATCAGCGTATCCATATTCACAGGACATTCAAGGGCATAGCCCAAAGAGGAAAGTGCTCAATGGGCTGGTTCTTCGGATTCAAGCTACACCTCATCTGCAATGAGAAGGGAGAAGTGCTCAATTTCATGATTACTCCTGGCGATGTCGATGACCGAAAGCCGCTTGAGTACAAGGCCTTCGTGGAATTCCTGTATGGCAAGCTCGTTGGAGACAAAGGATATATTGGCAAGGAACTCTTCCAACGCCTCTTCGTTGACGGCATTCAGCTGATAACAAAACTCAAAAGTAATATGAAAGGCGCACTGATGAGTATGTCAGACAGACTGCTGACCAGAAAGAGGGCTATCATAGAAACCGTCAATGACGAGCTGAAGAACATTGCCCAAGTCGAACATTCCAGACACAGATCATTTGACAATTTCATGGTTAACCTGCTTGGCGCCTTGGCTGCATACTGCTTCTTCCCCAAGAAGCCGTGCATCTCATGTGAAAGGGCTTGGGACAACCAATTAGCATTGTTCTAAATTCGTCGAACTCACGTTAATTACGTCAGGGTATAGATCGCCGGAGCTGAATAGGAAGGTGGGAGGATCGCCGACGAGTAATCACCTGACAGGTTGTGCTGTTGATATCAGAGTCGCGGGGATTGAGCAAGCGATGAGGTATGCGGTGATTCTGATGGACTACGCTGATGAAACGAAACATGACTATGATGAAATCCTGATAGAGAAGAACCGCTATGGCGCTATCTGGCTACACTTCGCCGTGAGGCCAAAGGATAATCGGAGAAAGACTGCGTTTATTGTAAAATAAGTGTTAAAAACGGGCTTAAGTGTGTTTTTTACACCTCTATATTTCGTCCACTCTTTTTAGGGTGGGCGATTTTTATAAGTGGTTGAAAAAGAGAAGGATAAATGAAATGACGCACTAAATTCATCCACTTTTTCGGCTTTGGAACTTGAAATGAAACGAAATTTTTCGTAACTTTGCACTGTCGAAACAAAAAAAGCGACACAACCTATATCATCATTAATAATAACTAACAAAAGTATGAAAAAAAGCAGGTATCTATTGTTGTTGTTGGCACTGATGGTGTCAATGGCTTCGAACGCCCAGGGCATCCTGGGAACTGTGACAGACGACGCAGGGGAAGCGATCATCGGTGCTTCCATCGTCGAGAAAGGTAACCCTCAGAACGGAACCATCACGAATTTCGATGGTCAGTTCAACATCAAGGTGAGTGAGGGTACACCTATTATTATTTCTTATATTGGCTACCTCTCACAGGAGGTGAACGCCAAGGAGGGTATGACCATCGTGCTGAAAGAGGACGCCCAGACATTGCAGGACGTCGTCGTGATCGGTTACGGTGTCCAGAAGAAGAGCGTGGTGACAGCCGCCATCGCCAAGGTTTCTGCAGAAGATCTTGAAGGCAAGACCCGTCTGCGTGCAGACGATGCCCTGAAGGGACTCGCAGCAGGTGTGAACGTGACTTCCGCTTCCGGTCAGCCTGGTTCTCAGTCGATGATCCGTGTACGTGGTACGGGTACCATCAACGACACGAACCCTCTCTATATTATCGACGGTATGCCTGCCGACCAATACGGTCTGGAGTCAGTGAACCCGAATGATATCGAGAGTATCGAGGTGCTGAAGGATGCTGCCTCTGGTGCCATTTACGGTGCCCGTGCTGCCAACGGTGTGATTCTCGTGACCACCAAGAAAGGTAAGATGGGTAAGGCACAGATCAACTACAACTTCAGTTACGGCTGGCAGAGTGCCTGGAAGAAGCGCGATGTGACCAGTGCCACCGACTATGCCATCCTGCAGAACGAGAAGTACATCAACGGTGGTCAGGCACCTCTCTATGCCGATCCCTATAACCTGATCGATGCCAATGGCAATGCTATCAAGGGCTTTGGTACCGACTGGCAGAAACTGCTCTTCAACGACAATGCACCCGTGCAGCAGCACGACGTTTCCGTCAGCGGTGCTACGGAGAAAGTGAACTACTACCTGTCCCTTGGCTATTATAACCAGGAAGGTATCGTGGGCGGTAATTACGGCAAGTCGAACTACGATCGTCTGACCATCCGCTCAAACAACAACTTCAACATCATAGACGCTACCAAGGAGCGCTCATTCCTGAACAAACTCGACATCAGCGCCAACATCTCTTATATGCGTACGCACAGCACTGGTATCGACGCCAACTCCACATGGGGCTCTCCGCTGGGCTCTGCCCTCTATCTGGCTCCCACGCTGCCCGTCACACTCACAGGAGCCGTGGCTCAGGACATGATCGACCGCTACAGCGCATACGACCTCTATCGTGATGCTAACGGTGATCCTTACACCATCCCTGGCTACTTAGGCAGTTATCAGGAACAGAACAACCCCATCGCCATGATGCAGCAGCGTCCTTCTAAAGGCTGGTCGCATAAGTTCATGCCGAAGTTCTCCATCGACCTCCAGTTGTGGGACAACCTGAAATACCACTTCACCTGGAGCGCAGAACAGTCGTTCTGGGGTAGTGATTCTGCTATCACGGAGAAGTTCTATTTATCTGGTAACAACAATTCCGACCACACACAAGCTTCTACAGAGAAGTCGAACAGCACCTCCTGGCAGATTGAGAACACGCTGACCTACGACAAAGAGTTCGGAAAGCACTCGATCGGCGTAGTCCTCGGACAGTCGGCCCTGAAGTACAAGGGCAGTTATGTAGGTGCCTCTCACTGGAATCTGATCAACGTCGACAAGCCTTATGTAGACTACACCACAGGCGGCAGCGTACAGACCACGACTGATGCCGATGGCAATATCACTGGCGTGACCAGTCTCGTCAGCGGATGGGGTGGTCCAAACGTGGAACATCATCTGGCCTCACTCTTCGGACGTTTGAGTTACAACTACGACGAGAAGTACATGATCCAGGCTACCATCCGTCGCGATGGTTCGAGCCGCTTCGGTTCCAATAATAAATATGGTGTATTCCCCTCAGTATCTATAGGTTGGAATATCATGAACGAGAAGTTCATGGAGAGCACTCGCGACTGGCTGACCAACCTGAAGTTCCGTGCCAGCTGGGGTAAGAACGGTAATGAGAATATCGGTGACTTCCGCTACACCGTGCTCACCACCACTGGTGGTACCAGCAACTACTATTTCGGACGTCAGGCCTCAATGATCTACGGCTCGAAGGCTAACGGTCTGGCCAATGAGGATCTGAAGTGGGAGGAGAGTGAGCAGACTGACTTCGGCCTCGACTTCGGTTTCTGGAACAACCAGCTGACCTTTACCGTGGACTACTATATCAAGAAGACCAACGGCATGCTGATGACAATGCCTATCCCCTCATACGTGGGTGAGACCAAGCCTATCGGTAACGTAGGTGACATGGAGAACAGCGGTATCGAGTTTGAACTTGGCTATAAGTTCAACGTCAGTGACGCCCACTTCTCTGTCAAGGCCAACGCCTCTTATCTGAAGAACAAACTGAAGAACCTGGGTAACGATACAGGTTTCCTGAACTATGGCATCAGCCAGTTCAGCGACGGTGGCACCCGTGCTGAGAACGGACAGCCCTTCCCCTACTTCTATGGCTACAAGACCGCTGGCGTGCTGCAGAACATGGCACAGGCTGCCGAGTACAATGCCAAGTATGGTACGACCTCTAATCCTGGCGACCTGATCTTCGTTGATATGAACGGTGATAGCAAGATTACCTCTGACGACCGTACCAAGATCGGTAAGCCGACACCTGACTGGACCTTCGGTCTGAACTTCGATGCCGACTGGAAGGGCTTCGACCTGAACGTCTTCTTCCAGGGCGTGAGCGGTGCCGACATCTTCGATGCCACCTGGCGTCAGGATATCGCATCTGGAAACTATCCCACTTGGGTGCTCAACCGCTGGACGGGTGAGGGCACTTCCAATAAACTGCCTCTGCTGAAACTGGGTGACTCGAAGAACTGGGTCTGCAGCGACATCTATATCCAGGATGGTTCTTACCTCCGTCTGAAGAACATCTCGCTGGGCTACACCCTGCCGCAGAACCTGACCAAGAAGATCTGCATCGAGCGCTTCCGCGTCTATGTCCGTGCTGAGAACCTCTTCACCTGGACCAAGTACTGGGGCTTCGATCCCGAAATCGGTTCTAGCAGCACTTCTATGGGTGTTGACTACGGTGTATATCCACAGGCCCGCATCTGGACAGTAGGATTCAACCTCTCACTTTAATTGAAGAAGACTCATCCCTGGCCTTCCCCCAAAAAGGAAGGAAATGAATACAGAACAAGTCAATATAATTAGAAAAAGAAAAATTCGTATGAAACAGAATATTATAAAAATCGCAGCTTATCTGGTAACCGCTCTCCCCATTGGGGGAGTCGGAGGGGCTCTTCTCGCCTCCTGCAGTGAGGATTTCCTCGAGGTAACGAATCCTACGGGTGAACCCCTCAACGAATATTATACTGATGACGAGCACCTTAGCGAGTCGCTCACCTCTGCCTATGCGCCTTTGCACTGGCCCGACTGGGACGGAACAGCCTATAACGACTTGACCTGCGATGCAGAGATCATGGGTGATGACTTCTGGGTGGGTGGTTCCAGCATCTCCGACAACCAGCACTGGCACAGGCTCTTCAATTTCGAAGGCGACGGCAATAATACCCTTGGCACGCTCTGGGGCGACTTCTACAGTGGCATCAAGCGCTGCAACGACGTGATCCAATACTGCTCATGGGGTGGTGGCACAGATACCAATCGCCGCAGTTTCGAGATGCAGGCCCGCCTGCTCCGCGTCTATTACTACAGCATCCTCTGGCATTACTATGGCAATGTGCCCTTCTATCTGGTGAACCTCTCTTCACCCTACACGGCTCCGCAGATCACGGCCGACGAGATCTATAACAATCTGCTGCCCGAACTGGAGGAGATCATCGCTTCCGGCGTGCTCCCGATGCGCTGGGGTGCCTCAGATGCTGGCCGCGTGTCACAGGCGATGGCTTACATGCTCTATGCCGAGATGGTGATGTACCAGAACGATACTGCCCGTCTGCCACAGGCTCTGACCTACATGAAGCAGATTATCGGCGACTCCAACTACTCACTGAACCCCGATTTCAAGGACCTGTTCGCCGAGAGTGGTGAGATGTGTGCTGAGAGCATCTTCGAGATAACCTACGATGATGACAATGCCCAGCGCGACTGGGGCACCTCCATGCATGCTGGTGGTACTGTCTTCCCGACCCTCTGCTCGCCCAACGGCTGGCCCGGTGGTGAGGGCTGGGACAGTGGTAACGACGGCTGGGGATTCCTGCCCATGCGAGTCGAGACATACAACATGTATGCAGAGAACGACAAACGTCGTGACGTCACCTGCTGGGATGTACGTGGCTACACCTACACAGAGCGTTATCAGGACACCCACATCTGGCACGGTAAATATCGTCCGCAGAGCGCCAACAATCAGGATTGTCCTACTTCGAAGAACCTGAACTATAACAACAACAAGCGCATCTATCGCTACGCCGAGACACTGCTCAATGCAGCCGAACTGCTGCTTGAGACAGGAGGCAATGCCGCAGAGGCTGCTGGCTATGTGAATGAGGTTCGCGCCCGTGCTGGTCTGGAACCACTTGCCAGCGTCACCATCGACGATATCCTCAACGAGCGCCATCTGGAGTTCTGCGGCGAGGGTAAACGCTACTTCGACCTCGTACGTGCTGAAGGCATCAGCGGGGTGGTCACCGAGAAGGCTTCCGTAAAACTCGTGCCCGACAGCTACGGCTATCGCACCAACAGCTGGACACCGAGCAAGAAGCATATTCCTCTGTCTCAGAGCGAACTCGACGCCGACCCCACACTGGTTCAGAACAACTATTAAGATTGAAAATTGAAATAACGAAAATTGAAATAACGAAAGATTATGAAGAATCTGTTTAAATATTCAATAGGAGCTCTGTTTGCAGGACTGGCCATGACAGCCTGCTCGCCCGAAGACTTCTCAGGCGCAGACCCCAACGGAGTCCCCACGGTCAGTGGTACCGACTTCCAGATGACCGTCGATCAGGAGACCAACCAGATGATTGCCACTTATACTCCAGCACCGGGTACCTATCCCATCTGGATCATGAATGGCACACAATATTCCACCCTGCAGGAAGTGGGTTATCAGAACCCCGAGGCAGGAGACTATACCATAGAACTGAAACTCGGCAACCGCAACGGCTTCAGCCAGGGTACGGTGTCGAAGACCTTCACCTTCAACGAGACGAAAGTTGACTACAGTGCTGACTTCCGCCGCATCACTGGTAAGGAGTGGCGTATCGCCAACAAGGAAGTGGCCCACATGGGTTGCGGTCCTGCCGGAACTGCCGGTACAGAATGGTGGTCGGCTCAGCCTAACGACAAGAAGGACTTTGGTGTCTACGATGACCGTATTACCTTTACGGCCGACACACGCAAGGGTGGTACCTATAGCTACAGTGCCGGTGCCGACGGCAAGACCTATGTAAACACTGGTACTACGAAGTGGGGTTCTGAGCCTGCCGATTTCGACGCAGTCATCGGCGACCAGACTACTACCTGGAGCTTCGAGGTCTACGAATGGCAGGATGCCGAAGGTAATGTGAGCAAGCAGACCTACATCCAGCTGGCTGCCAACACCGCATTCCCCTATATCTCGAGCGATGCTCAGTACGAGAATCCTAAGTTCCGTATCGAGACGCTGACTGCCACCAAGATGGTGCTGGTCTATGATGCCCCCGACCGCAGTATCGCTTGGCGCTTCATCCTGACCAGTGCTGCCGACGAGCGTCTGGTAGAGGAGCAGGGCTTCGATGCCAACAGCGACTTCAACCTCTGGAAGGGTGTCACTCCCGATGCCACCTTCTACTTTGCTCCCAACTGGTCACCCGACCGTACCGCAGAGATGCAGGCTACCTATACCGACAAGGGCAATGACTATTCCGTGACTGTTCCCGATGCAGCCTTCGACCGCTGGCAGGCTCAGATGCACCTGCATACTACCGGTGTAGAAACCTCGGCAGCCAACCACTATGACTTCTCTTGTATCTTCGTGGCTGATGCTGATATCGATGGTGTCACCGTGAAGGTTACCAACGAAGCCGACAACGAGGCTATCATCGATGTTGACAACATCAGCCTCAAGGCCGGTAAGGAATATGTGTTCTGGAAGAGTGATGTTGAGGGTAAGGACCTCTCACCCGTGAAGATTGTCTTCGACTTCGGTCACGCTACAGGTGCTACCAACATCAGCGTCAGCAACATCGTACTGAAAGATCATGCCAATAATGATGGTACCATCGTTTCTGGAGAAGGCGAAGGTGGTGGTGACGACAAGCCAACTATGGACTGGAACTACGAGGCTGGCTCTAACCTCTGGAAGGCCGTTGACGACGGCACTCTCTTTGCCGATTTCGGCTATTGGTTTGCCGACGACGGTTGGGGTGAACTTCCTAATCAGCCTGTAGCCTCTCATGATGGCGATGCCTACGAGCTCACGCTTCCCGAGGGAATGGGTGGCAGCCAGTGGCAGGGTCAGTTCCACATCGACACCAAGCTCACGGCAAGTGCAGCCAAGACTTACAACTTCTACTTCGTTATGGAGACCGATAATGATTGCCCAGGTGTGACTGTTAAGCTCACCGACTCTGGCGACAGCAACTTCTTCTGCGAAGGCCGTCACGATGTGAAGGGCGACGAGCCGTTCATCTTCAAGCTGGAAGGCGCAACCCTGAAGGATGGTGTCGACGCAACAGCCATCCGCCTGTTCTTCGACTTCGGAGGCTCTCCCGCAGGCACTCACGTCAAGATCAGCAAGATCTACTTCGAGGAGGCCGTCAGCCTCAAATACGACGATGCCGATAACCTCTGGAAGGGTGTTGACGACGGCAGCGTGGCCAGCGAATTCGGCTACTGGTTTGCCGACGACAGTTGGGGCGAACTGCCTAATCAGCCTGTGGCTACCCACAATGGCGATACCTACGAGATCACAATTCCCGAGGGTATGGGCGGCAGCCAGTGGCAGGGCCAGTTCCATATCGACACCAAACTGACGGCCAGCGCCGCTAAGCAATACCACTTCCAACTGGTCATGGAGGCTGACGACAACTGTCCTGGCGTGACCATCAAGTTAACGGATGCTGGCGACAGTAACTTCTTCTGCGAAGGTCGTCACGACATCAAGGCCGACGAACCGTATGTTTACACGTTGAAGAATGCTACGTTGAAAGATGGTACAGATGCAGATGCTATCCGCCTGTTCTTTGATTTCGGAGGTTCTCCTGTTGGCGCCCATGTTAAGATTAGCAAGATTATCTTTAAGGAAGCACAGTAAATGAAGCGTCTTATGTTGAATACACTATTGCTCTCTCTCACCGTAGCCCTCTGGGGCTGCGGGGGGGATAGCGATGATGCCCCCATGCCTTCAACGCCCACCATCACCGTGTCGCCAGAGTCCATCTCCGCACCTGCAGAAGGCGGTATCTTTACCGTCAGCGTCTCGACGACTGGTGCAGAATGGGGCAAAGGTGAGGCAAGCAGTTTCCTGACTGTCACCGCACAGAATACAGCATCCTCGTCGGGCACTCTGGCCATCACGGTTCCTGCTAATCCTGAGACGGAGGCCCGCACGGGGGCTGTCACCATCATGTCGGGCAGTGCCCGAAAGACCATCACCATCACTCAGGCTGCAGCTGAAAAACCAGCCTATTATGCTCCTGAGGGCTACAAACTGGTTTGGAACGATGAGTTTACGGGACCAACCGATCCTTTAGCAAACTATGTGGCTGGTGCCAGTTACGAACTGAATGCCGATGACTGGACCCATGAGGTGCAGAAAGACCACTGGGTGAACAACGAACTGCAGAACTACGTGAACCACAAGTCACCAGACGGTGGTCTCGTCACTGAGGTCAAGGACGGTCATCTGCAGATCCACTGCTTCAAGGAAAATGGCAAGATCTATTCCGGCCGTGTCTATGCCCACGTCAACCAGGGCTGGCAGTATGGTTATTTCGAGGCTTCTATCAAACTGCCGAAGGGCAAAGGCACCTGGCCTGCTTTCTGGATGATGCCCGTAGGCAACGACTGGAACACGAACCCCTGGCCGAAGTGCGGTGAGATTGATATCATGGAAGAGGTGGGCGTCGTGCCCAACGAGGTTTCTTCCAGTATCCACACCCAGGACTACAACCACACGAAGAATACGCAGAAAACCCATGCCATGACTATTGCCGATGCAGAAGGTGCCTTCCACACTTACGCCCTGCTCTGGACGGCAGACGAGATTATCACCTACGTCGACGGTAAGGAGCAACTGCATGTGGAGAAATCCAAACTCGGCAGCGGTCACGACCAGTGGCCCTTCCACTATGCCTTCTATCCCATCTTCAACCTTGCCTGGGGTGGCGACTGGGGCGGCATGCGTGGCGTCGACGAGTCAGCTCTGCCTATCACTATGGAAGTGGACTATATCCGAGTCTTCCAGAAGAAGTAGGGTTTTTAGTTTATGAGTTTATGAGTTTATAAGTTTTTTGTTTATTGTTTATTGTTTATTGTTTATAGTTTATAGTTTATAGATGATTACTGAGATAAACGATATAATGAGGAACAGTCTGTCTGCGAAAAGAGTATTCTCTTTCCTCTTTCCTCTTTCCTCTTTCTTCGGAACGTCTTTCCTCGGAACGATTCTCTTCCTGTTCGCCGCCTGCACAGCAGGTGGCGGGCAGGAGGATACCAAGGGCTTCGTCACCATCAAGGGTCATGACCTCATCCAGCCTAATGGCGAGAAACTCTTCATCCAGGGCACGAACCTCGGCAACTGGCTCAATCCAGAGGGGTATATGTTCGGCTTCAGCCGCACCAACTCTGCCTGGATGATCGACCTGCTGTTCAAGGAGGCTGTGGGGCCTGACTTCACGGCAGAGTTCTGGCAGCAGTTAAAGGACAACTATGTGACGAAGGCTGATATCGACTTCATCGCCTCGCAAGGTGCCAACACTATCCGCCTGCCTTTCAACTACAAACTCTTCACAGACGAAGACTATATGGGAGAGACAACAAAGTGGAAAGAGGAAGGAGAAAAGAGGAAAGTAGAGGCCTACGAGCGCATCGACTCGGTGGTGAGCTGGTGCAAGGCCAACAACCTTTACCTGATTCTCGATATGCACGACTGTCCTGGCGGGCAGACGGGCGATAACATCGACGACGGCCACGGCTATCCCTGGCTCTTCGAGAGCGAACGCAGTCAGCAGCTCTTCTGCGACATCTGGCGAGAGATAGCCGACCGCTATCAGAATGAAACGACCATCCTCGGCTACGAACTGATGAACGAGCCCATCGCCCATTACTTCGCCAACAAGGATTCGCTCTACACACTGCTGCAGCCGCTCTATAAAAAGGCTGTGAAGGCTATCCGAGAGGTAGACCAGAACCATATTATATTATTAGGTGGTGCCCACTGGAATAGTTTCTTCTGGATGCTCGACGATGCCAGCTACGACGATAAGCTGATGTACACCTGCCATCGCTATGGCGGCCCTGCCACCAAGGAGGCCATCACCCATTATATCCAGTTCCGCGACTCCATCAACCGTCCGATGTATATGGGAGAATTCGGACATAACACCGACGAGTGGCAGCGCGACTTCGTCAGGGTGCTCAAAGAGGTTAACATCGGCTATACGTTCTGGCCCTACAAGAAGGTCGACGGATCGTGTATGATGGGCATCCAGCGCCCTGAGGGATGGGATAGCATCGTCGTGAAATATTCCGAAACCTCACGCAACACCTATCAGGAATGGCGCGAAGCCCGTCCGGATCAGGCACGGTTCCGCCAGTTGCTCACGCAGTTTGCAGAGAACTGTCGCTTTGAGAACTGCAAGCCTCAGACGGACTATATCCAGACAATGGGGATGGTGAAAAAGTGAAAGGGTGAAAAGGTGAAAAATAAAACATAAACGAATATGAAAATGAAGAATTACATCATGAAGGGAAAAGGATTGGTGATAAGTATTTCACTTTTTCACCTTTTCACCTTTTCACCTTTAAGGGCTCAGATGCCTGTCTATCTCGATGAGTCGAGACCTATTGAACAGCGCATCGACGATGCCCTTTCGAGGATGACGCTCGACGAGAAGATTGCCGTGATCCATGCTCAGTCGAAATTCTCAAGTCCTGGTGTAAAACGCCTCGGGTTCCCTGACCTGTGGACAGACGACGGCCCTCATGGCGTGCGTCCTGACGTGCTCTGGGATGAGTGGGTACAAGCTGGACAGACCAACGACTCGTGTGTGGCCTTCCCAGCCCTCACCTGTCTCGCTGCCACCTGGAACCCCCGTATGGCCCGCCTCTATGGCGAGAGTCTGGGCGAGGAGGCTCTCTATCGTGGAAAGAGCGTGATGCTCGGTCCTGGCGTGAACATCTATCGTACGCCCCTGGGAGGCCGTAACTTCGAGTATATGGGCGAAGACCCCTGGCTCGCCTCACGTATGGTGGTGCCCTACGTCCGCGGCCTCCAGTCGAAGGGCGTCGCTGCCTGTGTGAAGCACTATGCCCTAAACAACGACGAGGAATACCGTCATCAAGTGAACGTCATTATCTCCGACCGTGCCCTGCATGAGATCTACCTGCCTGCCTTCAAGGCTGCTGTGCAGGAGGGCGACGCCTGGAGCATCATGGGTGCCTACAATCTCTACAAAGGCCAACACAACTGCCACAATGATATCATGCTCAACAAGATCCTGAAACAGGACTGGGGTTTCGACGGCGTGGTGATCTCTGACTGGGGAGGCTGCCACGACACTGACGAGGCTGTGAAGAATGGACTTGACCTCGAGTTCGGCACCTGGACTGACGGTCTGACGATGGGCAAGACCAACGCTTACGACAGTTATTTTCTCGCCGATGCGTATAAGCAAGGCATCCTCTCTGGCAAATATACCACGAAGGAACTCGACGACAAGGTGCGTCGTTTGCTTCGTCTGTACTATCGCACGACCATGAAAAGAGGCAAGCCCTATGGCTTCCTCTGCTCCGACAGCCACTATCAGGCCGCCCTTGAGATCGCCCAGCAAGGCATCGTACTGCTGAAAAATGATGCAGTAAAAGGTAATCATAAAGCTCAAAGTTCAAAGTTCAAAGTTCAAAGTCCTTTGCTGCCTATTGACGTGACGAAGACCCAGCGCATCCTCGTCGTCGGTGAGAACGCCATCAAGATGATGACCGTCGGTGGTGGTTCTTCCTCCCTCAAGGCCCAACGTGAGATTCTCCCCCTCGATGGCATCGCCTCCTATCTCCACCAAAAGGGTAATCATAATTCTCCGCTCGGCTTGCCGCTTGCTACCGAAGGGACGCAAGAATTCTCAACTCTCAATTCTCAATTAGATTATGCTCGTGGCTACGTTGGCGATACCATCCAGAGCTACAACGGCGTTACCGTAGGCCGCTCGCTCTATGAGACCCGTTCTCAGGCCGAACTCACGGCAGAGGCTGTGGAAAAGGCAAAAGATGCTGATATCGTCATTTTCATCGGAGGTCTGAACAAGAGCAATCATCAGGACTGCGAAGGTCACGACCGCCTGTCTTACGACCTTCCATACGCTCAGAACGAGGTCATCGAGACCATCCTGAAGGTGAATCCCCGTCTGGTCTATGTGAACATCTCCGGCAATGGGGCTGCTCTGCCTTGGCTCGATAAGGTGCCTGCCGTCGTACAGGCTTGGTTCATCGGCTCTGAGGCTGGTGAGGCGATTGCTTCCGTCCTCTTTGGCGATGTCAATCCCTCAGGCAAACTCCCCTTCACGTGGTATGCTTCCCTTGATCAGTGTGGTGCCCACGCTCTCAATGCCTATCCTGGTATTTGGCGCGAGGATCACAAGATCATCGATGAGGAATACAAGGAAGGCATCTTCGTCGGCTATCGCTGGACAGACCGCCTTCAGGCAAATCATAAAGCTCAAAGCTCAAAGCTCAAAGTTCAAAGTCCTTTGTTTGCCTTCGGTCACGGTCTGAGTTACACCACCTTCAAGCTCGGCAAACTCATAGCCGATAAGAATTCAATGACGGAGGGCGATGAGATCACCTTCACCATCCCTGTCACGAACACAGGCAGTATGGCTGGTGCTGAGACGGTACAGCTCTATATTAGCGACCTCGAGGCTTCTGTCGAGCGTCCCGTCAAGGAGTTGAAGGCCTTCCAGAAAGTCTTCCTCCAGCCTGGTGAGACCCAGCAGGTGAGCCTTACCATCGACAAGGGAGCCCTAAGTTTCTACGATGAGGCCAACAGTCAGTGGAAGGCAGAACCTGGTGCTTTCGAGGCCCTTGTTGGCACGGCATCAGATAAGATTGTCAGTCGCTGCTCATTCACATTGAAATAATCCCAAGGCAAATAGGCAAAAGATTAGTTAGTTTGATAATATATATGTTTTTCAGCAGGAACCTCACGCTGTGAAGTGGTGGGTTCCTGCTTTTTTTATCATGCGGAAGCCGCTCGGCTTTGCCGCTTGCTACCAACGGGACGCAAGAATTTTTTCACTTTTCACTTTTCACTTTTCACTTTTTTTCGTATCTTTGAGCTTCACTCGAAGGTACTCACGTTCGAAAAAACTCAAATAATATTTGGTTTTTTGCTCACTTATTCGTACCTTTGCCCACGCAAAGACGAACTTTATGAAGATAAGACTACTACTTACCTGGCTATTCATGGCTTCTGTCAACTTCTCGCTCGCTCAGGGGAAGAAGGATTTCCAGTCGCTACTCCTTGAGATTGATCAGGCCATCGAACAGTCTCCAGAAATCGTGGGACAGTACGAGCGGCAGATTGAGGAGACGCGACAGCAATACCTGCATGCCCGTCAGCCAGAGGAGAAATACGAGCTGGCTTTTGATCTCTATGAACGCTATAAATCGTTTATGAATGACTCCGCTCTCTACTATCTCAGCGAGGCGATGCACTGGGCTGAGAGGAACCAGGAGTCAGGAGTCAGGAGTCAGGAGTGGAAGGCACGGGTGGGCAACTGTCTGGCGCTGAAGGCCTTCCAATGCTCCACCGTGGGCTATTACAACGAAGCTCTCGCCTTCCTGAAGAGCATCGACAAGCAACAGCTCGACAGCGTCGGACTACGCAACTACTACCAGTCGCAGATGCACGTCTACGGTGAGCTGGGCTACTACTCCATCATCCCTCCGATGAAGGAGCAGTATTTCAAGTTGCAGACCACCTATCGCGACTCGCTCTTCGCACATATCGACCATCAGGATGCAGACTATCTGATGTATAGGATTCAGGAGTTGAAGGGCCGTCAGCAGTTAGAGGAAGCGCGCAAGATCAGCGACCATTGGGTGAGTCGTGTCAGTCCTGACAGTCGTGAGTACGCCATCGCCTGTTACTACCGTTGGCTGAGCAGTGAGGACGAGGATGAACTGCGTTACTGGGGAGCACAGTCGGCCTTGAGCGATGTGCGCCACGCCGTGATGGATCAGGCATCGCTTCTCTCATTGGCAGAACTGCTGAATGCCGATGGCGATCTCGATCGCAGTTACCGATATATCCGCTTTACGTGGGACTGCAACAACCGTTTCAACACCCGTATGCGCTCCTGGCAGATTACGCCGATACTGAATGTGATCGAGAAGAACTACCAGAAGGCCGTAGAACACAACAACAGCGTGCTCCGCATGTCGATCATCGTGGTGAGCATCCTCGCCCTGATAGTGCTGGCTGCTCTCTTTTTCGTGCATCGCAGGAACAAGCAGTTGGCCAGTGCACGAAACGCCCTCTCTGAGGCTAACGGACAATTGTCCATTATCAATTCCCAATTATCCATTCAGAAAGAAGAACTCGCCACTCTTAATTCTCAATTATCAATTGTCAATTCTCAATTGACTGAAAGTAACCGAGTGAAAGAAGAGTACATCGGACGATTCATGAGCCTCTGCTCGCAGTATATCGACAAACTCGACAACTATCGTAAGATGGTGAACAAGAAGATGAAGAACAAGGAACTCGATGACCTGTATCAGATCTCCAAATCAACGGAACTGAAGGAAAAAGAACTCGAGGAACTCTACGAGAACTTCGACACCGTGTTCCTCCACCTCTTCCCCAACTTCATCGACGATTTCAACGCCTTGTTGTTGCCAGAGGTACAAGTACAGCCGAAGGAGAACCGTCTGACCACTGACATCCGCATCTTCGCCCTCATCCGTCTGGGCATCGAGGACTCCTCGAAGATTGCGGAGTTCCTGCACTACTCCGTCAACACTATCTACAACTACCGTGCCCGCTTGAAGAACGGTGCCATCGGCAATCGTGAAACCTTCGAGAAACGGGTGAAGGAACTGTAGGGTTTTGTTTATAGCTTATGAGTTTATAGTTTATAGATGATTACATTTTAAAACAGTTATAATTATGAAGACCATTATGAACAAAAAATTACTGGTAGGTTTATCATTTATCATTTATCAGTCATCATTTAGCCACGCAGTGGCGCAGACCAGCGATGCGGCCTTAGAGGCTAAGATCGAGAAGACCCTCTCCCGTATGACGCTCGATGAGAAGATCGGCCAGATGTTGGAGTTGAATCTTGACGTGATGGGCAAGATGACTGTTGAGAACGCCAAGGTGGATCGCGAGAAAGTACGCTCTGTATTGCAGCAGTATGGCAGATCGGAAGCAGAAGTAAACGATATGCTGAGTAAGACAGATCAGCAGATTATCGACTTGTTGGGCGCCTTCCCTGTAGATATCTATCAGGGTGAGACCAGACGTCTCTGGAAGATTAACGAGGAGATGCTTGATACACTTATCTCGAAGTGGAAGGTGGGCTCTATCCTCAACGCCCCAGGTTCCAGTGCTGCTACGATGGAGCAGTGGCAGCAATGGATCCGTCTGATTCAGGAGAAGTCAATGAAGTATCTGGGCATTCCTGATATCTACGGTTTGGATCACAACCATGGTGTGACTTATACGCAGGGCGGAACTCTCTTCCCGCAGCCCATCAACCTGGGAGCCACGTTTAATCCAGAACTGGCTCGTAGGGGTGCAGAGATCACAGCCTATGAGAGTCGTGCAGCCAGCTGTCCTTGGGTGTATAACCCTGTGGTGGATCTGAGCCGCGATCCTCGTTGGCCTCGTGTGTATGAGAGCTTCGGTGAGGATCCCATCGTGAACGCAAAGATGGTGGTGGCAGAGATCAGAGGTTATCAAGGTGATGACAATAACCATATCGATAAGTATCACGTAGGTACCAGCACAAAGCACTATTTCGCCTATGGTGCCCCCTGGACTGGTAAGGATCGTACACCTGCCTATCTCTCTCCGCTGATGATTCGCGAGAAGTATTTTGAGCCCTTCAAGGCTGCTGCCCTCGCAGGTACGTTGACGATGATGGTGAACTCTGCCTCTGTCAATGGTGTACCTCTGCATGCCAGCTATGAGTATCTGACCAAGTGGTTGAAGGAGGATCTGCAGTGGGATGGATTCCTCGTAACCGACTGGGCTGACATTAATAATCTGTACTCGCGCGAGAAGGTGGCAAAGGACAAGAAAGACGCTATCCGCATTGCCATCAATGCAGGTATCGACATGTCGATGGATCCCTATAGCGTGGAGTTCTGCATTCTGCTGAAGGAGTTGGTAAACGAGGGCAAGGTGAAGATGTCCCGTATCGATGATGCTGTTCGCCGTATCCTCCGTGCCAAGTATCGCTTAGGTCTCTTCGATGAACCAAATACTGGTGGCAAAGGTTATGAGAAATTCGGATGCGAAGAGTTTGCCGCTGCCTCCCTCCACGCTGCCGAAGAGTCCATCGTCCTCCTGAAGAACGAAGACAATATCCTGCCGCTCAAAGGTAATCATAATTCTCAACTCTCAACTCTCAATTCTCAATTCAAGAAGATCCTTCTGACTGGTCCTAACGCCAACCAGATGCGCTGTCTGCATGGTGGTTGGAGCTACACTTGGCAGGGTTCAAGAGCTGAGAATCTCTCAGAGAAATACAACACCATCTACGAGGCCCTCTGCAACAAATACGGCAAGGACAACATCATCCTTGAACAGGGTGTGACCTACAACGAAGATGGAGCCTACTACGATGAGAACGAACCACAGATCGACAAGGCTGTGGCTGCTGCCGCTCAGGCTGATATCATCATCGCTGCCATCGGCGAGAACTCCTATACAGAAACACCTGGTAATTTGACAGATCTTTGGCTCTCAGAGAACCAGCGCAATCTCGTGAAGGCCCTCGCCAAGACGGGTAAACCCATCATCTTGATATTGAACGAGGGCCGTCCCCGTCTCATTGCTGATATCGAACCCCTCGCTAAGGCGGTGGTGGATATTCTGATTCCTGGTAACTATGGTGCTGATGCGCTGGCTAACCTGTTGGCTGGCGATGCCAACTTCTCTGCCAAGATGCCTTACACCTATCCGCGTGAGATCAACTCCCTCAATACCTACGACTATAAGGTCTCTGAGGAGGTGGGTACGATGGAAGGTGCCTACAACTACGACGCCAAGGTTTCGCTCCAGTGGCCCTTCGGCTATGGTATCAGCTACACTACCTACGAATACTCCAACCTGAAGGTGGACAAGTCTTCGTTCACTGCCGACGACATCCTCACAGTCACTGTCGATGTAAAGAATACTGGTTCGCGTGCAGGTAAGGAAGCCGTGCTCCTCTATTCCTCAGACCTCGTTGCCAGTATCGTACCAGACAACAAGCGCCTGCGTGACTTCACGAAGATCTCTCTCGAGCCAGGAGAGACTAAGACCGTCACCTTCCAGCTCCCTGCCAAGTCCCTCGCCTTCGTAG
>JAEEGI010005951.1_pt1 | contig 27751 bp, 25 predicted proteins | sample 8958751 | NCBI WGS metagenome assembly JAEEGI01 (sample SAMN16246545, study PRJNA631951) | gut metagenome | biome: gut microbiome; feature: rumen; material: KS-attached | host: Bos | place: Iran: Karaj | collected 2018-10 | reverse complement strand
ATACTATCTGCTCGGGTCTGCCGGATATTATGAACGTAAGCCGCGCCGAATCGCTGCCGTAGAGTATGGTGTTGAAGACGTAAGACGATACCGCCACGGTAACGCCGGCGAGCAGCCCCATGTCTATATCGCGGTAAACCACGGCCGAGGCGGCGACTATGGACGAATCTATTATTATGAACAGCACGCCGGATTTAAGATGACGGTATTTCTGGCGCAGGAACTTGACTACGATATCCGAACCGCCGGTCGTTCCGCCGCGGCGGAATATCATACCCATTCCGGCTCCCATAAGGGCGCCTCCCGCAAGAGCGGAAAGGATCATGTTCTGCGTGAGGACGAGCTGATAATGCGCGATTATATCTTCCATTCCCGAAATGAGCAGCGAAGAAGTCACCGTCGCCCATATAGTCGAAACCAGAAAATCCTTGCCGAACCTTATGAGCCCCGCTATCATCAGCGGCACGTTCAGGAGCAGTACCAGTATACCGGTGTTTATTTGGGGGAAGAAGTGGTTTATCATTACCGAAATACCGGTAAGGCCGCCCGGAGCTATGCCGTGCGGGTTCAAAAAGAACGCCACGCCGATCGCGTAAATGAACGCTCCGACAAGCATGATCGCAAGCCGTTCGGAAAGCTGTTTTATGTTGGTCTTTCTTTTTTCTGTCATATCCTTTTCTTTCTGCCTGACATATCTGTTTACGGTGATTATTCTAACAAATATATTGCCCAAAGTCAACAAAAATAATTATACATTATTACACCTAACGGAGGAATAAAAATGAAAAGATCCGAAGCCAAGACCGAATACACCTGGGACCTTACGCCCCTTTACGCCGACGACGCCGCCTGGGAAGCGGAAGGCGCGAAAATAACCGAAAAAGCCAAAGAGCTTTCGGGCTTCAAGGGCAGGATCTCGGCGTGCGGCGCCGACCTGCTCGAATACCTGCGCCAAAGCGAAACGTTCAACAGCACGGTCGAACGCTATTACGTCTACGCCATGCTCAAGAGCGACGAAGACAAATCCAATTCCAAATATCAGGCGTTCACGGGCAAGGCGCGCACGCTGCTCAACGGCGTTTCCGCGCTGCTCGCGTTCGAAACTCCCGAGATCGTTTCGATCCCCGACGAAACGCTCGACAGATTCTATGCCGAAACTCCGGGGCTGGAATATTACAGGCGTCTGCTCGACCGGCAGCGCGCGTACAAGCCGCACACGCTTTCCGAACCCGAAGAAAAGCTGCTCGCCATGGCGGGCGATATCTCGGGCGTGCCCACGAACGTGGCTTCGGTGTTCCGCAACGCCGATCTGAAGTTCCCGGATATAACGGACGCCGAAGGCAACGTCCGCAAGGTCACGCAGGGCTCGTTCATCCCGCTCATGGAATCTTCCGACGTCGAAACGCGCCGTAAAGCGTTCCTTTCGGTCTATGAAACTTACGAAAAATACAAGGCGACCATGGCGGCGCTGTTCGACGGCCAGGTCAAACAGCTTTCGTTCTATACCAAGGCGCGCGGGTTCGCCAACAACATGGAACGCGCGCTGTTCCGCACCGAAGTTCCCGTTTCGGTTTATAAAAACCTCGTCGCCACGGTCAACGAGCACATGGATTCAATGCATAAATTCATGCGCCTGCGCAAAAAGATCATGGGCGTGGACGAGCTGCATATGTACGATATCTACACGCCGCTTATCCCCGAAGCCGATATAAAGATCGATTTCGAACACGCCAAGGAGCTTGCGCTCAAGGCGCTCGAGCCTCTGGGCGAAGAATATCTCGCGCACATAAAAGAAGGGTTCGAAAACCGCTGGATCGACGTTTACGAAAACGAAGGCAAGCGCGGCGGCGCGTATTCGTGCGGCACGCCGGTGCATCCTTACGTGCTGCTCAACCACAACGACACGCTCGATTCCGCTTTCACGCTCATACACGAAATGGGTCACGCCATGCATTCGTACCTTTCCAACGCCAACCAGTCGCCCGCATACGCCGATTACGTCATCTTCGTGGCGGAAGTGGCTTCCACGTTCAACGAATCGCTGCTCATGCAGTATCTGCTGCGCACCACGACCGACAAAAAGCAAAAGGCGTACCTTATCAACCATTTCCTGGAACAGTTCCGCACCACGCTTTACCGGCAGACGATGTTCGCCGAATTCGAAATGCAGATGAACGAATACGTCGAAAAAGGCGGCTCGCTCACCGCGGACGCGCTCTGCGACATGTACTACGCGCTCAATAAAAAGTATTACGGCGACGATATGGTCGTGGATAAAGAGATATCCATGGAATGGGCGCGCATACCGCATTTCTTTATGAATTATTACGTCTATCAGTACGCCACCGGCTTTTCGGCGGCGATGGCGCTTTCGGCGAAGGTGCTCAAGGAAGGCGAGCCGGCGGTGAAAAAATACCTTGAATTCCTTTCTTCCGGCTGCCGCAAGGATCCCATCTCGCTGCTGCGCGGCGCGGGCGTGGATATGGATTCGCCCGAACCCATAGCCGAAGCGCTCAAGCTGTTCGATTCGCTCATAGACGAAATGGAAACGCTTGTCGGGTAAGCAATTTTATAAAATATCGGGGGACGCACGCGTCCCCCGAAAAATTTTCTGTTTTTTTTTTGCAAAAGTTGAACCCAAACGGCAAAAACGGCTGTCTATATATATAGAGGGGCAAAAAGGAAAGCGCGCGTTCCTTTGTTCGCCCCCCGACGTTGACCTTTCGCGCCCGGCGTTTACGTGCGCGGGGCAAAATTCAGACAAAAGGAGTGGATCCGATGCGGCGACTCAAAGACGGCGGCGGAGCGTTCGAGCTTTTTGTGAACGAATACGAAAAGCTCATGTTCAAAGCCGCCGACGAAATACTGCATAATTTTCACGATTCCGAAGAAGCCGTGTACGAAGCTCTTGCGGCGATCGCGCGGGATTTTAACGTGGTGGACCGGCTTGAGCCCGCACAGCGCGCGGCATACGCCTGGCGCGCCGCCCGCAGCCGGGCTTACGGGATTTATGAAAAGCGGCAAAAACGGCTCGCCGCCGAAACGCCGCTGGAGGACGCGGGCGATATAGGGGAATGCGACGCCGAGATAGAGCGTCTGGCGGAAGACAGCCGGCTGAGCGCCGACGATATCTTTGCGCAAATGCAAAAAATCCCTCCGCTGTACCGCGACGCGCTCATACTGCATTACGCCGACGGAAAAGACGTCAAAACAGTCGCCCGCGAGCTGGGGCTCAAACGCGAGACCGCCAAGACGCGCCTCGCCCGCGGAAAGAAAATACTTATAAAATTATTGAAAGAGGAGTTGGGTGTTCAATTATGAAAAACGAAAAACTCATTCAAGCCGCGCGCAAATCGCGCGAAACTCAATACGAAGCTCCGTGCCTTGCAAACGGCGCGGCGCATTCCGAAGATTATTCCCGCCGTGTGGAACGGCTTATAAAAAAAGCCGATAAAAGCCGCCTGAGCTTTTTGTACGGCTCCGGCGCGGCGCGAGTCGCGGCGGCGGCACTGGCGCTGGTGATAGTTGCCGCGGCCTGCGCAGCACTGCTTATAAAAGGCAATTTTACACATCAGCCAAAAGTGCAGGATGATGAAAACGCATTCGTCTACTATTCCGGTGACACCAAAATTACAGTAAAGAAAGTGAAACCGCTTGAAAGCCCCATTAACTACACTTTTGAATGGATGGAATTATCAGACGAGATGTTCAAAAGAGCGTCAGAAGTGGTTATCGGTACGATAACAGAAATAGATGAGATTTCTGTTTCCTATGATTATATGGAGCAGGGCATCATTACGGATTATTACTCTCTGCTCACAGTATCCGTGAATGATACCATAATAGGCGAGTTCACAAAAGGAAAGACTGTTCAAGTCCTTTTTGAACTCTCATCGCACCGTATAAACGAATCAAACATCTATCCCAAAGTGGGTAAAGAATATGTTTTCTTCCTTTGCGAGACATCCACACTGGGGACCGCAAACGATTACTCACCGATTGCGGAATACGTTTATTGCGTTCAGCCGCCTTGCTTTGTTCCGATAGACGAACCGCAAGATCCGCATTATCTCGAATTTATAGGTGCCGAAGAAGAAGCTTGTGGTGAAGAATTGATCGAAGCGCTGAAGAATTACTATAAATAAAACACACAAGTTTTTAAGGAAAGGTAATATACTTTTCACGACCTCCTATGAACGATCTCCCCCGTGTACCGGCTTTGATCCCGGCGCACGGGGGAGCTTTTTGCTATTGCGCTTATTTCTTATCTTTCATTTTTTCTTTCATGCGCAGGGAATTGTCGAGTATGCGTTTTCTTATGCGCATGCTCTTGGGCGTTATCTCTATAAGCTCGTCGTCGGCGATGAATTCCAGCGCCTCTTCCAGCGAAAACCTTGTTACCGGGGTAAGCCGCAGCGCCTCGTCGGCGCCGGTGGAGCGGACTGCGGTGAGGTGTTTCTTTTTGCACACGTTCACCACTATATCGTCGCCCTTGGTGGAAATGCCCACCACCTGGCCGCCGTAAACGCGCTCGGCGGGGACCACGAACATCGGGCCGCGGTCCTGGGAATTGAATATGCCGTAGCTGGTGCATTCACCCTCTTCGTACGCGATGAGCGAGCCGGTGAAGCGGCGCGCTATCTCGCCCTTTACGGGCTGATATTCTTCGAATACAGACGAGAAGATGCCTTCGCCCTTGGTGTCGGAAAGGAATTCGGTCTTGTACCCGAAAAGTCCGCGCGTGGGTATGAAGAATTCAAGGTGCATCCTGTCGCCCTTGGGCTGCATCACTTCGAGCGTGCCCTTGCGGTAGCCCATTTTTTCCATGACCGTGGAAACGCAGTTCGACGGCACGTCGAACACGGCGCGCTCAACGGGTTCACATTTCACGCCGTCTATTTCGCGGTAGATTATGCGCGGCGTGGAAACGCAGAACTCGTACCCTTCGCGGCGCATGTTTTCCATAAGAATGGAAAGGTGCATCTCGCCTCTGCCGCAGACGTTGTAGCTGTCGGAAGAATCGGTCTCGTAAACCTTCAGCGACATATCCTTCATGGCTTCCTTGAACAGATAGTCGCGTATGTGGCGGGTGGTGACGTACTTGCCCTCCTGCCCCGCAAACGGCGAATTGTTCACCGAAAAAGTCATTTCCATGGTGGGCTCGCCTATCTTCACAAAGGGCAGCGGCTCGGGGAAATCCTTATCGGTTATGGTGTTGCCTATATTTATGTCGTCAAGGCCGGAAAGGCACACTATGTCGCCTATCTTCGCCTCTTCCACCGGGGTGCGGCCCAGACCGTCGATCTGGAACAGGGAAGTGATGCGCGATCTTCTGTTTACGCTCTTGTCGTGCCAGTCGCACACGGAAATTTCCTGCTTGAGCCGGAACGTGCCGCGCTCTATGCGGCCTATTGCGATCTTGCCGACGTAATCGTTGTAGTCCACCGACGAAACGAGCATCTGCGCGGGCGCGGTCTCGTCGCCTTCGGGCGGGGCGATGTGTTCGAGTATGGTGTCGAACAGCGGGGCCAGATCGGTGCCGGGATCCTCGGGCGTGAGCGAGGCGGTGCCGCCTCTGCCGCAGCAGAATATCACCGGCGAATCGAGCTGATCGTTGGAAGCGTCGAGCTCCATCAAAAGCTCAAGCACTTCGTCCGGCACTTCGTAAACGCGCGCGTCGGGGCGGTCGATCTTGTTTATCACCACAATAATGCGGTGGTTGAGTTCTATGGCTTTTTTAAGCACAAAGCGCGTCTGGGGCATGGGGCCTTCCGCGGCGTCCACCAGCAGCAGCACGCCGTTGACCATTTTGAGTATGCGTTCCACCTCGCCGCCGAAATCGGCGTGTCCCGGGGTATCGACTATGTTTATCTTCACGCCCTTGTAAAAGGTGGAAGTGTTCTTGGCGAGTATGGTTATGCCGCGTTCGCGCTCAAGCGCGTTGGAATCCATCACGCGTTCCTCTACCTGCTGGTTTTCGCGGAACAGACCGCCGTACTTGAGCATCTGGTCGACGAGCGTGGTCTTGCCGTGGTCGACGTGCGCTATTATGGCTATGTTTCTCAAATCGTTTCTTATCATAAAAAATCTCCTCACAAAATATGGATTTTACCATACTTTGCGCCTTTTTTCAACACTTTTCTTCACTCTTTTGCGCTTTTTTTGCACAAAAATGACCCGCATTCCGTGGCATTGCGGCGCTATTTCGCATAAAATCGGTAACGGAGAGTGATACGATGGCAAACGATATGAATATGGGATCGTTCTTTTTACACGTCGACCGCAAAAACGGTAACACACCGGTCTGCGGCGCCTCGGTGCAGACCGCGCACGCGGGCAGGGCGGTCACGGGCGGATACACCGATATCGGCGGCGACGCGCGCCTTGCGCTGCCCGCGCATTCTTACGCCGCTTCGCGCCGGCCGGACAGCGCCGAAGCGCCCTACACGACTTACGACGTCCGCGTTTCAATGCCCGGGTACGTACCTTTGATAATCCGCGGCGTGCAGATCTTCCCCGGCGTGACCACGGTGCAGAAATGCACTCTTACGCGCACCTGCGACGACCCCAAAAACCGCGTCCGCGTTATCGATATCCCGCCGCACGCCCTCTACGGCGCGCGCGATAAAAACGCCGCCGGGCCTGCTTTGCAGACGGCGATATATCCTTCCGCGCGTGAAGTGCTCATACCGCAGAACATAACCGTCCATCTCGGCGCGCCGGATTCCAAGGCGCCCGACGTGACCGTCCCCTACACCGAATACCTGAAAAGCGTGGCGGCGAGCGAGATCTACCCCACGTGGCCCGAATCGGCGCTGCGCGCCAACCTCCTTGCTCAGAACACGCTGGCTCTAAACCGCATATATACCGAATGGTACCGCTCGCAGGGGTACGGGTTCGATATAACCAATTCGCCCGCCTACGATCAGGCGTATATCCACAACCGCTCGACTTTCGAAGTCACCGACGATCTGGTGGACGAAACGTTCACCGAATATATCGCGCGGCCCACGAGTCTTGCGCCGGTGTTTTCGCGCTACTGCGACGGGTATATATCGCAATGCGAAGGACTTTCGCAATGGGGCTCGGTCGACCTCGCCGAACAGTATTACACGCCGCTCGATATTTTGCGCTATTATTACGGCGACGACGTTTTCACCAAGGAGGCGCGCGTGGTGGAAGCCATACCCGGCTCCTTCCCCGGCGTGCTGCAGACGGGCAGCGAATCCGAATCGGTGGCGCGGCTCCAGTACCGGCTCAACCGCATAGCCATAGATTATCCCGCTATACCGTTCATAGAAAAAGCCGACGGCGTCTACGACGCGCAGACCGCGAATGCTGTAAAGGAATTCCAGCGCATTTTCGGCCTGCCGGAGACCGGAAGGACCGACGAAGAAACGTGGTATCGCGTCGTATATATCTACACCGCCGTAAAAAAGCTCGCCGAGACCGAAAGCGAAAACTTCACGGTGGTCAACGAGGGTTTCCCGGGCAGGGAACTGGATATAGGCATGCGCGGGCTCGACGTTTTGCGCATGGAAATCTATTTGCGGCAGATAAGCGCGTATTTCGGCGCCGACACCATTCCGCCCGTCACCGTGAACGGCGTCTACGACGAAGACACCCGCCGCGCCGTCAGCGCGTTCCAGCGGTTTTACGGGATCGACGTCAGCGGAAAAGTGGATGAACCCACCTGGAACGCCGTGGTGTCGGTCTATTACGACGTGGCGGAAGAACTGCCGCCTTCGCTGCCGCCGTATCCCGGCAGGCCAGTCAAAGCGGGCAGCACGGGCGAAGACGTGAAATTTATACAAAACGCATTAAACAGTATCCGCCGCGGAGTAAAAGAAATACCGCCGCTGAATATCGACGGTATGTACGGGCCAAAGACCGAAAACGCGGTCAAGGCGTTTCAGAAATATTACGGGCTGGTCCCGGACGGGATCGTGGGGCCGCTCACCTGGGCGCGGCTCGGCGCCGAATACTCAAACTCGGGCGGTCCGGACGACGCGGGCTGATCAGATCTCGCTTTCGCCTTCGCCGCGCTTGCTGTTTTCTATCTCTTCGAGCATTGCGTTCACGAATATGGAATTCGGCTCGAATTCCACGGCTATGTTCCTGCCGTTGAATTCGCAGACGTAAACGTACGAAGCGGGGCTTTTTATGTTCTGGTTGAAATTGAACCGCGTGTTTATATACGGCAGTTCGCGCTTTTTCTGCTTTGTTTCGAATTCGTTCTTGGGAAGCAGAGTCACGGCGGTCGAAAGGTCCAGCGAGCACGCCGCCGTGCGCTTGCGTCCGACGTTCTTGTAAACGGTGAAGGTGCCGTCGCAGATCTCGTAATCCATCTCGGTCATCGAAAAACGGTAAGCTACGTAAACGCCCGCGACCGTAACCGTCAGCAGCAAAAGTTCAAAAAGCCACTTGTAGCCGTCTATTATGCACGCCGCCGCCGCGACCGCGATGAACGCCGCCGCGCAGCAGACGATTATGATCACCGCCTGGCGCGGATTCCGCTCCGGCTTGCATCTTATCATTTTTGCTCCCTCCCAGATATAAAACTGACAAACAACGAATATATTATCACCGAAAGGATGGTATTTTATGCCTTTGAACGACAAAGATCTCGAGCGCATACTCGCTATGGACGACGCGTCTTTCGCGTCGCTCGTCGCCGAGATCGCGCGCGCCGCCGGCGGCGACGAAAAACGCGTGCGCGAGCTTTCGGCGGGCGCCCCCGAATTCAAAAAGGCGCTCGCGGGGATGAGCGTTTCCAAAGCCGAATCGCTGCTCAAACGCGCGGGCCGCGGCAAGAGCGAAGCCATTATGGACGCGCTGCGCAAAAACGGATATGGAAAATGATTTCGCATCCAGGCTCCGGCAGATATTAGGCGACGCCGAGGCAATGGAAAAGATAAGCGCCATAGCCGCAGGGCTTCAGGAAAAAGAGCCGTCTTCCGTTCCGGCGCCGGTTTCGCCGCCAGTCCAGGCGCCGCCGCAGATACGCGACGACCGGACCGCGTTCCTCGCGGCGCTGCGCCCGCTGCTGCGCGAAGAAAAGCGGCATAAAATAGACGCGCTGCAGAACGCGCTCGCCGTTGCCTCATTGCTTGGCGGCTATAAAAAACACAAAACGGAGTGATATGATGTATACGCGCAGTTTCGGCGACCCCGCGCCCGAAACGCCCGCCGGCGCTTTCGGACCCACCGTCGTCTCCGACGGTCAGCTTTACAATATGCAAAACCAGCCGCCGCCTCCGCCGCCTCCGCCCGCGCCCGGATCTCCGCCCGCCGGAGCGGGACTTTTGAACCGGTTCCGCGGAACTCTGGGACGTCTCGAAACGGACGACCTGATACTTGCGGCGATAGGAGTGCTCATCCTGCTCGACGGCAGCGAAAGCAACGATATACTCGTACTGTTTATTCTCGCGTTACTGTTCTTCTGAACCTTCCGTCCCGCGCCCGGAACGCGAAGCCAGAAACTTTATGAATTCGTTCACCGTGTTCTTGTCTTTTTGCGAAAGCGCGCGGTAATCGGCGTAAAAGGCGTCCTGCTTGGCGCTTTCGCGCACAATGAACGAGGCGTCGTCGCGCACCATTCCGGCGGCGAACATAAAATCTTCAAGATCCACGTCGTCAAAAGCGTGGTCGGCAAGCTTGCGTATGAGCTTGGGGCGGGGAGGGTTTTCCTGCTCGCCCTGAACGAGCTTGCGCATCTGGACGTAACTTATGTCGCAGTCCGCGGCGAACTGGCGCCACGAACGCGGGCCTTTGGCTTTTTCCAAAAGCATAGAAAAAATCTTTTTAGAAAACATACGATCTCTTATTCACTTTCCGTAACGGCGTCGAGCACCGTTTTTTCAAACAAATTTTCCGCGTCGTTCAGCGCGCAGTAGTAGAACACGCAGCCGCGCGCTTTGAAAAACGCGTTGTCTATGAGCGAAGTGTCCACGGAAGGGTAGTTCTTGGCGTTGCGCTTGAGCGCGGCTATGCGGTTTTCCGCGTATTTCTGCATATCGTTGGCGTCTGCTTCGGTTTTGAAAACGAACACGCCGAACTCGGGTCCGTACGGCTCGTCCGAAAAGAACGCGCAGTATCTGACGAGCGTTTCGGGGTCGGGATAATCCGAGACCAGATCGCCGTATTTGCCGGCGAGTATGTCGTCGTCGAAAAGATACGCGTTTTCAAACGGTTCCGAGCAGTATTTTTCGCCCGCGCCCACGTCGAATCCTTTTATAAGTTTCCCCAAAAGCGCCGCCGTATCTATCTGATCCGGCTGTTTTATTTTGCCCTCGTTTTCGTTTCCGCCGCACGCGGCGAAACAGAACGCCGTGAACGCGCACAACAGAATCAAAAGGATTTTTTTCATTTTTTGCCCTCTTTAGCCATCTTGTCGAAATACAGCAGCGCGGCGCCTATGACCGTGGCGTATTCGCTGTTTCTGGGTATGATGAAATCCATCCCGAACATCACGCCCATACCGCTGTAAAGGCGCGGAGCCTGTTCAAGCGTGGAAAGGTTGCCCGTGAGCACGATGCTGGTTATCTTCTTGGCGCGCGCGGCGAAGACCGCCATCATACCTATTGTTTCGCATATCATATTGATTATACCCAGCGCGTAGTCGCCGTTGGTCGCGATCTCCGAAACTTTGCCGAAATTCGAAGCCGTCGCCTGCGCCGAAAGGGTGGGGATTATGTTTTTGGAAGTGATGTCGTGGATCTTCAGGTCTATGTTTTCAAGGTCGCCGTTCTGCGCGAGCTCGGATATCTGACCCGGGTCCTGCATATGCAAAAGCGCTTTGGAAAGGCCTATCATAGTGCCTCCGCCCACGCCGGTGCCGCCCAGATATTCGGCGCGTTTCTGCTTTGCGTATACCAGCGCCGTGCCGGTGCCCATACTCACGATTATGGCTTCCTCCAGCGCCGAAAGATACAGCCCGCCGCGGCCTATCGCCGCGAACTCGTCCACGTGGACGGTCGGTATGCCGTAAATATCGCCGGTGATGTATGTCGAGCCGACCCCGGTTATCATTACGCGTTCCACCGAGGGGATGTCGATCCCGCGCTCGCTGGTGAATTTTCCGAACGCTCCGTAGACCGAAGCGACCGGATCCGTGGCTTTTACGAGCATCGGCTCAAGCAGCCCGCCGTCGCGGAATCCGACTATCTTGGTGGTGCTGCCTCCCACGTCTATGCCTATTATTATGGCCATTGCGCGCCCTCCTTGCGTTGATGCTTTATATTCGCTTATATTTTATATCTTTTTGGACTCTTTGTCAATAGTTATGCTCTTGACTTTTGCCGCGGATTGTTGTATCATTTCCAGTTGGAAGGAGTCGTAAATATGAAATACTATCTCGGGCTCGACATAGGCGGCACCAATATAAAATCGGGCGTGCTTTCGGCGACGCACAAACTCGTCTACAAGAATTCGTTCCGCACCCGTTCCGCCGACGGCGAACAGGCCATAATCGACGACATCATATCGGAATGCGCGCGCATTTTCGGTATGTATAAAATTGAATGCATAGGCGTGGGCTGCCCCGGCGACAAGGACGACGCCAACGTGAGCATCGTCACGGCGGGCAACCTGCCGTTCGACAACCTGCCTATCGTGGATATCCTGCATAAGCGCTTCGGCGTGGAGGTGTATCTCGAAAACGACGGCAGCTGCGCGCTCATCGCCGACTGGCTCGCAGGCGCCGGAAAGGGATGCACCGATATGGTCGAGATCACCGTCGGCACCGGTATCGGCGGCGGCTGCGTGGTCAACGGCGACCTTATGCGCGGCGTCACCAACGACGCGGGCGAATTAGGGCATTTCGTAATAGACCCGCGCGGCGAAAAATGCCCGTGCGGGCAAAAGGGCTGTTTTGAAAGATTCGCTTCCGCCACCGCGCTCATCAAAATGACGCGCAAAGCGGCGGAATCGAATCCCGGTTCCGTACTTGCGCGGGAATGCGCAAACGGCGTCGACGGCCGCACCGTCTTCAACGCTTACGCAAAGGGCTGCCCCGTGGCGAAACGCGTGCTGAGGCGGTTCGCAAAGAACCTCGCGACCGGCATAAACGGGCTGGATTTCATCTTCGCGCCGCAGTACATATCGCTCGCGGGCGGCATAATGAATCAGGGCGACGTGGTGCTCAAATTCCTGCGCCCGTATCTGCTGCATCCGCAGAAAGTCGGCGTCACCACGCTTCACGGCGACGCGGGCGTCATAGGCGCCGCGCTTTTGTGGAAATTCAAAAAATACTATCTTTCGTTAAGGTGAACGCAAAAAAACGCGGAGCGCATGCCGACTGTTCTTAAAGACAGTCGGCAAATGATGAGTTCCGCTTGCGCGGCACATGATGAGCGCTTTCGCGCATGATGAACGGCTTCGCCGAATGATGAGCGCCTTCGGCGCATGAAGCGGAACTCATTTCATCATTTTGCGGTGAAACCGCAAATCATCATGGCGACCGAAGGGAGGCTCATCATTTGCCCGTCAGGGCAATCATCATTCTTTTCCACGTTTGGCACACAAACGTCCTGCTTGCGCCGATTTGCGACAAAAACCGACTGAAATAAGGATAAGCTTTCCTTACCTCAGCCGGTTTTTATTTACTGTCCTTTAGAGCGCCACGCTCAAAGCTCCGCGTTTTTCTTTTACTCCTGGGAATCGAGCATATTCTCTATAAAGATGCCGTACCCGCGCGCAGGATCGCTTATCATAACGTGCGTGACGGCGCCGCAGATGCGGCCGTTCTGTATGACCGGCGAACCCGACATCCCCTGGACGATACCGCCGGTCTTTTCGAGCAGCGCTTTGTCGGTCACTTCCAGAAGAAAATTCTTGGTGCTGCCGCTGTTTTCGTAAATACGCACTATACGTATCTCGTAAAGATGCGGCGAAACGCCGTCCACCGTGGCGAGTATCTGCGCTTTTCCGGTCTTCATCTCGCCGGAATAGCATATCTCCATCGGGGAAAAAACAAACGCTTCGGTGTCGTCGAGCACGCCGAAAACTCCGCATTCGGTGTTCTTTTCCAGCGCGCCCGCCGTTTTGAGCGAAAACTCGCCTATAAGCTCGCCGGGTTCGCTGCGCCTGCCCTTGATGACTCCGGTCACGGTTACTTCGCAGACCACTCCTTTCAGCATCGGCAGCGGATTGCCGGTGTCGGGATCGCATATCCCGTGCCCCAGACCTCCGAACCGCCCGCTGGAAGGATCCACGTACGTCACGGTGCCTATGCCCGCGGTGGAATCGCGCACCCACAGTCCGGAACGGTAAAGGTTGTCCGATACCGAACGTTTCGGTTTCACCGTCACCGCAAACTGTTCGTCGCCGCGCAGCACGGTGAATACCGTGTCGGCGCCCTTGCTCGCGTTGACCGCTTCCGCGAGTTCCTCGGTGGTGTTGACCTGCATCCCGTTGACCGCGGTTATCACGTCGCCCGAGCGTATGCCCGCGTCTTTGGCGGGCGAGGCTATGCCGTCGTAGCTTTCGATGTCGGTGACACCGACGACTATCACTCCGCGCGTAAAGAATTTCACGCCGAACGGAGTTCCGCCGGGCAGCAGCACCGGACGGACCGCCGGCGCGGCACGGGGATTCAGCGAACCGTAAGGCGTGAACGCGCACACGGCGAACAGAATGGCGCAAAGCAGTAAAAATGCCCAAACTCGCTTTTTGAATTCCATTTTCCATTCCTGCCTTCGTGCCGTGCTTTTCCGCACGGCCGCATTTATTCTGCGCAGAAGGCGGGTCGTTTATGTGGAGGAACAGCGTGATGAATTATCTGTGTTTTATTCCATTATTTTTATGCTTTTTTTGCGCGCCGGCGTTTTTCGGCGCTCCGGAACGTACGGCGGGCGGCACGAGCTTGTCTTCGCCGAACCCTATGAGGTCGGCTCTGCCGTGTTCGGCGAGCACGCGCCTTATAAGCGCGTGGTTTTCTTTTTTATAAAACTGCAAAAGCGCCCGTTGCGCCTGCTTGGAAGCGTAGTCGCGCGCGACGTATACGTTTTTTCCGGTGAAAGGATCGATCCCCGTGTGGTACATACAGGTGGAAGCGGTGCCGGGAGTCGGATAAAAATCCTGCACCTGTTCGGGATTCAGCTTGTTTTTCTTCAAATAAAGCGCAAGCTCTATCGCGTCGTCGAGCGTCGAGCCCGGATGCGACGACATAAGATAAGGGACTATATATTGTTCTTTGCCGCACGCGCGCGAATATTCAAAGAACTTTTTTACAAATTTTTCATACATGCCGGCGCCCGGCTTGCCCATCTGATAAAGCACTCCGTCGCATATATGCTCGGGCGCGACCTTGAGCTGACCGCTGACGTTGTGCGACACGAGATGTCTTAAAAATTTGTCGTTTTTGCCGCACAGGATATAGTCGTAGCGTATGCCGGAACGGACGAACACCTTCTTGACTCCGGGAACGGCCTCGACCTGTTCGAGCAGCTCCAGATATTCGCTGTGGTCGGCGTTGATGTTGGGGCAGGGGGCGGGGAAAAGGCACTGTCGGTTTTTGCACACGCCCTGCGTCTTCTGCTTTTCGCACGACGCGTGGCGGAAATTGGCGGTGGGACCGCCCACGTCGTGGATATATCCCTTGAAATCGGGCATAGCCGCTATGATCTTGGCTTCTTCCACCACCGAAGCTATGCTTCTCGACGTGACCGTGCGCCCCTGGAGAAACGTTATGGAGCAGAAATTGCAGCCGCCGAAACATCCGCGGCAATGAGTGATGGAAAACTTTACTTCCTCAATGGCGGGCACGCCGCCCGCGGCGTCGTAACAGGGATGCCACGCGCGCATATACGGCAGGGAATACACAAAATCGAGCTGATTTCTGGTGAGCGGCGGCATAGGGGGATTCTGCACGCAGTACCGCGCGCCGTATTTTTCCACGAGCGCCTTGCCGTAGACGCTGTCCTGATTGTCATGCTGCAGCTTGAAAGCGCGCGCGAACGCCGCTTTGTCGGTCTTGAGTATATCGTAATCGCCTATGTCTTCGGCATCGAAGTGCACGTTTTCAAGGTCGTCTGTCATAAAACAGGTGCCGCGCACGTCGCATATCTTCTTTACCGGAACCCCCTTGTCCAGAAGGAACGCTATCCGCCTCAGCGACGATTCGCCCATCCCGTACGAAATGAGATCCGCGCGGGAATCTATTAGTATGGATCTGCGCACCGAGTCGGTCCAGTAATCGTAGTGCGCGAACCTGCGCGTGCTGGCTTCCACGCCGCCTATTATCACTGGGACGTCGCCGTACGCTTCGCGTATGCGGTTGCAGTAGACTATGACCGCGCGGTCGGGGCGCATCCCCGCTTTTCCGCCGGGCGAATAATAATCCGAAGAGCGCGGCTTTTTGGCGGCGGTGTAGTGCGCCACCATGCTGTCCACGTTGCCGCTGTTCACAAGAAAAGCCAGCCGCGGTCTGCCGAATCGCGTAAAATCACGCGTGTCGCGCCAGTCCGGCTGCGGGATTATGCACACGCTGTAGCCTTCGGCTTCCAGAACGCGCGCAACGACCGCGGTGCCGAACGAGGGATGGTCCACGTACGCGTCGCCGGTAACAATTACAAAATCGGGCGTTTCCCAGCCTTGGAAAGCCGCTTCGGCTTTTGTCACGGGTAAAAAGCTCATATAAATCACCGCCTATATTCTAACACACGCGCGTTTTTATGTCAATGCACAAAAAAGCGCAAAAAAAGATCCGCGTACGTTTTCGCACGCGGATCTTTGAAAGATCAAAACTTATTATTTGCTCTTTTTGATCACTACAGCGCCGCCCAGAGCGAGTGCGGAAACGACAGCGAGAGCTATGATGCCCGCGTCGCCGGTGGTCGGAGTGACGGGTTTGGATTCTTCGGCGGGTTTGGATTCTTCCGCGGGAGTGGATTCCTCGGCGGGAGTGGATTCCTCGGCAGGGGTGGATTCCTCGGCGGGAGTGGATTCCTCGGCGGGAGTGGATTCCTCGGCGGGGGTGGATTCTTCATCCGAAACTTCAATGATGTTGTCGTCGGGGATCACGCGGCCGAATTCGTCCTCGTCGTAATCGTCAGCAAGATCGTAGTAGTAAATGGTGAACACGCTGCCCACGGAACCTTCGATACGGAAGGAGTTGTCGGTGAACTGGATGCAGCCGTCTTCGGGGACGTAGCCTCTGTCGGCTCTGTCAAGCAGGTATTTGGAAATATCCCAAACGCCGTAATTGGTGGTGGCGTCGCCGAGCACGAAATAAGAGGGAGCGTTCTGCATACCGGAAAGGTAGAGGTCGGCGTTATCCTTGTCGCCGCGGATATAGTGACCGTGGATCTCGACGCTGGTGATGCCTTCGCCGTAATCCAAGAAATACCTTATGTATTTCTGTTCGTCTCTGATGTTGGATCTGAGCTCTTCATAAGTGCCGTTGGCGTCTTTGAAGACGATGGTGACCGTTGCGACAGCCGCGGTAAGAGTGATCTTTGCGGTGCCGTTAGCGTCGGTCTCGATTGTTGCGCCGTCGACGGTGACTTGCGCGTTGGTGTCGCCGGGTTCGGCGGGTCTGAGGTCGCATTCGGGGGCTGCTTCCGCGCTGACGAATACGGTCAGCAGAGAAAGAACCATAACGAGTGCGAGGAAAAGTGCGATTCTTTTCATGGTAAAGTCCTTTCGTTTTTTATGTTTGATATTGACACACGATAGAATATCACGTTGTGATTATAACACAAGATTTACGCTCTGTCAACAGATTTTTAATATTTTCCGCTTCTTGGCAAAATAATGGATCCGCTGCGCGCAAAAGTGTTGATTATTACAAAAAAAGCCGCTATAATATGAGCGTAAAGAAAGGGGATACCGTTTATGGAACTTGAAAAAATAAGAGAACGCTTTTCAAAAGACCTTTTCGCTGTCGAAGCGGCGGGGATCGTCATAACAAAGGCCGAAGACTGCTTTGCGGAATGCCGCATGACGCTTGACCGAAGGCACCAGAACGCCATGGGCGGCGTAATGGGAGGCGCTGTGTTCACGTTGTGCGATTTCGCTTACGCGGTCGCTTCCAACGGGCTCGACAAGCCATACACAATGTCGCTTTCTTCAAGCATTTCGTTCCTCGCGCAGCCAAAGGGAAAAGAACTTATCGCCCGCGCTGAATGCATAAAAGACGGCGGGCACACCTGCTTTTACCGCGTGCGCGTGGAAGACGACGCGGGAGTGAGAGTGGCGGAAGCGGAATTCACCGGATATAAGCTGATAAAATAACTACTGTCGGGAACGCCGAGTGTTCTTAAGGACACTCGGCGAACGATGTGTTCCGCTGACAGCGGAACGTGATGTATGGCTTCGCCAAGTGATGTGCCCTTCGGGCATGATGTGCGCCTTCGGCGCGTGAGCGGAACACATCACATCATTTTGCGGCAAAGCCGCAAAACATCATTGTTCGCAAAGCAAACTGCATCACTTGCCCGCAGGGCAAACATCACTTTTTCCGGACGGAAGGCACACAAACGTCCCGCTTGCACCGATATGCGACAAAAAACCGACTGAAGTCAGGAAGGATCCTTACCTCAGCCGGTTTTTTATAAACTGTCCTTTAGGACACATCGCGAATGGATTGGTTGTTTTTTTATAAGAGGGTAATGCGGCAACCGTATGCATTACCGACTTGTGTGAAGCTTGTTATGATCGTAATGGCTCTTGTACGTCCTAATGCCGTCGGCGTTGTAACGGAAGTACATGACGCATTGTTTTATTCTGTTATCTTTGCAATATGCTTCGAAGCGGTATCAATACTGTAAAGATCATCGTTTATAGTGCCGAACAGTAAATTGTCACCGAACAGATACAGGCGGTCAAATACTTCAGAACATATCTTATCTTTTTGAAACGTTTCAGGATCTATCCACCATAAACCATTGTTATTTCCATCGATATTTTGAACTATCGATCCATTCGTTTTCGTCGCCTGGAATGAAACGTAAATATTGCTGTCGTTGCAAATAAAACTAATTCTGTCATTAACGTAAGTGCCATTTCCAATCATAACCTGCTTTTCATCTCCTGATTCTGGATCAAAAATGAACATACTGCCGGCAAACTTATACAGCAGTTTATCTCCCAGTGGCATAAAGAAGAGTGGCTTCGCTTTGATCGGCAAGCGAATAATTTCTTTTGATTCATCACGATCAAGCGATATTTTTATAAGCACAGCGTTTTCATCCACCGCGAACAGTGATTCACCGTGGATGTAAAATTCCGCTACGCTTTCATCCGCTACGCCTTCATAAATAAGCATATCCGTCTTCAGCGACATGTCATATTTACGCAACTCATTCCGAAAATCTTTCGACTCGTCAGAAACAGTACTGTAAATAATCAAATCGTTATACACCATAAATTCATCGACGCCATCGGCGATATGATTGTGTTTTTTGGTATCAATATCAACATACATCAACGTATGATCTTTACGATATACAACGCCGCCGTCCGCTAACTGAAAAGGAGCACAAACGCCGTCAAGTTCTAATTGCTCATTATTTCCCATACAAACTGTAAGGAGCGATTTGAACAAACTCGAACCATTCCAAGCCATGGAATCGCCTTTATAATCAAAGCGATTGTCCTGTAAATAATTATTATAATTTATCTCGTTTATCGGTTGTGGTGTGGCCTTTAGTTTGGTAATTTTTCCGAAGGGAATAAAACAAATAAGCATTACAATACATATTAAAAAAATTACTAAAACCATAACTGTTCGGCTCTTTTTCATGAAGCACCTCCGTTAATACAGTGCTAATGCTACTAAGGGACTTATTAGCAACCATCTTAAGACTATCTGTTCTTATTCGACATAGTAATAAAAATGCAGCTCGTATTCCTTGCCCTCTAAAAAAACTTTATATGTGTGATGTTCTTTTGAAGCAAACAAAGGATCGACGGGAATGCCGTTACCAATAACATACAAATCATAATGAACTGTTTTTCCGCAGATCAATTTGTCGGAACATCCCGGGTACCTGCCGTCTTCACTTAAGCGCGGTTCGGCGGTTGGATCGTAAAGAGTAGCAAAAAGCTCATCATATTTATACTTTTCGCCGCTAAGTTCCATATGTGTCACCATTACTTTCGGCTCTCCAGAAAGCGGCTTAACTAATGCTATCCATAGTGCATCTTCTTCTGAAATCCGAATGGTATCCAGTTCAGATACAATCGTATCATAATACACATTCTCCGGCAGCATATGAAGCGGTTCCTTAAGATATGCATCAGATGGTTTCTCATAAAACGAAGTCAATGAGGCAATTACTGTACATACAGAAACTGCTAAAACAATACAAATTGCAATTAATATAGCCTTTTTATTCATAACGACACTCCTTAAGCATTGGATTGGTTGTTTTTTATAAGAGGGCAACGCAGCAACCGTATGCATTACCGGTAATGCATATTATACCACGTTTTTCCCTCTTATGCAATACCATACCAGTCCATTTTTTGCCGCGCCGTTATATTATTTATATTTTGGTATTGAAAACCTTGCGCGTTTGTGATATAATGCGTGGTGCTGAAATACGTAATACGGTCATGCTTGCCGGGGAGTCAGCGGTGCCCTGTTACCTGCAATCCGCTGCAGCAGGGGTCAAATGCCGGCAGAGGTCGGCAACCGTGCAGCTGCGTACGGCGGAAGCCGTTGAAGGATGGGTCTTGTGCGATCTGCTCTTGTGAATCATGTCAGGTGAGGGATCAAGCAGCATTAAGCAAGCAGGCGGATGTGCCGCAAGAGCGCCTGTCCCGAGGCGGAAACCGTATTCCCGTGTGTGTTTGCCGCACAATGCCGGAATGTATGGCCGTATTATGTATTTCAGCCGTTTTATCAAAAAGAAGGGAGTCGGTAAAGATGTATAAAGCGCTGTACCGCAAATACCGTCCGCAGACGTTTTCGGACGTCATAGGTCAGGACCACGTGCGCACCGTGCTCAAGCGCCAGTGCGAGACCGGGCGTATTTCCCACGCCTACCTGTTCTGCGGCACCCGCGGCACCGGCAAGACGACTTCGGCAAAGATACTCGCCAAGGCCGTGAACTGTCTCGATCCGCAAAACGGCGAACCCTGCGGAAAATGCTCCGCCTGCCTTTCCATAGAAAACGGCACCGCCACGGACGTGCTGGAACTCGACGCCGCCTCCAACAACAAGGTCGACGATATCCGTTCCATCTGCGACGAGCTCATTTATCCGCCCGCGTCGCTCAAGCGTCGCGTGTATATTATCGACGAAGTCCATATGCTCACCGCCAGCGCTTACAACGCGCTGCTCAAGACGCTCGAGGAGCCGCCCGAGCACGTGGTGTTCGTGCTCGCCACGACTGAACTCAATAAGATACCGCCCACCATACTTTCGCGCTGTCAGCGATTTGAATTCAGGCGCGTCCCCGCGCGCGACATCGCCGAACGGCTTATGTACGTGAGCAAGCGCGAAAACCTTATGCTCGATTTCGAAGCCGCAATGCTCATATCGCGGCTCGCAGACGGATCCGTGCGCGACGGGCTTTCGCTGCTCGAATCGTGCGTGGAGGCGGCGAACGGCGGCGTCATAGACAAAGACGTGGTGGCTTCCCAGCTGGGGCTCGCCGAAGACCGCACCATGGTCAAGCTGTTCAAAGCGGTCGCCGCGCGCGATATACTCGCTTGCCTCTCGCTGCTCGACGAATACTACGCTTCCGCCAAATCGCTCACCGTGCTGCTCGACGATATGCTCGCCGCCGTGCGCGATATGCTTTACGTCAAGCAGGGCGGCAAAGCCGAAGGGCTTATGTCCAATTCCGACGCGGCGGAAATCAAAGAACTCGCGTCGTCGTTCGAAAACGACCGGCTCGCCTATTTCGCGTCGGTCGCCGAAGAGGCGCGCAACCGGCTCGTCGGCTATGCGATGAACAAGCGGCTCATAACCGAGCTCGCGCTCGTAAAACTGTGCGACGCGCGTTTTTCGGATTCGCCGCAGGCGCTCGCCGCCCGCGTCACCGCGCTCGAAAAAGCGCTCGCGTCGGGCGTCGTGCCTCAGAGCGTAAAGCCTGCTCCCGCCCCGGAGATCGCGCCGGCAAAGCCCGCTCCGCAGGAAACGCCGCATAAAAAGGAACCCGCCGAAAAGTCGCCCGAAACGCCCCCCGCTCGCGCTGCCGAGCCCGAAGAAAAACCGTTCGAATTCGTTTCGGAACTCTGCGAGCATCTTTCCAACCGTTCCGATATACGCAAGCTTATCGAATCTTCAGAACTCGGCGTGCAGGGCGGCCTGCTCATAATACACAGCAACAATCCGTTCGCGCAATCCATACTTTCGGACGTCGCGAACGCCGAACAGATAGGAGCGGCTGCACGAGCCGCCACCGGCCGCGATTACGCGGTCACCGTCACCGGCCCGCGCGTCCGCGAAAGCGCGCCGAGCTTAGTCAACGAATTGCAGGAGGAATTAAAAAAATGAAAGTAAGACTTCCCAAAGGTGTGGGCGGCGGCCCTCAGGATATGAACGCGATGATAAAACAGGCGCAGAAGATGCAGCAGGAAATGGAAGAGACCCGCGCCGAGCTCGACACCCGCGAATACACCGTTCAGGCGGGCGGCGGCATGGTCACCGTCTGCATAATGGGGAACAACGAGATCAAGTCCATAACCGTCGATCCGCAGATCGTCGATCCCGACGATATCGAAACGCTGCAGGATATCGTCACCGCCGGCGTCAACGAGGCGCTCAAGACGGTCGAATCCGCCAACGCCGAAGCGATGGCAAAAGTCACCGGCGCCGCAGGGATGCCGGGCCTGTTCTGATATTATGACGCCCTCGCTCGAAAAACTCGCGTCAAAACTCAATTCGCTGCCCGGCATAGGCAGAAAATCCGCCATGCGGCTGGCGTACCATATCGTTTCTATGGAACAGCCCGCGGTGGACGACCTGGTCAAAGCGATATCCGAAGCCAAAAAGTCGCTCCGTCTGTGCCCCGTATGCCAGAATTTCTGCGAATCCGAAACCTGCCGCATATGCTCTTCGCCCGAACGCGACAAGTCCGTCATATGCGTGGTCGAAGATCCCCGCTCGGCGAGCGCCATAGAAGAGCTGCACGAATTCAAAGGCGTGTACCACGTGCTGCACGGCGTCATTTCGCCCATGGACGGCATAACGCCCGAGCATCTCAAAATCAAGGAGCTGCTCGCCCGCATAGACGGCGGCGTAAAGGAAGTCATCGTCGCCACCAACCCCAGCGTCGAAGGCGAAGCAACCGGACTTTATATCGCCCGGCTCATGAAACCGTTCGGCGTAAAGGTCACCAGGCTGGCGTACGGGCTCCCCGTGGGCGCCACGCTCGAATACGCCGACAGCGTAACGCTTTCCAAAGCGTTCGAAGGCAGGACCGAGGTCTGAAAAACAATACTGAAAAAGCCGCCTCATACTCCGGTATGAGGCGGTTTATGTTTTTTCGTTATATCAGTATTCGGGCAATTTTTCGGGCTCGGGGTAGTCGACTCCTTTGGTGTCGACAACGACCTTTTCTATGGTCAGGTTTTCCGTAAGCTTGCCGGATTTGGTGTTGTAATAGGGTATCTTTTCTATCTCGCGGCAGACTTCCATACCTTCTATGACTTTGCCGAACGCGGCGTAGCTGCCGTCGAGCCAGTCGGCGTTCCCTAACATAATGAAGAACTGACTGCCCGCGCTGTCATACGGCTTGGCGCGCGCCATCGAAAGCACGCCGGGAGTGTGCTTTAAGTTGTTTTCGAACCCGTTGGCGGTAAATTCGCCTTTGATGCAGTAGCCGGGACCGCCGGTGCCGTTGCCTCTGGGGTCGCCGCCCTGAAGCATAAATCCGGGCATCATGCGGTGGATGGTGTTGTTATCGTAAAAACCGTTTTTGATGAGATATATGAAGTTGTATACGGTCTGGGGAGCGATATCGGGGTAAAGCTCGGCGACGACTACGCCGTAGTCTTTTATTTTAATGGCGACGACGGGGTTTGAAGTTTCGTACTGTTTCATTTCTGTTTCATTTCCTTCCGCGCTGAAATCTATGCCGCTTTCTTCGGCGGAACTTTCGGGTCCGCCGGAACTCGCTTCTTCCTGCGGTTCGGAGCAGGCGCAAAGTATGGCGCACAGAAGCAGCGCGAGCGCCAGACATAATGCGATCTTTTTCATAGTCCATTCTTCCTTTCGCGGATATTTTACCATCAAAAAAGCGGCGTGTCAATAAATTTTTATTCAAAACCTATTTACATTTAGAAAAAAATGTGGTAAGATATAGGCAACTTAAATTAGGAGGTTATATTATGTTCTGTCCGAAATGCGGCACTCAGTTACCCGATAACGCTGAATTCTGCGCGAGCTGCGGAGCCAAACTCGGCGCTGCCGCCGCCCCCAAAGAGGAATTCAAGCACCTTACTTACCGCGAAAAGATCGTTTTCATTCTTGCGAGCATCCTTGCTCTGTTCGTATTCCTTTCCACCATCGACGCAGGCCTCAGCATGAACCTGCTCGCTGTCGAAGCTTTTAAGGTCCACGCTCTGTTCGGCGTAGCCAAGATCTTCCTTATGCTCGCTCTCGGCGTTTACGCTTTCTACGCCGTCTCCTGCATAATCGATATGGGCATTCCTTCCGCCGTCAAGAAGATCGTTATGCTCGTCTATCTCGGCATTTACTGCCTCGGCCAGCTGTTCGTAATGATCGGCGCTATCGCCACCAGAGGCGTTACGCTCGGCGCCGCCTGGTACATCATGCTCGGCGTGTTCGCGCTGACCGTAGTCCTGTTCTTCATCCCCAAGCTCATAAAGGACAAAAAATAATACTTACGCGATATAAAAAGGCGTTCCGTCAGGGAACGCCTTTTTTGTATCTGTTTTATTTTGAATTCGGCCTTATCTCGGTCTTCACCTTGTTTCTGACCGATTCGGGCTTGGGCGATATCTCGCCCGCTTTAAGAAGAGCCATCTTGGTCAGCGCGGGGCCGACTATTTCGTAAACGAGCACCGAAAACAGCACTACGTTGCGTATGAGCGATCCGCTGCCCGGCAGGTTCTGCGCGGTTATCGTCATCCCCAAAGCCACGCCCGCCTGCGGAAGAAGCGTTATCCCCAGGTATTTGCGCACCGTCGGTCCGCATTTCATGAAGTTGCACGAAATATCCGCGCCCAGATATTTGCCGAGCGACCGCGCGAGTATATACACAACGCCCACGCCCACGACGGCGAGCTGCGCTATCACGTCAAGCTCCAGCTCAGCGCCGCTTATCACGAAGAACAGCACAAACAGCGGGGAAGTCCATTTGTCGCAGCGTTCCATGAGCTCTTCCGAAAAATCGCAGATATTGCAGAACACCGTGCCGAGCATCATACACGAAAGCAGCGGCGAAAACGATATTTTGAATCCGCCCAAGTCGAATTTGAGCAGCGATATCCCGACGGTAAGTATGACGAACGTTATCGATATTGCAAGTCGCTTCGAATTCGAATGGAACAGCCGTTCCGCATACGAAAACGCAAACCCCAGCGCCGCGCCCAGAAGCAGCGAAAGCGTAATTTCGGCGATCGGCTCGAGTATCATCGAAGCGGCGCTCACCACGCCGGAAGTCATGGATTCGGCTATGCCGTACGATACCGCGAATACCACCAGCCCCACCGCGTCGTCCAGCGCGACTACCGGCAAAAGCATGCCGGTCAGCGGGCCCTGCGCCTTATACTGCCGCACGACCATCAGAGTCGCCGCCGGGGCTGTCGCCGCGGCTATGGCGCCTAACGTTATCGCGGCTTCGAGCGTGAGCGTTTCGGGAATGGCGAAATGGAGCGCCACGAGCGCGATATCCACGAACACGGTCGCGACGACCGCCTGGAACACCGCCACGACCACCGCCTGCCGCCCTATGGCGCGCAGCTGCTTCAAGCGGAATTCGTTGCCCATGGCGAAAGCTATGAACCCGAGCGCGACGTTGGATATCACGTCGAGCTGCTTTACGTTTTCAAACGAAGTGAACCCGAGCCCGTTCACGCCAAGAAGTCCCAGGCAGAACGGCCCTACGAGCACGCCGGCTATAAGATACGCGGTGACGTCAGGCAGACCTACGAGCTTGGTAAGTCTGGATACCAGAAGCCCCGCCAGCAGCGCGACCGCGACCGAAAGCAATATTTCCATAATAAATATCTCCGTGAATAAAGCGCTTTTCCGCGATCTGCTGCGGTTTTGCGCCTTTGTTTCCCTTATTATATGCCCGCACGTTTGGCTTTGCAAGGAGTATTATTTACAAAATTAACGCGCCGGGCGTGATAATAATGGAACTTTTCACAAATCCGGCGTCAAAAAACTATTGACACGTTCTTTCGGCGGCGTTATAATTAAATGTAATTTTTTGTGCACGAAAGGGGCATTTTTTATGGAAAGACTCATCGGCACGGTCTCTCGCGGAGTCCGTGCGCCCATCATCCGCGCGGGGGACGATATCGCCTCCATTGTCGCCGAAAGCGTACTCAAAGCAGCGTCGGCAGAAAAGATCCCGTTCAGGGATAAAGACGTCGTCGCCGTCACCGAGGCGGTCGTGGCGCGTTCGCAGGGCAACTACGCAAACACCGCGCAGATCGCAAAGGATATCCGTTCCAAGTTCCCGTCCGGCGAATTCGCCGTCATTTTCCCCATACTTTCGCGCAACCGCTTTTCCGTCTGCTTAAAAGGCATAGCGCAGGGCGCAAAGAAGATATATCTTATGCTCAGCTATCCTTCGGACGAAGTGGGCAACCACCTTATCGATATGGATTCGCTCGATTCCAAAGGCGTCAATCCGTACAGCGACGTCCTTACCGAAAAACAGTACCGTTCGTATTTCGGCATAGTAAAGCATCCGTTCACGGGCGTCGACTACGTCGAATTCTACCGCGATCTCATCTCTGATTGCGGATGCGAAGTCGAAGTCATACTCGCCAACGACTGCCGCAGCATACTCAAGTACACCAAAAACGTCCTCTGCTGCGACATCCACACCCGCGTCCGCACCAAGCGCCTGCTTCTGGAATCCGGCGCCGAGACCGTCTATTGCCTGGACGAGATAATGACGTCCCCGGTCGACGGCAGCGGATACAACGACAAGTTCGGCCTGCTCGGCAGCAACAAAGCCACCGAGGATACCGTCAAGCTCTTCCCGCGCGACTGCGATACCGTGGTCCAAAGCATCGCCGCCAAACTCAGAGCCGCCACCGGCAAAAGCATAGAAGTTATGATCTACGGCGACGGCGCGTTCAAGGACCCCGTCGGCAAGATCTGGGAACTCGCCGACCCCGTCGTCTCGCCGGCGTATACCGAAGGGCTCGAAGGCAAGCCCAATGAGCTCAAGCTCAAATACCTTGCCGATAACGACTTCGCCTCGCTTTCGGGCGAAGCGCTAAAAGAGGCGATCAAAGACCGCATCAGCCACAAGGACGCCGACTTGGTGGGCAAGATGGCGTCGCAGGGGACCACTCCTCGCCGCCTCACCGACCTTATCGGTTCGCTGTGCGACCTCACCTCCGGCTCGGGCGACAAGGGTACGCCCATTGTATGGATCCAGGGTTATTTCGATAATTATACAATGTGACTTTTCAAAACGCAAAGACCGCGGAACGCGCAAAACGCGCCTGCGGTCTTTTGTTGTTTGCGTTTTTGCATATTGACAACTACTCCGCCGTAATGTATAATATATGCAAAAAGAAAGGAGCAGTATACCATGTCAAGAAAAATAATCGCGGCGTGTATGGCGCTCGTCATATTGCTCGCGCTTCTGGTTTCCTGCACTAATGCTTCCGACGATGCGGGCTCTTCCGCGGCCGATCAGAGCGGCGCGGTATCCGACACGCCCGAATCTTCCGCCGTACCCGAAAGCCGTGAAGAAAGTCTTACCCCCGAGGAGATCTACGACCTCTATACCGGCGACGAATACGAGGGGCGCACTTTTACGATCTTCAGTTCCGATAACGACGTCGATCCGCCTTCGGATATCGTCTACAACACCGGGCTCACCGGCGACGAATCGTTTCCGGACGCCATCAACAACGCGCTGCTCGAGCGCCAGAACCTGCTGCGCGCGCGGCTGGGCGTGGAGCTCAAAGAGATCTATCACTGCGATATCTCGCGCCGCTGGAACACCTCGCTCGCCAAGGTGCGCAGCGCTATCGAAAGCGGCTCCGACGAATTCCAGGCGGTAAACATAGCGCTTTACGACTGCGGCACGCTTTCGCTCGAAGGCGGGCTCTACGACCTGTACGACGTCCCCGGACTTGAACCTGCCAACCCCTGGTGGGACCAGACTTTCAACGACAGCGTCGAAATGTTCGGCAAACTGTATTTCACCAACGGCGATATCGCGTTCCGCACCAAAAACGCCGTCACCTGCATAATCTATAACCGTTCGCTGTGTGAACGTCTCGGCACCGAGGACCCCGTCCAGCTCGCGATCAACTATCAGTGGACCATCGACAAGTGCATCGAGATCTCGCGCAGCCTTTCGGAAGACATAAACGAAGACGGCATGGATTATCTCGACCGCATAGGCTGGGCGGGTCAGTACGACGATATGGCGCTTATGCTTTACGGCTCGGGGATACGCATCCTCGGCACCGATAAACAGGGGCTGCCCGAATTGACTTTCTACAGCGAAAAGACCGAAGAAGTCGTCAACAAGGTGCTGCGCTTTATGGTCGACACTGAACATTACATCAGCGGCAATGACCTGTGGAACACGACTCCCTGGCCCAACGAACCGGTGCTCGCGCTCTTCGA